>Ga0224506_10000936_pt1 | contig 22053 bp, 20 predicted proteins | sample SF_Jan12_sed_USG_2_FD_169108 | JGI IMG/M metagenome (GOLD analysis project Ga0224506, IMG submission 169108) | Sediment microbial communities from San Francisco Bay, California, United States - SF_Jan12_sed_USGS_8_1 | ecosystem: Environmental > Aquatic > Marine > Sediment | place: USA... | reverse complement strand
AGGAAATGCAGCTTTAGCCGTTTTGCCGGGAAATAAAATAGAAAACTCTTCACCACCGTAGCGAAACGCTTTTCCACCGCCTGTGACTTGACTGATTTTTGTAGCAACCATACGCAGTACTTGATCGCCTACATCATGTCCATAGTTATCATTAAACTTTTTGAAATGATCAACATCCAACATGGCAATAGCATAGTTGCCACGCATTTTTGCTAACTCTTCGTTTAACGCACGACGCCCTGGTAATTCTGTGAGTTCGTCAACATAAGCGATGCGATAGCTATTTAAACTAATGGCAACCAGTTGCACTATGCCGGCTAACATCATATATAAATTGGTGTTGGTGGAACCGAATCCACCTTCGAATGCAAGATAGGTAGCGATCAAACTCGCTAGAAATCCGCTTTCAAAAATAGATTTGTGTTTTGATAGAATGCCAAGAATAGCGATGAACGCTAGCACATAAACCGCAGTCGCGAGTTGTGGCATACGAATAATCGTCACATCTTCAGTTTGAGCAAATTCATGCAAAAGTATGAGGTTCATCTGTGCTGGATATTCCGTGATAGCGACACTTGCAACAAGAATGAACATAAACATACTTGATATGGCAAGGAAACCGCGTATGCCATTTAGTTTACGATCTTGTAAGCTGCAGATATAAGTCATAATGAATGGCAGTAAAGTCGTTATTGTCGCGAAAATTAGTAACTGTGATTGCTGTGATGCAATGGCATCAAACCAGAAATGAGTGGTGCCATAGGCAAGCGTAAATATGAGTGCGTACAAAGTGACACGATGCCGGCTATAAAGCCAACCCAGGCCAAATGTAATAGCAAATACTAAATAAGGGGCAACAGGAAATTTCTCTGTTATGAAATCAGGTAAATTGTGTGCAAAAGGTACTAATAAATAGCCCAAAAGTAAGGTAATGAATGGAATGCTCAGTGTTACGTATTTGTTATTAGTAAAAAACATGATTTCCCTAACTATTTACCCGGTTCGTGTCGAAAAAGCGCCTTACGCCTGGTATCCTGAATGTGACGCTTATATATCGTTAAAACAAGGCGCTTTCTTAAGCTCGAATTGGGAAAATAATATCTGGGTAGACAAGATCAATAGAAACATCCATTCATTGCGCATCTGAATGTAGATATCATCTAACGTTTGCGGCAATGGACGTGTGAATAAATCATTTTGGAGTTTTTTGACCTCAATTTCGTTAAAAAATCCGCTTTGTTGCAAAGCGGCCAGCGATAAATACTCTTCAAATTCATTATGCTTGGGATCAAACCACTCTCTAATAGGTGTGTAAAAGCCACGTTTTTTATAATCACCTGGAATAGTTGGCAAATGTTTTTTTGCTAATTGCTTTAACAAATATTTCTCATCCATCCCATTTAATTTGAATTGTGGTGGTATCCTCGCGCAGAATTCTACTAACTTGTGATCTAAAAAAGGGACGCGAGCTTCAACGCCATGAGCCATGCTCAGTCGATCACTCTTGTGCAAAATCCAGCCGGGTAATCGCATTTTTGCTTCTAAATAAAGTGATTGATTGAGCACATGCCAATGACTAATATTTGGTTTCAAATGACTGGCTAAATGCCGCATCTGATGGTCGCTTAGATAAAGCTTGTATAGATCTGGTTTGAATAATGTTTTAACGTCGTTATCAAGAATGTGCCAGAAGTCAAACCACGCAGGGTAAGTGCCGAAACACTTTTTTACTTTTTCTTGCTGTTTGTGCTCATGTAATTGCAATAGCATTTCCATATGAATCGGTGCAAAATATTGAGTATATTCGTTTCGATATAAGTTCTGTCTTTCTTCTAGTGATTGCATTTGGTTGCCAGTAATGCGCATGAGATCTTGTCGATAACAATCATAACCACCAAATATTTCGTCTGCGCCGTCACCACTGAACACGACTTTGGTTTGGTGTTGTTGCACTAAGTCAGATAGTAAAAAATGTGGTATATCTACAGCAAGGCGCTGTGGTTGCTCTAGATGATATAACGCGTTTGCGAAATCGTTTATATAGCCTTGTGAACGTTCGTCATGTAAATGCAATTCGATATTCTGTATGTTTAAATGTTCAGCAACTGGTTTATAGGCGTAAGACTCATCACTATTCGGATTGCATAAATGGATGGAAAAACTTTTGATATTTTTTTTGCTATGCTGTTTCAAATAGTAAGTGGTCTCAGACGAATCGATGCCGCCAGATAGATAACTGGCAATAGGAACATCAGCAACTGTATGCAATTTACAGGCTGTATCAAATTCGATTTCAAATTGTGTAAGCCAATAAGACTCGTCTAAGCTTTCGTAGTCACCTTCATTGGGAAAATGCAAATCCCAATATTGGTAGGTCGTGATTTGATTAGTGCTATCTATTTTTAAATAATGGCCCGGTGCCAACTCGTTAATCTGTTCAAAAAGGCTGTTGGGCGAAATGGAAAATTGATACTTAAAAAAACTGGCGACACTGGATCGATTAAGCTTGGGTTCGACTAAGCCGCTGGCAAATATTCCTTTGCATTCAGAAGAAGCAATAAAAAATGAGTCATTATGGGAATAAAAAAGCGGCTTGATTCCCTGTCGGTCCCGAACGACAAAAGTAGTGCCGGTTTGTTTATCGTAAATAGAAAAAGCAAACATGCCACGAAGTTTTTGCAAACATTGTATGCCTTCAGTTTGAAATAGATTTAAAATAACTTCTGTGTCGGACTGAGTGCGAAACTGTAGTCCTTGTTGTTTAAGTTGTTGTCGAAGTTGTTTGTAATTATAAATCTCACCGTTATAGCTTATTAACCAGCGCTGATCATTTGACCACATAGGTTGCTGTCCAGCATCAATATCAATGATGCTTAAACGTACATGTCCCATGCAAACATTGTTTGAATGTTTAATGTCTTGTGCGTCTGGACCTCGATGCTGGATAGCATGGTTCATGCGACGTAAAAATTGCGACGCATTATTGTCCTGTTTTGTAAATTGAATATAAAGATTAATACCGCACATAGAGCAACTTATTTATTAATTTAGAATTTGTTAAAGCAACTTAAAACTGGGTCGAAAAATACACTAAGCTTTGCTAAGGATAGCAAACTTAGACCTCGCCTGGTTTACTTTCCGAGTGTAGCAGGAGATACTACCTCTTTTAAGCTGGGGTGAATTAGTCAAAGGACTGGCACCATTAAGGTTAGAACATGCGTACAATTTTAATTATTAATTCGAAGGGCGGTGCGGGTAAAACAACACTCGCAACTAATCTTGCGGCCTATTTTGCATCCCAGGGTAAAATTACGGTTGTTAAAGATTACGATCCACAGGGTTCAAGTTCTCAGTGGCTGCAACAGCGTCCATTAACCCACCCAGAAATTCATGGCATCCAAGCATTTCGTCAAAGCATGGCGGCAACTAATGTGTGGCAAATGCGTTTGCCTAGTAACACAGATAATTTAATTATTGATACGCCAGCGGGTGTAGACACGAATAAGTTATCAGCAACCATCCGCTCCGCCGATAAAATAATTATTCCGGTTATGCCTTCACCAATTGATATTCGTGCATCAGCGATGTTTATACGTGATCTGGTGCGACAACTGCCTTTAGCGACGCGCCATTTAAAATTAGGCGTAGTGGCCAGCCGCGTGGCTCGTGAAGGTGTCGCTTATTACACCTTGAAACGGGTGTTTGATAATTTAGAAATACCTGTGATTGCGTCTTTGCATGAATCAGAGAACTATATTCAAGCGGCTGAGCACGGTGTTGGTTTGTTGGAAATGCAATCGCCGCGTACAGAAAAAGATAAAGCAGATTGGATGCCATTACTAGAGTGGATTACAGGCCGTTCTGTGACCAATAAAACTCCTAAAAACGATTCCCGCCCCGCAAATTTTCTGTAAAACTTATTTTAAAAATAAATGGTAGGCTGGGTTGTCGCTTTCATTCCAATACGGATAGCTGAGCTCTTCAAGAAATGTTTCGAATTCCGCCATATCAGAATCTGTAACCTGTATGCCGACCAAGACGCGTCCGTAGTCCGCACCATGATTACGATAATGAAACATGGATATATTTCTTTGTTCGCCAAGTTTGGTGAGAAAACGCAACAAGGCGCCGGGGCGCTCTGGAAATTGGAAACGATAAAGCCTTTCGTTTTCAGCTTGGGATGCATGTCCACCGACCATATAACGGATATGAATTTTTGCTAATTCGTTATCCCACATATCGAGCACTGGGTAACCGGCCTTTTGCAACTTAGCTATAAGCGCATCTTTTTCAGCTAGTCCATTTTTAAGTTGCACGCCGACGAATATATGGGCATCTTTTGAGTCGGCGTAACGATAATTGAATTCGGTTATGCCACGTTGACCAATGCTATGACAAAATTGGCGGAAGCTGCCTGGTTTTTCGGGAATAGTTACCGCTAAAACGGCTTCCCCATGCTCACCAAGCGCCGCACGTTCGGACACATGCCGTAAGCGATCGAAATTCATATTTGCGCCGCTACATATGCCGACAAAAGTTTGTCCACTTATATTATGGGCCTCGACGTATTTCTTCATGCCAGCAACAGCTAAAGCACCCGCAGGTTCTGTGATGGCGCGTGTGTCATCAAAAATATCTTTAATCGCAGCACAGATTTCGTCTGTATTGACCATTATGACTTCATCGACGGTATGTTTAGCTACCTCATACGTATGTTGCCCTATTTGTCGAACCGCAACTCCATCGGCAAATATACCGACTTGGTCGAGAATAACGCGCTCTCCGGCTTTTAATGCTGCATGAAGGCAACCGGATTCCTCAGATTCAACGCCAATGATTTTTATTTCCGGCCGTAGATGTTTGATATAAGCCGAGACACCCGCGATTAATCCGCCGCCACCGACGGGAATAAAGACTGCGTTCAAAGGATGGGCCTGCTGACGTAAAATTTCGATGCCGATGGTTCCCTGCCCGGCAATAACGTCGGGGTCATCATAGGGGTGGATATAAGTGAGCTGAAGGCTTTGTTCTAATTCTCTTGCGTGTTCGCTAGCATCATCGTAGGTATTGCCATGCAGAACCACCTCGCCTCCCATACGTTTAACCGCATCGACTTTAATTTGTGGCGTAGTCTTAGGCATGACAATAACGGCGCGTATTTGTTTACGCTGTGCGGCCAGAGCCACACCCTGGGCGTGATTCCCAGCGGAAGCGGTAATGACACCAGCTGTTTGTTGTTGTGCTGTTAGCTGGCTTATTTTGTTGTAGGAGCCGCGTAACTTGAATGAGAATACGGCTTGTAAATCCTCTCGTTTTAAGAGGATATTATTATTCAAGCGGCGTGAAAGCATTGGTGCTTGATCTAATGGCGTTTCGATGGCTACGTCATAAACCGATGCATTGAGTATCTTTTCTAAATAACTAGGGCTCATTTATGTGTACCGCTTGTTCTAGGCTGTTGTTCATGACGTATGATAACAAGATAATCGTCGATTTACGCTGGAAATGACCATATAAGTCATTGTTTTATAGCAAAGCTATCTTGCTAATCGAGTTATCCACAGTTTATGCGTATAATACTCGGTTTATCGAGATTTGGCCTGGATTCATTAGAGGATAAAGAAATGTCTCAAGACGATCAGAAAAAAGCAGCCGCCATTGCGGCCCTGGATTTTGTTGGTGTTGGTAGTGTCGTTGGTGTCGGTACTGGTTCCACGGTGAATTATTTTATCGATGCGTTAGCAGGTATAAAAAATAAGATTGAGGCAACCGTTTCCAGTTCTGAAGCTTCAACCCAGCGTTTAAAAAGTCATGGAATATCTGTGGTAGATCTGAATAGTGTAGGAAGCTTCGACATCTATGTAGACGGTGCAGACGAAGTTAATGCTCACAAACATATGATAAAAGGTGGTGGTGGTGCACTTACGCGGGAAAAAATAGTTGCTGCTGTGGCGAAGCGTTTTATTTGTATCGTTGATGTTGGCAAACAAGTGGATGTTTTAGGCAAATTTCCTTTACCCATTGAAGTTATACCTATGGCGCGAAGCTATATTGCACGTGAAATCGTCAAACTAGGCGGTACACCGATCTATCGCGAAGGTTTTGTTACGGATAATGGTAACGATATTCTTGATGTGCATAATCTACAAATTTTGAATCCGCCAGAATTTGAAAGCCAGCTTAATGAACTAGTAGGTGTAGTTACTAATGGCTTGTTTGCTCATCGAGGTGCCGATGTCGTGTTAGTCGGAACAGATACGGGCGTGACTCGTTCCGAATAAAACCATGGCGCGCACCCTGATTATCATTGGTGTTGTGCTAATTGCACTTGGCTTGTTGTGGCCATGGCTGCAAAAGCTAGGACTAGGACGTTTGCCCGGCGATATATTGATTCAGAAAGAACATTCTACATTTTATATTCCACTCACTACGTCTATCGTAGTGAGTATTGTCTTAAGTTTATTGTTTTGGTTTTTTCGAAAATGACTAATAAGATTCAAGCTATAAAATTTTTATGTGGACCCGACCAAGACCATGTGTCTGCCCAAGCTTTAGCTGAAAACCAGGGCTTGGCTGAACCAATTTTACTGCAACGACGTGGCTATCAAGTGGCCTGGGTCGTGCCACAAACAACAGCAGTAAACCAAGAAATAGAATCTCAGCGACTAGCCTGGTCACAACAACAAGGATTAGTGCTTCCTGCTTTTTTTCATGATGAATTGAATTATTATAGCGAGTCGATTGATGCTAGTTTGTTAATGGCGTTTGCGATTATGGATGGTGAAGATCCACAAAGTGTGTTCACTACAGAGGTTATGCTGTCTCGATTGGGCGATGATTTTGAAATGTTAGCCTGTAGTGAAGAAGCGGTTGATGAACAACAGATTGTTTCAATTGATTTTGACGCTTATGCACAAGGAGAACTGATTGCCGATGATTTATGGTTGCGTATTAGTTGGTTATCTTTATTCGAGGAAGACTCCTCGTTGCGATTTCGATTTTCGTTTGGCCTAGAATTTTATGAAGATGTATCACTGGATGTGGATAAGCAACGTCTAGCGGCGCAACTTTGTGAGCGCATCTTTCCTGAGTCTGCATTAATTACCCAGAACACTCTATTGAACGAAGCTTTGCGCCAGTTATTGCAACAAGATCAATTAGAGTTCGTGGAGCGAATAGTTTATTTGAACAGTCCCAAAGGTGGCGCGCAATTTCATCATGATGTTGAGCGTGGTCACCAAGGTGTGGTATTTGCGCAATTACACGGTCGTACGGTTTGGTTGGTAGTGCCCAAATTAGCGTTAGTTGAACAAATTCAAACTTATTTGGCTCAACAAAAAGCGAAATCGAAATCTGATTCAGTTTTAACGAGCAAAGAATTCGAATCGCTTCTAGCATTAGATACAGAATCCTTAGGCGCCGAACTCGATAGTTTTTCTAATAATGCCTTGGAGAAATTACTCAATCGCTCGCTTGGTTTTAACCAAATGTTGCTGGCCAATGGTTATGGTTATTTGATAGCGCCTGGTGACATTATGTTATTGCCCCAAGCCGGTGAAGCCAATTGCGCCTGGCATAGTGTTTTTTGTGCCGATGATTATCCAGGATTAGCCTTATCCTTTGCGATTCGATAAGACGTAAAATTATTGGCTCGCTAGTGCTTGTTTTTCTATGTCTTTTTGCACACCGCGCATGGATCGTAACCATGGAGTGACTGTGCTCAAGCTGGGTGGTAAATTTTTCGCAGCAGCTTTGGCTGACTGGCGGTTTTCAAAATTCCCATAAACCACGGCATACCATTGATCCCCATTACGAATACTAGGAAAGTAAGCAGCGTCCTGTTCGATATTATGTTGTTTAATAAAATCGGTTACAGCCGATTTTTTTCGACTGGCCAATAGCTGTAAAGTGTAGCGTTTTGCCGGTTGCTGGTTTAGCCAATCCTCATTTTTCAATTCTGACGTGTTTACTGTTGATGTTTGTATAGGATCAGGTATTGCTGTTGTCGCTTTTGCTTCGGTAGTTTCAGGCATGGAAAAAATGTCGCTGAGTTTATCTTCTTTGCTTGAAACTTCGCTTGGTGGCTGTGTGGCCAATTGAGCAAAGCGTTGGCTAGGCGATAAAGGTTCTTCATTAGGACTTGATCGCATTGAAGTATCTTCTTTTGCGGGTAGTGGTAATAAACGCTCAACTCGTTCAGCTTGTGCAACAGAATTGGTTTTATCTAAATCGGAATTCACAACAATATAGACAAAAAAACCTATGGCCACTACACCCAACGATGCTGCAAGCGTTTTAAAAGAAATAATGTGTTTGGAATTTTTTCTGCGAGGGCTTCTGTCGAGCTGTCCTAGCTTTTCCAAATGTCTTTCCCAGATAGCTTGTGCCAACTGGTTTATTTTTGGAAACATGCCTTCAGACTCATCGTGAATCGCACGGACGGTATTCTCGGCGAACGGTTCGGTTTGCTCATAGCCTACCGAACCTAACACTTGGTCAATATAATTTTCGGTATCAAATTCGGACAAGCCGTGCATGTAAAGAATTTTTAGTCCTTCACCCGAGCTATCCGGAATGGCGTTGGTTAAATTACTGGGAATGGATTCACCGAAAAATATGGACTGCGCAAGTGGTTTGGTGTTTTGGTCATGATAGCCAAGTTGGATAACGATGTCGGCGGCTTCTTTTGTAAGCGATTCAGCGTTATCAATGGCTAAAAACACATTGACATCACCTTGACGAAAGGCGTCCAATTGTTCAACAAATTGTTGAATCGAACTTTGGTCGTTGGATTGAATCGGTCGGATTTGTAAATCATTGGCTATTTGCTGGAACAAGGTTTGTGCATTGGTTTGTTTCTTTGCATCGACATTACACACACGCCAATTGTTTTTGGGTGTATCAATAAAACGGTGTTTGAGCAAAGTAGTCTTTCCAATACCTTTGGCTCCAGCCACAAATAAAAATAAATCGGTATATTCTAATAAGTGAGTAAGTTTTTTTAATAATTCACTTCGGGTCTCATCCGCAAAAAATAAAGGTTGGTTGTCGAACAAATGGCGTGGCCATTCGTTTTCCAACTGTAAATTCAAGTCGTCATCCACTGCAATTTCAAATTCCTGATCGCGCATATCTACGGTCCACTTTCCCCTTGAGCAAATACTATTCTGTAGCCTTTTTTGAGTTGCCGATCACGCGCCGCTATCAACGCTTTTTCGGCTTGTTCAAAACTGTCGTAATGTTCTTTTTGCACCCGGCCGGAGGCCCCGGCTCTTCCCCATTCTTTCACCAGATTCCAACCATCAAATAAGTCCGGTTCTAGACCCAGTTGATAAAACTGAGGACTATGGTTGAGATCAGCCGTTTGCTGCATATAAATGCGCATGATTTTGGTCAGTTTTTGGTGATGTTTGCATAAACGTTAAGCATAGTCCGCTTATACCAGAAAATGAACTGTTTTGCTGCAAAATCAAGTTAATTGCAGTGGTTCATAAAGTCGTTTGTACTCAGTGATAGCATAACGGTCCGTCATACCAGCAATATAATCAGCGATTATTCGCGCTTTGCCACTTGGCCCTAATTCTTTTTCAGCCACTCGGGTTTTTTCATGATGTTCATTGGGCAACAATTGGCTGTCATCAAAAAAGGCAGTAAACAGTCCCTGAACGACTTGTGCTGCTTTTTTAGTCATGCGGTGGACTCGATAGTGTGTATATAAATTGTGGCGCAGAAAGGATTTTAATTCCAAATTCTGCTGGCGCATGGGTGCACTGAATCGAATGAGCGCATCTTGATGTTGTCGCGCATCATCTGAGTTTTGTGGGTTTGCCTCAGTTAAGGCTTGGCGACTGCTATTGATTAAGTCATTGACCAGCACATTAATCATACGGCGAACAATTTCATGGGTGGTGCGGCGTTTTGGTAGTTCTGGATAAAGTTGTTTTACCAATTCATATTGATCACGAAACAGTTTAACTTCCACTAGTGCTTCGAAATTCAACAAACCTGCGCGCAAACCATCATCAACGTCATGATTATTATAAGCAATTTCATCAGCGAGATTGGCTAGTTGGGCTTCTAGGCTTGGTTGGTGTTGATGGATAAAGCGTAGACCAAGCTCACCCAGCTCCTTGGCTTTTTGCACGGCACAATGTTTTAGAATGCCTTCTCGGGTCTCAAAGGTAAGGTTCAAGCCCTCAAATTCAGCATATTTCTGTTCGAGCCTATCAACAACGCGCAGCGACTGTAAATTATGTTCAAACCCACCATAATCACGCATACAATGATTCAAAGCATCCTGCCCAGCGTGACCAAATGGTGTATGGCCTAAGTCATGGGCCAGTGCGATGGCCTCAGTTAAATCTTCATTGAGTCCCAAGGCACGGGCAATCGAGCGTGCAATTTGAGCAACTTCTATGGTGTGGGTTAACCGGGTGCGGAATAAATCCCCTTCGTGGTTAACGAAAACCTGTGTTTTATATTCTAGTCGACGAAAAGCGGTGCAATGAATAATGCGGTCCCGGTCGCGTTGAAACTCACTTCGATAGCCGGGATGTGACTCCGGTGTTTGCCGCCCCTTAGAGAATTTTTCATGAGCCGCATAAACTGCCAGCTCATGGCTCATATGCCTATTTTCCGTGTACTGGGTAAAGCATGATGTTCATTGAGCGCTTGAGCTAATAATTCTTGATCATAATCAGCTGTGATAATTGCTTCGCCAATGGCTTTAAGTAATACCAAGCGAATTTGGCCGGAAATGGTTTTTTTATCGCGCTGCATTAAGTCCATGAATTTCTCATACGTCATGCTTGCTGGGGCACGAATTGGCAAATCTGCTTTATCGATTAATACTTCGACGCGGTGAAAATCGTCTTGGTTTATCCAACCCATACGTTTGGACAAATCCGCAGCGATGATCATGCCGGTACCTACGGCTTCGCCATGCAGCCATTCGCCATAACCCATACCGGTCTCGATAGCGTGACCGAAGGTGTGGCCAAGATTAAGCAAAGCGCGTTGTCCTGCCTCCTTCTCATCCGCAGCGACAATTTTTGCCTTATCTTCACAGGAGCGAAAAATTGCATAAGCTAAAGCGTCTGGTTCGCGCTTTAACAAATCATTCATATTGGCTTCTAACCAACAAAAAAACTCTTCGTCGCCCAGCATGCCGTATTTAATAACCTCGGCAATACCGGCGGACAATTCACGATCAGCCAGGGTATTAAGTGTAGAGGTATCTGCGACCACACATTGAGGTTGGTGAAACGCACCGATCATATTTTTGCCTAACGGATGATTAACACCGGTTTTGCCACCCACCGATGAATCAACTTGGGATAATAAAGTTGTTGGAATCTGGATAAAGTTAACGCCACGCTGATAACTAGCAGCAGCAAATCCTGTCATATCGCCAATAACCCCCCCACCTAAAGCGACCAGAGTGCAACTGCGGTCGAAACGTGCTTCGAGCAGCGCATCGAATATTTTATTCAGCGTCTTGAGGTCTTTGTAATGTTCACCGTCGGGCAAGACAAGAGACTCTATTTGATACCCAGAGAACATTTGTTCTGCTTTGCTTAAATAAAGCGGTGCCACAGTCGTGTTAGTCACGATCATGACTTGTTTTCCGGTGACATGGGGACGAATTAAGTCTGTGTTACCCAATAAGTTTTCACCGATATGTATGGGATAACTGCGTTCGCCTAAATCAACGTGTAATGTTTGCATAATTCTATTTTACCGTAATTAGAAAAGCCGTGGAAAATTCATTTAAGTGCATCCAAGGCTTTTTTTATTTTTGAAACCACTCGACGAATGGGTAAAACGCCGGTATCAATACAAAGATCAGCGACTTCCTGATAAAAGGCCAAGCGCTGCGACATAATCTGCTTGAGCTTGGCGTGTGGGTCATCGGTTTGCAGCAATGGGCGGTTTCGATCTTTGCTGGTACGCTCGAACAATTTCTCAATGTCAGCCGTGAGAAAAACATTAAATCCTTGATTTTTTAGTATTTCTCGATTCTCTGGTCGAATAATAATTCCGCCGCCGGTGGCAATCACAAATTGATCCAGCTTTACTAAGTCCAGCAAAATAGCGGTTTCGCGTTTGCGAAACCCATCCTCGCCTTCCAGTTCGAAAATGAGTGGAATACTCGCGCCTGTATGTTTTTCCAACTCCTTATCTGAGTCGTAAAAGGGAAGTTTTAAGTTTTGTGCTAATTGTACGCCAATAGTCGTTTTCCCCACGCCCATTGGGCCGATAAGGAAAATTCGTTGACTGAGTTGTTGCTTACTGAGTGCCATGATCGTTTGAATGTTAAACAGGTGTATAGCATAACATGAACCTTAGCTTTTAAGGCATGGCTTTAGCTGGCGAAATTGGTGTTTTTGCCTTATAACAGCGGTGATAGCCGGTCAGACTAATGTGTTGATCTAACCGGTAACTCTGCCCAATTTAATTAAGGCTGAAATTTTCTTTGAGTATTTTTGGTGTGACAAAAATCAATAATTCAGTTTTGGCATTGACGACGCTGGTAGTGCGGAATAAAGCGCCTAAGAAAGGAATATCACCAAGCAAGGGCACTTTTTTCACCTCCTTGAGTTGTTGTTGTTCATAAATTCCACCGAGCACCACGGTTTCGCCATTTTCAACTAGAACCTGGGTTTGGATTTCTTTGGTGTCGATAGCCACTGCGCCACCGCCCGTAGTGTTGGTGCTGCGACTATCCTTATTAACTTTCAAATCGAGAATAATACGATCATCGGGAGTGATTTGTGGGGTAACTTTCAAACTCATGACCGCCTTTCGAAACGACGTCGTGCTAGCACCACTTGAACTGGCTTCCTGATAAGGTATTTCTTCACCCTGTTCGATAAGCGCTTCTTTTTGATTAGAGGTGATAACCCGTGGACTGGAAACGACTTCCCCTTGCCCTTCGGCTTGCATAGCCGCCAATTCCAAATCAAGAATCGCTGTAGAGCTTAAGAATCCTAGTGAAAAGCTGGGTGCTTTAGGACCATTAGTCCCGGAACCAAGTGGTAGGTTAATGTTAAAATTATCATCATCACCGAAACTGGCACCGCTAATTACATTGTTCATGCCACTACTGGTTCCTGCAGTTGCAATTGAACCACCACCACCCGAAACTGTGCCACCGATGCCAAAACGAATGCCCATATCTTTTGAAAAACTATCACTTGCTATAACGATTCGTGATTCGATCATGACCTGCCGAATGGGAATATCTAGGTTGCCGATAAGTTTGCGTATCTCAGCTAATCGGTCAAAAGTGTCACGAATTAATAAAGTATTGGTGCGCTCATCCACGGTGATATTTCCGCGTGCGGAAAGTAAGGTGTTTTTATCAGACTTGATAATTTCAGCGAGTTTTTGTGCTTTGGCATAATTAACCTGAACTAACTCAGAGTGCAAAGGCGCTAATTCAGAAATTTGTTTGCGGGCTAATAATTCCAATTGCTCACGTTCGGCTATTTCACTGGCAGGTGCGACTAGAATCACATTCCCGGTTTGCCTTTTGGATAAACCTTTGGCCTTGAGAATTATATCCATGGCTTGATCCCAAGGGGTGCTTTTTAAACGTAAAGTAATGCTGCCTTTGACCGTATCGGAAACTACAATATTGAGACTGGTGAAGTCAGCTAATAATTGTAGTACTGCGCGCACTTCGATGTCTTGGAAGTTGAGCGAAAGCTTTTCGCCGACATATTCAGCTTGGCGTGCTTCGGCTTTTTCCGCCGGCGTTAATGGCTTCAAATCGATGGTTAAAGTGTTATCAGATTGATAAGCAATGTGTTGAAATTGTCCATTGGGTGTGATCACCATGCGCACATTATTACCTTGTTTAAATGTGTCAATAGTGCTGACCGGTGTGGCAAAATCAACAACATCCAAGCGTTGCTGTAATTCTTTAACAACGTTTGCGTTTAGATAGTCAACAACAATGCGTCCGCCTTCTTCGCGAATATCTGCTACCACATCGTTGGATGAGAAGGTCACGACTACGCGGCCTTCCCCTGCGTTTCCACGACGGAAATCCACACTGGTGATGCCTTGTGTGGGTACATTTTTATTTTGTTTGAAATTAGCTAAGGATTTATCCGCCGGTGCGCTGGCTATTGCTTTTGCATCGACTTCCAAAATAAATGCTTTATCTTCGAAACGAGTGCTGAAGGCGACTTGTTTAACCAGATTGATAACAATTCGTGTTCGTTGGTTAGCTTCAATGGCGGCGATTGAGCTAATAGGGCCAATACCAATTTTACGGGTGCGCCAATCAAGTTTGCTGGTGGTGTTTGGGAAATCCAAGGCGATGCGCGCGGGTGAATCAACGGTAAAGCTAGTGGGTTCCACATTAGCTTGATTGAGCTCAATAGTGATTTTAACTTTTTCACCCGGCATTGAGGAAAAACGTATATCACGGATTTGAGCTTGCACCATCGGGTCAAGTGGAGAAATTTCTGCTTCGCTTTGAGTCTCGATGTTATCGTTTGGTGTGGAAAAATCCGGCGTTTCTAATGTAAATTCAAGATTTTTATTTGGTTCTGCAGCGAAAACAGAAAAGCAAACAAGCAGACCTATTGGTATGATCAATTGTTTAAATTTGTTTTTGTGTAGTGACCTTAACATCGTTTTAATTTCCTATTGTGCAACTTATTGCATCAAGCTGAGCTTATTTGGACGTTCCACCCATCTTCCCAAACCATCGACTACGGTCTCATTAACCAAAATTTCCGAGTCGGTTATATCTGTTATTTTCCCATGTTGTTGCCCTATATAATTGCCTTGGCGAACATGATGTATGGTGCTATCCGGAGCTTTAATAATCGCCCAGACATGGCCTTTTCTATTCAATACGCCAACCATGGCGAGCGACTCCAGATTGTACTTTTCTAATTCCTCTTTATTTCTACCCTCATTCGGTTGTTTTTTCGCAACTGTATTTTTCGTGGCTGCTTTGACCATTGTGACGGAGGGTTTAAATGGGTCACGTCTTTTTGCAACAGAGTATTGATAACTTTGATATACGGTTGCATCTGGTACTGGCTGGACTTGGCCTTTGAGATTTTCACGGGTTTCGGCCACATAGTTTTTCAGGTCATCCAAACGATCCCCGCCGCAGGCGCTTAACAAAACAATCAAGCTGATGACTAATAATGCGTGTAAATTTCTCATCATTTTTTCTTGCTCTGTGCTAAATCTTTTATTTCTTGTTCGTCAAGATAACGATAAGTTTTTGCAATGGCTTTTAAAACCAGTTCATCAGATTCTTTATCGTGCTGACGAATTTCAAAATCGTGGAGCGTAACAATTCGCGATAGTGTCGCGATTTCACTGACAAAATTTCCAAATTCGTGATAGCGGCCTCTTACCTGTAATTGAATGGGCAATTCCGCGTAAAAGTCGATAGGTTCTTCAGTCTCAGGCTTGAATAACTCAAACTCTAAGCCGCTACTTACACCCGTGCGAGATATGTCAGAAAGTAATTCGTGCACTTCTGTCTTACCAGGAAGTTGTGCCAGTAAACGGCTGAAGCGTCGCTCAATTTCTTTCATTTGTGATTTATATTGATCGAGATTCGATGCTAAGGACTGGCGCTGTTCAAATAATTGGCGCAAATCGGCTTCACGGTTTTTCGCAGTATCTAATGATTTGAATAGACTGCTAGTGTCCCAAAAATAGCCTAGTGACAAAATCAGTGCAAACGTGAGCACAACCACGGTCGCTTTAGCGGGTTTAGGCCAATTGCCGATGTTTTCAAAATCAAGATTCTGTGACCAATCCATGTTAACTGGCCTCAGCTATTTTTTGTGTGGGTTTTTTACCTTGATGAAAACGCAAGCTAAACCAATTGCCATTAGGAAATTGTTTTCGGCTGGAGTCGATCACAAGCAGCTCGGGATCATGCAGCCATGGTGAAGCGTCAAGGTTGCGCATGAAGGTTGAAACTCTGGCATTAGAATCTGCAATACCTTCAACTGTAATAATATTATTCTTGTGTTCCACCCGAACTAATTGAGCGCCATCAGGTAAGGTGTTGACCAATTCTTCGTATAAATGAACAATTTCAGGGCGACTGCCTTGCAGATTGCGAATAATGTCCATGCGGTCAAGTAAACGCTGTTTTTTTTCTTCTAGTTTTTTAATCGCGGCAATTTGCATATCAACTTTGCCTAACTCGCCTGCGAGGAAATTATTGCGTTGGTTTTGATAATTAATCATGCCCTGAATATTGGCATGTACGATCACGACAACAATGATTGCGGCAACAGCCGTCGCGCCCAGAATGACAAAAAACCGCTGTTCGCGTTTTTTCTTTTCGGCTTCACGCCATGGCAGTAAGTTGATGCGAGGCATTAGTCGAAACTCCGCAGGGCTAAGCCACATTCAACCAATAAATTAGCTGCATCAGCAGCTAGTGCAGGCGCGCTGACTTTGGGCGCAAGCGTCATTGATGTGAATGGATTGGCGATGGAAGTTGGTAAGTCCAGATATTTGCTCACGGTTTCCTCAAGTCCCTCGATGTGTGTTGCTTCGCCAGATAGAACCAAGTGATCTAGCTGGCTATAACGGCTGGATGAATAGAAGAACTGCAAGGAGCGCGAAATTTGCTGAGCAACAGCCTCTTTAAATGGCTCTAACACTTCTGGGACATAGGAGTCGGGCAAATCATCATTTTCTCGTGCAAGTTTGGCTTCTTCAAAGTCCAGTCCGTATCGGCGTTGGATTTCATCTATGAGTTGTTGTTCCCCAAACACCGTTTCACGAGTGTATATCATTTGCTGGTCATCGAGTACAAAAAGAGTGGTTATGTTCATGCCGATATCAACCACACCAATAGTATGCTCGAAACCACTGTTGGGTAGTTGCGACGAAATCAGCATAAATGCGTTTTCTAAAGCAAAAGACTCCACATCAACCACACGTGGTACTAAACCACCGAGTTCGAGAGCCGCGACACGAGCATCGACATTTTCACTGCGACAGGCAACCAGCAATATATCAACTAAATCGGGATTGGCATCGTTATGCCCCAATACTTCAAAGTCGAGTGCGACCTCTTCGAGTGGATAAGGAATATATTGATCAGCCTCCAATTCAATTTGTGTAGAAAGCTCATCTTCGCTTAAGGCGGCTGGCATTTGAATAACTTTGCTGATGACTGAGGAAACAGGAACAGAAACTGCAGCGTCGCGTATTTTGGTGCCGGAACGGCGAACGGCGCGACGAATGGTTTCGCCAACGGTTTCTACATCTGTGATGGTTTTTTCAACAACAGAATTGGGTGGCAGGGTTTCAACTGCAAATGCTTCTACACGGAAACGTTGTTCGTGTTCACTTAGCTCGAGGAGTTTAACGTGTGAGGCGCTAATGTCGATGCCAAGTAAAACTGGTCGTTTTTGACGAAATAGCTCAGCTAGCGTCACACCTTTTTCCCCTTTAAAATTTGACCTATTTTTGGCGGAAGTATATCGTTCATCTCTTATCGAAAACTTAAAAATATGAGTCGCTTGCGAGAGGCCTTATGCCCAAGAATGATTCACCAGTTAACTATAGTGATTATTCGACATTATAGATATTTACTTTAATAATGACCTACTTAGGGTAATATAGAGCCTCAACAGCCGACCACGGGATTTGCATGGAGTATCTCAAGAAATTTTTTAAAATTGGCGCAATTACTTTTCTTGGTTTGGGAATTTTAGGCGCTTTTACCGCCGTGGGCTTGTATTTATACGTGGCACCACGCCTCCCGTCTATTGATAGTTTAAAAGACACTCAATTTCAGGTGCCATTGCGTATTTATTCCAATGATGAAAAATTAATCGGTGAATATGGTGAAAAACGTCGCACACCGCTTGATTATGATGAAGTGCCGAAACAATTAATACAAGCGGTATTAGGTGCGGAAGATGACCGGTTTTTTGAACATCCGGGGGTAGATTACCAAGGCATTGTGCGTGCGGTTGCACTTTTAGTCTTAACCGGCCAAAAAGTTCAGGGTGGTAGTACCATCACTATGCAGGTGGCGCGAAATTTTTTCTTGTCACGTGAAAAAACATTCCTTAGAAAATTTAGCGAAATATTATTGTCGTTTAAAATTGAAGCCGAACTGACAAAACAAGAAATTCTCGAGTTGTATTTAAACAAAATATATCTGGGTAATCGTGCATACGGTGTTGCTGCAGCGGCTCAGGTTTATTATGGAAAAGACATTCGTCAACTTAACGTGGCTCAGTTAGCCATGATTGCCGGTTTGCCAAAAGCGCCTTCGCGTTATAATCCGATCATTAATCCTGAACGTGCTTTGTTACGTCGTAACTATGTGCTCGGTCGTATGCAGGAGCTGGGTTATATCGAAGAACCGGTTTATCAATTTGCCGTACAGGAACCGGTTACCGCAGAAATGCATGGTCAAACTATCGAGGCGGAAGCAACTTACGCAGCAGAAATGGTGCGCCGCGAAATGGTCGAGCGCTATGGTAACGAAGCTTATACCCAAGGCTATATTGTCCACACAACAATTGAGGCAGACCTGCAGGAATCGGCGAATAAAGCATTACGCAAAGCCTTGCTCGAATTCGAAACCCGTCACGGTTATCGTGGCCCATTATTCCGTGCTGAAGATGAATTGGATTTCTCGAATATTGATGAGTGGGAAGAAAAGCTCTCGACCATGGAAGAAAATCCCATGCTGCAATTGGGCGTGGTAACCGAGCTTGTTGAAGATGGTGGCAAACAAGGCAGCGCGATTGTTTTCACCAATGACAATCAGCTTATTGAAATCTGTTGGAATGGCTTGAAATGGGCCGCGCCTTATATTGATGGTAATCAAGTGGGGTTTGCGCCTAAAAAAGTTTCAGAGATTTTACAGAAAGGTGATGTGATTCACTTTTTTATTGGCGATAAAAATGTGTATACGCTCGGGCAACTGCCTGAGGTTGAGGGTGCTTTGGTTTCTGTACGTTCGAAAGATGCATCCATCATTAGTATTGTCGGTGGATACAATTTCTATCGCAGTAAATTTAATCGCGCAGAACAGGCTGAGCGACAACCGGGTTCTAATTTTAAACCTTTTGTTTATTCGGCTGCGTTGGAAAAAGGTTTTACCGCTGGAACACTGATAAACGATGCGCCTGTGGTATTCCAGGATCCTGGGTTAGAAGATACCTGGCGTCCAGAAAATTATAGTGGTAAGTTTTTTGGTCCTACACGCTTACGCGAAGCTTTAGTGAAATCACGTAATTTAGTCTCTATTCGCATTTTGCGTTCGATTGGTGTGCGTTTTGCGATTGAGTATGTGCAAAAATTTGGATTCAACCCGGATAAGCTACCCAAAGATCTGTCACTAGCATTGGGTAGCGCCAGTTTGACACCACTTGAAATCGTGCGCGGTTATGCCGTGTTTTCCAATGGCGGTTATTTGGTTGATCCCTACATCATTAAGCGCATTCAAAGCAATGATGGTGAATTGCTGTTTGAAGCCAACCCACGCATAGTCTGTGAAGAATGTCTGCGTCAGCGTGCGGAAGAACGCAAGGAACTTGAAGCCGAGGCTGCACGTCTAGCTGAAGAGCGTGCGCAACAGGAATTGTTGAATATTAATGAAGATGGTTCGCCGGTTATTGTGGCGGAAAAAACTGATCAGGCACAACTTGATATTAGTCAAGAGAGTCTGGAAATAACTTCGTTGCGGGAACAGGCGGGTCTGAGCGCGACAGATGAAGAAAGTGCATTATTTGAGACCAGCGAAGAACTAATAGAGCCCGAAGAACCAATGATTAATCTTGCCGAGCGCACGGTTGATGAGCGTAATATTTATATCATGACAACCATAATGCGCGATATTGTTCAGCATGGAACGGGGCGTCGTGCCAAGATTTTACGACGCAATGATTTAGCGGGTAAAACCGGTACCACTAATGACCAGCGCGATGCTTGGTTTTCCGGTTTTAATCATGAGATTGCCACCACAGCCTGGGTTGGTTTTGATAAACCGCATCCGCTAGGTGATCGTGAATCCGGTGCACGGGCCGCTTTGCCCATGTGGATAGATTTTATGCGAGAAGCCTTGCGTGGAGTACCACAAAAAAATCTAGTGCAGCCACCTGGCCTGGTCTCAATTCGTATCGACCCTGAAACCGGAAAACTTGCCGGATCTGATTTTGACGGCGCGATTTTTGAAATATTTCGTGAAGAATTTGCGCCTAAGGAAAAAGTTGAGTCCGGACTGCCCAGTGGGGGCGGTAGTGATGATGGTGGTGGTGGTGCAATACAGGATATTTTCTAAATTCTGTGCCCACAGCTGGCGATATAAAAATAAAAATGAGGTTTAAAACATGAGTCGATCGTCTGATTGGGGCAAAGAGACACGCTCGCGTTTGGCATTGGAAGCCGCCCGGATTATGGGTGAAGAAGGCCTGCGGGATTTTCAAATGGCCAAGCGCAAAGCCGCAGCACGCTTAGGCGTAGGGCAAAATCACACGTTACCTAGCAACCAAGAAATTGAAGCAGAATTACGCCGATATCATGGTCTATTTCATGCTGAAGCTTTGGCTGAGCGTCTGCAGCGTTTGCGTGAAGAAGCGCGAGAAGCCATGATGTTTTTCCATCCTTTTAATCCACGCTTAGTCGGTTCCGTACTAGACGGGACGGTGAGTGAACATTCAAATATTAATTTACATGTATTTGTAGACACGCCTGAAGAATTCATATTGTTTCTTATGAGTCACAGCATCCCCTATGAACAAGGCGAACGGCGTTTTCGTTTTGAGAAAAATAGTCGCGTGCCCTACCCCGTGATTCATTTCATCGCCGGCGATACGGCGATTGATGTAGTTGTGTTCGGAGAGAATGGCATCCGCCAGGCGCCGCGCAGCAAAGTCGATGGTAAGCCGATGAAACGGGCTTCGCTTGCACAGCTTGATCGTTTATTAAATAAACAAACCCTCTCTGAAATTAGCCGTGATTAAAACAAAATCTGTGCAAGCTTTTCTGCGTTTGATAAGAGTTAGCGCTTGTTTGTTTTGTTAAAAGATTCAGTAAATAAACTTATTCTCGTTTTTAATATCACAACAACGCACTAGACGGTAGGATAAGCTGACTAAAAATATAAGGAGAGTCGCTTGTATATTCCAAGTTTTAATGAAGTGAACGATCTTGCGGTCATGCATTCTTTGATAAAGAATCACCCATTTGCAATGTGGACTGCAATGGCAGACGGTGAATTAGTTGTTAATCATATTCCGTTTGTGCTGCATGAATCAAAGGGAGAATTTGGAACTTTAATTGGGCACGTCGCAAGAAAAAATACAATTTGGCAAACCTGCTCTAGAGAAATTTCTTCGGCTATTGTTTTTCAAGGAGTGAATGCTTACATCAGTCCATCGTGGTATGCAAGCAAGCATGAGCATGGCAAAGCCGTGCCTACATGGAATTATGCTGCGGTACACGCCTGGGGAATCCCAAAAATAATTGAAGATCGTGAATGTTTACTTGCGCATGTGGAGGAAATCACAGACTTTCATGAGAAAGATCAGAAACTACCATGGAAGGTTTCAGATGTGCCTGAAGAATACATCAATAAACTTTTGGCTGTGATTGTGGGTATAGAAATCCCAATAACACGCCTGCAAGGTAAAATGAAACTAGGCCAAAATAAAAGTGATGCCGATAAATTAGGAATGGTGGCAGGTTTAATGTCAAAGCACACTGATCAGACGAAATATTTAGCACAAATGCTAAATCAACATATCAGTGAGTCTAAACAAAGTAACAAAACGTAATGTCAAAACGATTGGCTATGAATGAATTTAAGTGTTGAATTGAATGCTGACCCGTTTTATTTGTCGGATAGACTTTGCGAAAGAATGAATGCAAAAAAATCTACATATATGATTCTAGTGTTGCATTCATTGCTACAAAATGCTTTGGTTATGACCCGTCTGAATGTTTGTATTTCTATTTGTCGAAATAAGGTGAGATTTATTGTATGTTAGAATTTAGTCTGATGAATAATATTCAGTTTGAAAGCGT
>Ga0224506_10000934_pt1 | contig 22086 bp, 18 predicted proteins | sample SF_Jan12_sed_USG_2_FD_169108 | JGI IMG/M metagenome (GOLD analysis project Ga0224506, IMG submission 169108) | Sediment microbial communities from San Francisco Bay, California, United States - SF_Jan12_sed_USGS_8_1 | ecosystem: Environmental > Aquatic > Marine > Sediment | place: USA... | reverse complement strand
TGCCTGGTCAGAATGACGACAATGTTGTCACCAGTGACTGGGCACCGGCAGTAGATATCAAGGAAGAGGCTGACCGTTTTGTAATACATGCCGACATTCCCGGCGTTGATTCCAAGGATATTGATATCCATATGGAAGACGGCATTCTCACCATCAAGGGTGAACGCGAGTCGGAAAAAAAGGAAGAACGTGATGGTTACAAGCGCATAGAACGTGCCTTTGGTACTTTCTATCGCAGATTCAGTCTGCCGGATACAGCAAATCCGGAAAAGATCAGTGCCAAAAACAAAAATGGTGTACTGGAAATCAGTATTGCCAAACAGGAAAAAGGGCTGGCACGCAAGATTGAAATAGAAAGTTAATAGCGGTTCCTCCCCCCCCCCTTTCCCGAGCCTGTTACTGGTATCATCACCAGTCGGGCGCGGGAGGTTTTTTATGGATCCGGTCTTTATCGTACGATCAAAACGCCGATAGCCTTGACTGCGAACAAAATAATAATTTGAATGTCCGATAAAAAACGAACAGTAATTGTCAGAGGTAAATAACCAGTGGAAACTAGAAATCATCCAATGATCAATCAACGATGGTCATTTTCTTTAGTCTTGTTTTTCATCTCCTTGATATTACAACCGGCTTTTGCTGCCCTGCCGGATGCAGTCAATGGCAAACCCTTACCAACACTGGCACCGATTCTGGATAACGTCATGCCCGGTGTTGTTAATGTTGCAACACGCGGTCATGTAAAACTACGTCAAAACCCGTTATTTGATGATCCTTTCTTTCGTCACTTTTTCGGCAACCCTGGTAATGGACCACGTGAACGTGAAACCCAGAGTCTGGGTTCCGGTGTCATTATTGATGCTAACAACGGCTATATCATGACTAACCACCACGTCATCGCCAACGCGGATGAAATTACAATCAGTCTGCGAGATGGACGTAAGCTGGAAGCAAAACTGGTGGGTGCTGATCCGGATTCCGATGTCGCGATTGTGCAGGTAAAGGAAAAAAACCTGACTGCCATTCCACTCGCTGACTCGGATAAATTGCGAGTTGGTGATTTTGTTGTCGCCATTGGTAATCCATTCGGTCTTGGCCAGACTGTCACGTCCGGTATTGTCAGTGCTTTGGGACGTGGTATTGGACTCAAGGGATATGAAAATTTTATTCAAACCGATGCATCCATTAATCCCGGTAATTCCGGTGGCGCATTGATCAATCTGCATGGTGAACTGGTCGGTATTAATACGGCTATTTTTTCACGCAGTGGCGGCAATATTGGTATTGGTTTTGCCATTCCTATCAATATGGCGCATCAGATCATGCAGCAACTGGTTGAACATGGTGAAGTCAGTCGTGGTCGTTTAGGTGTAGTAGTACAGGATCTGACACCGGAACTGGCGAGTGCATTTAAACTTCAGCAAACCAAGGGTGCTGTTATTGCACAAGTTGTAAAAGGTGCATCTGCTGACAAGGCAGGGCTTAAAGTCGGTGACATCGTCATTAAAGTCAATAACAAGAAAGTAACCAAGTCGACTGATCTGCGTAATGCAATAGGTCTGGTTCGTATTGGTGACAAGGTCACACTGGATATACTGCGTAATGGAAAAACCAAAACATTACATGCCGTGATTGCCGAACCACATCAGGAAAAACTTTCCGGTAAAAAAATCCACCCCCGACTTGAAGGTGCTACCTTAGGCAATATTGAAGAAGACTCACCACTTTATGGCAAGGTCGAGGGTGTACAGCTGGTTGAAGTAGAACGCGGCAGTCCTGCTGCTATTACCGGACTACGCCCAGGTGACATTATCACTTCCCTAAATCGGGAAGACATCAAGGATCTTGATACTCTCAATAAAATTGCACGCAAAAAACAAAATGCCTTGCTAATGAATATTCAGCGCGGCAATACGGCAATGTTTATTGTTATTCAGTAATACAGATAAAAAAGGGGTAAAGAATAAACTTTACCCCTTTTATTATCGTGTGCTCGTATCAAACAGCCTGTGATATTTCATCAACAATAAAATCATGCGTCATACTTTCTGCAGGCTCCTGTAGAAAATGCCCTTGTACAAAATCAACACCACATTTCCAAAGGACTGTCAGGCTGGTTGCCTCTTCCACAAATTCAGCCACTGTTTCGCAATTATAATGTTTTGCTTTTTCGGTAATGGATGTCACTTTTGATTGATGTATGCGGTTATAGCCAAGCCCTCTTATCATTGAGCCATCAATTTTTACATAATGAGGTCGTATTTGTTCCAGTAGTCGCAATGAATCCTTAAGTGTCCCAAAATGCTCCAGCGCCAGCTTGAAGCCTTTATCTTCTATCCTTTGCTTGAACATTATTACCTGATCATGACAACGAGTAATCATTCTCTCGTTTAATTCAAAAACGAGAGATGGATTCTTTAATCCATAATTATTTATTCTTTCAGCTAACCAATGTACCAGCGTGTCATCACGTAAGGAATTATTGGAAATCTTCATAAATAACAATGGATGTTCCATTCCTTTTGGAATCATACTCAATGATTTAAGTGCATGCTCTATTACCCATCGATCAATGGCGCCCATCATATTGTTTTCCTGTGCAACCGGGAAAAATTCTGCAGGAGAAATAATCTGTCCTTCTTTATTGAACAAACGTAATAATAATTCATACTTGTCAGCGCCTTCATTACGCAAATCCATAATAGGCTGATATGCCAGCTTAAAACCTTCATTGGCAAGCGCATATTTTATTTCCTGCAAACATTTCTTCTTGTCTGATTCATTAGATGAATCTGCCTGATCTATGTCAGAAAAATATATCTTGTCTGGTGTCTTGCCATGTGCAATCTCGCAAGCATGTAATATTTCATCTATTACCTGACCTGTATTTTTCAGGTGACTGTCTAATGCAATTCCGCCAACAACCACATCCATGGAAAGCATTTCATTATTCAGGCTGGTGCGGTAGGAATGAAGTTTGCTGTATATTTCCTTCTGCAGATTTATTTCATCCAGATTCACAGAATCTGAAATCAATACTGAAAATACAGTGTCACTATAACGACATACCATTCCACGATCCTTTATCAGGCTGGTAATAATATGTCCGGCATCCTGCATTACCAGATCACCACAATCCATACCAAAACGTTGACGCATAAAATTCAGATTACTGATCTCTATAAAAAATAATGTGGCTCCTTTTTTCTGTTTCCCCGACAATGAAACAGCCAGCGACAATTCATACATAAACTCATGACGGTTCCGTATTTTGCACGACATCGATTGCATCGCAGCATATTCACTATAGGTAACATGTTTACGGTATTGTGAGATACGACTTTCTATAAACGAGATAACAAGATCATCCGAAGAGTCTGTTTCAATAATATCTGCATTCAGACTGTATGCAGTTTTTCTCTTGGCCTGTGTCACTTCATCCGTAATAAACATAACCGGAATACCGGAAAAATCATCCTGCTGGTAAATCATTTTTGCAATTTGCATACCTTCGTAATGATCAACTTCTTCACTTATCACAACAAGATCAGGCTGATATTCCACCAGCTCTGCAACTGTCTCCTGTGGCTTATCAATAAAATGCACCGACACACCATCATGTGACAACATACCTGAATAACGCTTGCGCAATTCAGAATCCGGCATAATCAATAAAACCCGTTTTTCCTGTTCACTATGTTGCCGTGTTAATTCCTGTAAACGATCAAGCAGTCTGGAAATATCGACTGGCTTGGTAATAAATGCATTACCACCTGCCTTCACTGCCTGCATACGAATTGAAAAATCCTCTCTTGCCGATAAAAACAGAATAGGCATGTCTTCTTCTGATAATTTTCTGATATCTTTTGCTATCTTGATACCTCTTGCCTCATCACCCGGGAACATAATATCTACAATAATGGCCGATGGCTGCGTTTGACCAACGTATTCCAATGCCTCATCGGGGTTTTGAAAACCCTTTATCCTGTAACCGGAATGTTCAAGATGGAGTTGCAGAAATTCCATGATGAGAGGGTCGTCGTCAATAATAACAATCGTCTGTTGTGACTCATTATCTTCATTAAGTGAAACATCATCACTTGCGGATTTCACGCTTGAGGAAATATTTTTTTCCAGTGAATCAAGCAATACCGATATTTCACGTCGTTGACTATCAGAAAGCGGGGTATTTTTTTTCAGGGAATCAGTGGCCAGTTTCACAATTGAAACAAGATTGATACCAAATTCATCAGGATCAATCTTGCTGTATTTATCTGCCAGCTGTTGTAAACGCTCGGCCCAGTTTATAAATACTGTCTGTTCCCAACTAAAGTACATCAGGCGCCGCCAAATCTGACTGACTGCCCTGATTTGAATTAAAAAGGAACGATGTAAATCACCTTGTAGTTTGGGAATACGTTTGTATAGATGGGTGAGATCACCACCCTGTGTATTGTCTGTTTGCACTGTCCTGCCTCTTCTGCTTTTACAGTACAGTTATCGGCAAAACACTATTTTCAATTCCCCTTTATCAGAGGTGAATAAAAACCCTTGTATTATTGCTATTTCCTGACACAGAAACCACTAAAACCCCGGAGCATCAATCACCTGTATATATCCGGTACTTTAAGTGGCGGTTATTTTGTTTGAAAAAATATAAAAATTATCAGGCTTCCCAGCAAACTGCATGACCGCTTTGCAATATGTGCCCGTCTTTTGTTGCCACACCCAGCGCATAATGGCTAAACCTGCGCTCAGGCAAATTCTCCAGTAACATATTTTCAACAGCTTGCGATGACCACTCGGTAGTATGAAAGGAAAGCCAGACACCACGGCAGTCCTGTGAAACCAGATGCGGTAACTGGTGTATCAGTTTAGCTAGATCCGTCTGTATCTCCCATGATTTCCCTTTTGGCCCACGACCAAATGTCGGTGGATCGGCAATAATCAAATCAAATGTTTCGCGCCTTCTTACACTACGCTCAACATAGGTCATGACATCTTCACGGATCCAGCGTGCCCCTTCCTGGCCTGCATTTTCACGCGCCTGATTAATTGCCGCACTGGATGCATCCACATGAGTGACAGTCGCACCGGCATTTACAGCTGATAATGTCGCACCGCCAGTGGCTGCAAACAGGTTAAGTACTGTTAACTCCCCATTGTCATTACCGCCTTCCAGACGTTCCCGCACCCAACGCCAACAGGCAATATGCTCCGGATACAAACCAACCTGCCCGCCATCACTCAACTGAATCAACATGTACTGACCATCGATATTGATTTTCCAGTGGTTGGGCAAATCATTGTTCCTTGCCTGCCACTTGCCTGCAGCAACACGATCACCACTGTAAACCCAGTCTGCATCCCATGATGCCAAGGCAGGTTCTTTTGTAGCCTGCGGTGCCGGTCTGTCTACAAGAACAGATCCAAAGCGTTCCAGCTTGCGGCCATTACCGAAATCGATCAGTTCGTAATCATCGAGCGGTGTCTGAATATATCCGGTCATGAGTTCTGTTTCACAAATTGCATTTCCCATAGCAACTATATGCCAATCTGCACCAGCATAGTGCCGTTAACCATTCCAAATACACACATGTAATGTTGTAAATAATACCATGAAAAAACTCTGTCTTTTTATAAGTACTTTAATTGCTTTTTTACTGCAGGCATCGGTTTCCCATGCGCATAAAAATGAAGAGCATGCGCGTTCTGCCTATATTGTTGGTATTGCCCCCCAATTCACAATACGGAAAATCCAGTCTATCTGGCGGCCAATACTCAATCAGGTAGAACTCCTGTCCGGAATCCATCTTACCCTACGCGGTTCAGATACGATTACTAAATTTGATAGTGAATATATGGCAGGCAATTTTGATTTTGCCTATACCAATCCCTATCGCATGATGCTTGCTCAAGAATCACAGGGCTATAGGCCGCTGGTGCGTGATGTTGAACGGCTCTTGTATGGTGTGCTGGTTGTCAGAAAAGACAGCCCGTTTAAAAATATATATGAACTTGATGGAAAGAACATTGCTTTCCCTGCTCCCAATGCAATGGGCGCATCGCTGATGGTGCGTCATGATCTGAAAAAAATATTTAATATCAACATTAATCCGGTCTACACCCAGACACACAATTCAAGCTACCTTAATGTTGTTTTGGGTAAAACAGATGCTGGCGGTGGTGTCCAGAAAACACTGCATAAACAAAAACCGATTATAAAAGACAGACTGCGTGTTATTTATGAAACAGCAAAAGTGCCACCTCATGCCTTTTCTGTTCATTCTCGCGTTCCCGAAGTTGTTGCAAAAAAAATACAGCAGGCTCTGCTTGCCATCGGGGAAACCGAGGAAGGTAAAAAATTGTTTGCTAATGTGCCAATCAAGAAAATTGGAGTGGCAACAATAGAAGAATACAGGCCACTCTTAAATATGGGGCTGGAAGAATTTTATGTTGACTAGCGTGAAACCTTTCTTATCCAGTATCCGCGCAAAAATTCTGTTGCCTGCGCTACTCGTTATTTTTTCATTTATTCTGGTTATTAATCTTCACTGGACTCCCAATATTATTAAAAACCAGATAATGGATACCGTAGAAAGGGAAAGGGATGTACTTCTTGCCATATCTCCAACAATAACAAAACTGATTTTGAATAATAATTATTCAGAGTTATACGACTCGCTTGACCACCAGATAAGTATGGATAATCACAACTGGCTACAGCTCACCATTGTTTCTCCTTTCGGTGAACAACTTTATCCATTAGAGAAAAAATCACCCCTAAGTGGTCAATACATAAAAACCATCGATGTACCTCTTGTCTGGGATGAAGAAAATGTCGCTACCATGTCAATGAGTTTTAATATAGAGAAAGACGTGATTAGCTTTCAGAATGAAGTAAAAAAACTCAACATGTTAATACTGCTCATTATCGGTCTTGTCTCAATAGGTACATTACTGTGGCAGGAACAAACAATACGCCGTCCAATTAATAAACTTAAAAAAGCCGCTAAATTACTGGAAGGCGGCCAATTTGATGTCAGCGTCTCTATTGATAATGCAACCGGAGAAATAGGCGATCTGGTCAACAGCTTTGATGCAATGCGTGTTGGTCTGAGAAATGCCAATACAGATCTGAAAAATGCCGTAAAAATTGCCCACTCAAGTGAAACAAGACAGCGTTCAATTCTACAAAACATCTCCGATGCCATTATTACTATTAATGATCAGGGAACTATCGATACTTTTAATCCCGGTGCTGCAGCTATTTTTGGTTACTACCCGCAAGAAATAATAGGACAAAATATACAAATACTGCTGGATGATGATGTAACACAATTGTACGGAATGGTAATGGATAATCGTTTCCAGAATGGCACGTCAAAGAATCATAATATATCCTCCATCGCAAAACACAAAAGTGGAAAACTGTTTCCTATTGATATCAGTGTTAATGAAATGCTGATTGATGGTAAACAAATGTTTACAAGTATTATAAGAGACATCACCGAGGAGCTATCCTATAAAGAGGCATTGATTCAGTCCAAGGAAGAGGCAGAAAAAGCCAGTGAAGCAAAATCCGAATTCCTTTCACGTATGAGTCATGAATTGCGCACACCAATGAATGCCATTCTCGGCTTTACACAAGTACTGGAAATGAATGAGAACGACCACTTGCATACCGATGACAAGTTACATATCAAGGAAATTTCAAAAGCAGGTCATCATCTACTTGAACTAATCAATGAAGTGCTTGACCTGTCGAGAATTGAATCCGGAAGACTCGAGCTTTCCATGGAACCGGTTCATATTCTGGATGTGATGGAAGACTGTAATATACTGATGCGGTCAATTGCAAAAGAACGAGGTATTTCCCTTAATTTTCTTGAAACACCTTGCCAGAACAAATATGTCATTGCTGATAGAACGCGCATGAAACAGGTCATGTTGAATCTTATCTCCAATGCGATCAAATACAACAAGCAGGAAGGCAATGTCAGTATTTCATGTGAACAAAAAAATGATGACGCTATTCGCATCACTGTAAAGGATACCGGTATCGGTATTTCAAAAAGAGATCAGGATGAAATGTTCAGGCCTTTCAACAGGCTGTGGGCACAGAACTCAACTATTCAGGGTACAGGTATCGGCCTTGTTATCACCAAATCATTTATTGAAAAAATGGGGGGTAAAATTGGTCTTGAGAGTACGCTAGGTGAAGGCACTACTTTCTGGTTTGAATTACAGAAAACCATATCACCTGAAATGACCACATACGATGGTGATAAAATTACTCGCCTTAGTGAATACAACCACACCAAAAATAACAAAAGCACTATTCTATATATAGAAGACAACCCGGCCAACTTGCGGCTGGTTTCTACCGTATTGAATGAGAACAAGGAAATCCAGTTACTGTCTGCACATGAGCCCTACCTTGGTCTGGAGATTGCACGCACACACAAACCGGATCTAATCCTGCTGGATATTAACCTGCCCATGATTGACGGTTATGAAGTATTAAAAATACTGAAACAAAATAATGCAACCAGCCACATACCGGTTATTGCTATCAGTGCCAACGCCATGCACAGTGATATCAAAAAAGGACATGCAGCCGGATTTGATGACTACCTGCCCAAACCGATCGATATATACAAATTACAGACCACAGTTCAGGCATATATCAAAAAGCCGGGGGAAAATTATCGTGAAAAAAATAACAATGAAAAAACTCTCAATTGAATATCAATCAAGCGCAATTCTACTTATTATGCTCTGCCAGCCAGTGATACCACGCATTAAAATGTTTTTGATCCAGTGCGCCGACTGAAGAACGCGGTGTGAGTTCGTTGATATAAATCGCTTCACCTTCCAGCGTAGAAGAAAAACCACCGGCCTCACTAAAAATCAGATTACCGGCAACATAGTCCCAGATATTCGACCGACCATGTAAATAAAGATGAAAGCGACTCGCCGCCAGCCAACACCAATCCAGTGCGACCGAACCAAAACTGCGTTGTGAGGCAAAGGGTCGGATACTGACAAGATGCATGGCCAGTTTTTCAGGCAAGCGTTTGAAATCAACCACCGCCGTGCATTTTTCCAACGGCAAATCCGGTGAACCGACCTGCAAGGGCTGATCATTCAAAAACGCCCCCTGCCCGCGAATACCGACAAAACATTCATCCCGATTGGGATCATAAACAATGCCAAACACCGGCTGTCCCTTTTCGATCAAGGCTAGCGAAACCGAGTAGTAAGGAATCCCAATGGCAAAATTACTGGTGCCGTCCAGCGGATCAAGACACCACAATGCATCACTCGTGTTTAACAATGACAACTGTTCCTCTGTTGTCATTTCCTCGCCCAACAACACCGTGTCAGGATAATGCTGTTTCAGTTCCCTGATAACCCGCGACTGCACCGCCATATCGGCTTCTGTCACAAACGAACCGTCTGCCTTGAAATCACGCCGCACATCCGCAAAGCGCGGCAACAACTCCTCACGCGCTGCATTTATCATGATTTCTTTTAAAAGCGCCAGGTCATACTTCATTCAGCAACTCCGGATAAAAAAGGTCGGCGACAATTAATGCGTTACAACAACAGTGAATATCCCAATCCCACCACTGCACAGGCACCAATCACCTGAACAACACCTGCCTTGTATTTAAACAATGCAATAAAGGCCAGCGCGCCAATCAATGCAGAAAACCATTCAAACTGCGCATCAAAACCTGCCGGCCAAAGCACATGATAGGCAAAAAAGGTGGCGAGGTTAAGCACCACGCCCACTACTGCCGCTGTGATACCGGTTAACGGTGCTGTGAATTTAATATCTCCGCGTGTTGCTTCCACCAGCGGCCCGCCCAGCAATATAAAAAGAAACGACGGTAAAAAAGTAAACAACGTGGCAACGCTCGCGCCGGCCGCACCCGCCAACAATTGCATATCGCCGCCAAAGATTTCTTTTGTCCAGCCGCCGACAAAACCAACAAACGCAACCACCATGATCAACGGACCGGGTGTGGTTTCACCCAGCGCCAGACCATCAATCATTTGTGTGCCGGTCAACCACGCATAGTGTTCAACACCGCCTTGATAAACATAAGGCAACACCGCATAGGCACCACCAAAAGTCACCAGTGCGGCCTTGGTAAAAAACCAGCCCATTTGCGTGAGCGTTCCTTGCCAACCATACGTTGTAGCCAGCAATGCCAGCACACCGGCACCGATAAATAAACCAATGCACAAATAAACAATGAAACGGCTCCACTTGAAACGTGAATGTGCCGGTATAGGCGTGTCATCATCAATAATGGCCGGACCATAAGAGCCCTTCGCATCACCATGATGCCCGCCCGCCTTGAATTTGTCCGGCGCAAAATGCGCACCGGCATAACCAATCAGACCCGCCATTAACACGATATACGGAAACGGAATATCAAAAACAAAAATCGCAATAAACGCCAGCACCGCCAGCGCACGCAACACATTATTTTTCAATGCACGCGAACCAATCCGATAAGCCGCAAAAACCACAATGGCCGTGACCGCCGGTTTGATGCCATACAAAATACCGGCAACCGCCGGCACATCACCATAAGCCAGATAGGCCCAGGTTAACGCAATCAAAATAAACAGCGACGGCAACACAAACAAAATACCGGCAGCAATACCGCCGCGCACACCGTGCATTAACCAGCCAATATACGTTGCCAACTGCTGTGCCTCCGGCCCCGGCAACACCATGGTGTAATTCAGTGCATGCAAAAAACGATGCTCCGAAATCCAGCGCCGCCGCTCTACCAGCTCCTGATGCATCATGCTGATCTGCCCTGCCGGTCCGCCAAAACTGATAAACCCCAGCTTGAGCCAGTAAACAAAGGCCTCCCAAAACGAGACCGGATCGGGTTGTTTCATCATTTCCTGTGAAGTCGTAGACACCTTATATAAGCCCTTATCATTATTTTTGGATTAACCATACAGGCAAATGAAAAGTGAAAACACATAATTTTTGTATGTGTGCGGTTTTTTTTGATACGAAGAGATTGGCCTAAAGAATAAAGGGAGTGGAACGTTCTCTGGCGGGGATAGGGTTTTTACTCTGCCCCAACTATTTATGCAGATTTCAAACGTGTAATCTTTAATTCAATATGCCGGTTCAGATTATTCAGGATAGTAACCAGCCTATCGATAGTGAAACGTGCAAGATCGGCATTCCGGATACGTGAAAAATCAGCGTGATCAAAACCGGTTTGCTCTGCGGCCTTGCGTACAGATAATTTCTGGCTATCAAGAATCCTGATGACTTCAGCGGCAAGCTGGGCCTTGAGGTGTTTAACATCAGAACCGGGAACACCCAGATCCTTGAAGACATTACTACTGCCTTTTTTGATTTCCAGTTTTTTGGTCATTTCAGTTGCTCTCTCAGTAATCTGATTCGCTCACGTACTAAATCAATTTCCTTCTTTGGTGTCTTTATTCCCTTCGTCGATTTTTTCTGGAATGAATGGACTACCCAAATATCATCACCAATCTTGACGGTATAAATCGCCCGATAGGCATTACTGCTGTACTCAAGCGCAATTTCATAAATGCCTGAACCCAATCCCTTGAGTGGCTTTGCAATATCCGCCTTACTACCTTCCGCAGCAATCGTTAATGCAGTCAGCATTTTATTTTGCGCACCTTGCGGGAATTTACGGAATTCCTTAAGTGCAGACTTAATCCATGAAATGGCACGAGTATCCTTACCCATGTCACAGATGTTGGCATATATGCCAACATCTGTCAATAATCAGGGGAAGGAAGCTATAAAGTATGTACCATGAATCCCTATAATTTGTTCGCAGCATCTTACAAAAGACAATAAAAAAAACCCCCATACGGGGGCTTTCTTTATCATCCAGTTTACAGAATTATCTGGATTCTTTTCTTCTGGCAAATGCAAACAAACCCATCATGCCGGAACCAAATAACCAGACAGCGGCTGGAACAGGTACTGGATTAACTAACGGATCATTACCGTATATATCAAATTCGTAAACCACACCCTGAAATGTATTCATATCAATGCTGGGATTATTGTAACCAGACATAATCAGGTTAATTAGATCCCAATCATAGCTCAGCGTGGTACTTGCTGAATTGGGTACAGTTCCACCTGCTACCAGATTCAGATCACCCCAGGGTTCAGGTGAGGCTTCATCCAGCACCATGGGAGTCGCGGTGGTTGTCCAGTAGCCAGTCCCATATGGATTATCAATCCATATATTTTGAGTCGTCAGATGAAGGTCAATACGTGTTGCGTCAGCACCGGGATTCCCATAACCATCTATATAGTTATTAACAAACAGGGTCGGCATATCAATGCTCCAGTGACCGGTATTGGTATCAAATGTTCCGTAACCTTGTCCTGCACCATAAACATCAAAGTTCAACCCGAGAGGGCTAAAACCTAAAAAATTAAATCCCGGGGCATCAACGGTAATATCATAAATACCACCAACACCGGCACCAACATGAAAATCAATCGTGGATGCAGTAGACAATGTGCCGGCCGAACCACCATTTAACTTGAAGTCCGTACCCAGAAAATCAATTCTGAAGTTACCGGGAAAATCACCAGGAATATTAAACTTGGCAGGAGATGCTTCAGCCAGACCTGTATTGGCTAATAACACGGCAGCAACAGACAGATACTTAAACGTTTGTGAAACCTTCACTTTCTTCATTCCATGACTCCTTGGTTTTTGTTTCCATAAAATATGGAATTGTTTGTTATAAAATCACCATTTACATGCAATATTTATTCCTTTTAAATTTTTTTATTAGTTTTCAACAAGATAAAATTTCACAAAATAGAATATGTAAAAATTATTGACAGTAAATTTTGATTATTGCTACTGGAGTTTGGATTTATAAAAATAATATTTATAAAAAATAAAGAGTTACTGAAATTTAATATTGTCAGAATATTTTACATTGAGATGCCTGTAGATACCTTTGTCTTTAAAAAAGACAAATGCGAGAGTTTAAATAACACTGTTTGTCGTTAAGTGACTCTGAAAAACGAAACATCATCATTAAATCCAGCCCCCACTATAAAAAGAATTGCCTAAAAAGTGTTCATATCCCGACTTCTGGTATAGGATCGGGCACAGATGCATTAACTATAAAAAGAATAAGGTACAGGGGGAGTATGTTGGAAACACCATCATACAAGGTCATCGACAAGGTCGGCATGCCGCATGTGATCGATTTTATCTGTCGCAAGCTGAAAGACTATGACACCCGCCAACTGGAATGGATCAAACTGCTGGCCTTAAACAAAAACCATCTCCTGCATGGATGCTGCACCTATCCGCAACGTGAACATCGTGGATCACAAAACTTCAAAACCGGTTACCGCATCCGCGCCAGCGTGAATATCGAAATGGCACCGCCGTTTAAATTTGAACACTGGGCGCGCATCCCTTCCAGCAATTACAAGCAAGGCTGGTATTCAGGTGCAAAGGCCTTCCTGTTTGACGATCTGGAAGAATGTGCGATACACACACTCGCACACGAATGTTTTCATTACCTCAGCCACTCAAAACAACTCAAACACAAAAACACCGAAGCCAATGCAAACTGGTGGGCAGATCAGTGGTTGGGGGAGTTTCATAATTTAAGGATGGAGATAAATACTGTCTGATCCACTTATTATAGAGGCACAATAGTAAATGAGAAGTATAGAAGGAAATATTACAAAAAAACTTGCTGCTGTTGTTAACGAGAAAGATGTTGCCTCAGGTGATGGATACCCTGTGAAAACATTTAGTGAACTTGTCGAGCATACTGCAACTCTCGCATATTTGAATAAAGATTATTTGTTATTTTATAGAGGTCAGGGAACTGACTATAAAAATAAAAGTGATAAATCAACTTTTTACCCGTCTATATATCGTGGCGACTATCTCCCTAAGAGAGAAGTTGAACACCGATTTGATATTTTGTATCAAGCATCAAGTAAGTTGGTCAACTTGCTTGGCTCAAGAACCAAGATTGGCACACACGAATTGAAAAGGAAGAAGTATATTCAGTGGAGTATCCTTCAGCATTATGAGGTCTGTGGTACCCCCCTCATAGATTTTACACATTCACTACGTGTTGCTTGTTCATTTGCCCATCTAAATAATACAAATCCCCATGCATATATATATGTTTTTGCTCTTCCCTATATTACTAATCGTATAACAATTAATTCAGAACATGATTTGGTAAATATCCGATTATTAAGCATATCCCCACCAGATGCATTAAGACCGTATTTTCAGGAAGGTTACCTTGCGGCGACATCTGATATAGAGCATGAATATGAGTCTAAATCTGAGCTGGATTTCAATCGAAGATTGATAGTTAAGTTTAAAATACCTAAGACCAAAAAGTTCTGGGGTACACATTTTTCCATGATCCCACAATCTGCACTGTACCCAGAAAATGATGTTTTTAGTAGTATCTGCAAAGAAATAGAAGTTGATGTAAGGAGAGAGCTAAAGCCAGGGGAGATTGGTGAGTTCCTTGCTAAATGGTCAGTATTAGAAGAAATAGTTATTGCTTTGAATAAAAGAGATAAGGAGCATAATACGTTTTTTAGCTCTTTAAATTATTTGAGAAAAAATCGTCAATTAGAATCTAGTTTGATTAACAATATTGATAAATTAAGAAGATTTAGGAACACTTTGGTTCATTCCCCGAAAAAGATAAGCGATAAGGATATATCACCATTTATGGACCTCCTTTCATTTGTAACAGATGAAATTGCTAGAAGAAGGTATTAGAAAGAATAGAATTTGGGATAGATATTTTCATTAATTAATAAGTAACGATGAATCGCAAATATTTGCAATTGATTTTTATATCACATTTAAGAGATAGAAAATGAAAAAGACAATTAAGGAAATCAGTATTAACAATTTAATACTTGATGTTAAAAATGCTCGTTATGGTGGAGATGTGGCAGTGAACCAACGTGATGCAATTTTTAAGTTATTTCAAATCAAAGACATGAAAAGAAAAGTATTAAATCTTGCGAGACACATCGCAGAACATGGATTAGACCCAACAGAGTTACTTTTAGTGTTTCCTTATAAAAATAAGCCTAATAATTATTTAGTTCCTGAAGGGAATAGACGTACACTTGCAATGAAGTTGTTATATAACCCAAGCCTAGCACCAGATGATGTCTACCGACAAAAAATAGAAAAATTAACATCACCCAAAGTAAAGCGCTCTGTATCTAAAGTGCAGTGTTCGGTTTTACCAAATAGAAAATCTTCTGATAAGTGGGTGTATCTTAAACATACGGGACAAAATGATGGTGTAGGCAGAGTTGATTGGGATGGTAGATCTACAGATGCTTTTAGGGCGAGAACAGGGGAAAGAAAATCAGCCGGTCGACAAATACTGGATTATATAGAAGCAGATAAAGGATTTTCATCGGAAATTAAGAAGAGCTTAAACAAAGTTGATATCACAAATATATCTCGTTTATTTCAAGGCAGTCCTGCAAAAAAAGCATTTGGGTTAGTTTTAAAAAATGGATTTTTAGAGTCAGCAATACCTCTTGATGAATTTAGGAATATTGTTGAATGTGTTTTAGGGATAATGCTCGAAGATGATTTTAAAGTTAAAAATATATATCTAAAGGAAGATCAAGAGAAATTTATTAAAAATAAAATTCCAACAGATATCCTGCCCTCTCGAGAAAATAGATTGATAGATGATAAAACATGGCAGTTATCTCATTTAGATGTTAAAAGTTTAACTAATGAACAGAAGCATGGCATTAAACCAATATCGAATAAAAAGAAGGCTAAGAAAAAATCAGTTAGATCAAAGCCACAGAGTGAAAACAGATCTCACTTGATAGATTTTACACTAAGAGTTACCGATAAACGGTGTAATAAAATATATGATGAGTTAAAAAATGAATTAGATGTACATAATTCACCAAATGCAGTGGCGGTACTTTTTAGAGTGTTTTTAGAATTAACATGTGATTTTTATATAAAAGAAAATAGATTCTATATAAGTAATACCAGGAAGCTACTCAAGCAAAGTGATAATCTGAGAACAAAAGCCCAGAATATTGCAGATAATTTACATAGTAAAAATGCTCTAACAGATCAAGAAGCTTCTGCCCTTAGAAAATTGGCTTCGTCTAGAGATGAACTTACGTCTGTTGACTCATTAAATAAGTATGTGCATGCATCAGAACTTTCGCCGAGGCCCAAAGAACTAAATATTTTGATGGACAATTGGTCGCCTCTTTTTAAGGCGATCTGGAAATAAATTAAAACTGGCCAACTTGGCAAAAACAGTGTAAATTGAAGATAATAAATATATAAAAATATTTGGGTGGTATATGTTTTATACACCATTAAGATATCCGGGTGGTAAGGGGAAACTAGCAGATTATATAAAGCTTCTCTTTGAGGAGAATAACCTCTTTGATGGACATTATGTAGAACCATATGCTGGTGGTGCAGGAGTTGCTGTGGAGTTACTTTTGCAAGAGTATGCGTCTCATATTTATATCAATGATATTGATGATGCAGTGTATGCTTTTTGGTATTCAGTATTAAATTACACAGATGAATTATCAAAAATGATTAGTAGTACACGTGTTTCAATGGCCGCATGGGAAAGGCAAAAGGATGTATTGAATAACCCTAAAGATTATTCGAAGCTGGAAAAAGGTTTTGCAACTTTTTTCCTTAATAGGACAAATCGCTCTGGCATACTCAAAGGCGGAGTTATTGGTGGCAAAGCTCAATCTGGGAAATGGAAGCTTGATGTCAGGTATAATAAGAAGAATTTAATACAGCGAATAGAGCAAATAGCGTTATACAAAAATCGTATATCTTTATATCGAAAAGATGCTTTATTAATTCTAACTAATCTAATACCAAAATTACCGAAAAATACATTAATTTATCTTGATCCACCTTATTATGTTAAGGGTGAGGGTTTATATAGAAACTATTATAATCATGAAGATCATGTTTCTATTAAGAGAGCTCTTCGTAAAACAAAGAATATTTTTTGGCTCGTTTCTTATGATAATGTTAATGAAATCAAGGATATTTATAAGCCATATAGATATCAAGAATACTCTCTTAGCTATACTGCTCAGAATAAATTTATGGGATCTGAGGTTATGATTTATGGGCCAAGACTTAAATATCCTGAAGATATTATGCCATATACTTCACCAGTGTAATTTTAGTGTAAGGATATTTGAGGCAGACCAAAAACTTCCAACTAGCTTTCTTCACTTTCCTCTTTGCCTCTGCGACTTCCTTTTAGGAGATTCCGGCTTGGCCGGAATGACGGAAGTGTCCTTCGACCAGCTCAGGACGAACGGTTTTTACCTTAATAAAGCATGCTATTCTGACCCCAAACGGCTATACTAGGCCGCCCTTCAATATTGGCCTGTACTTTCTACGGCAGGGGTAATCATGAAATTCAAGCAAAACCCCTTGGCGCTTCAGGTACAACACATATGACGACTATCACCGCGTTCAATCAATTTGAACTGAATAATTCCCTGTTAAAAGCACTGGATGAGGTGGGTTATGAAACCCCTTCCCCGATTCAGGCGCAGACCATTCCTTTATTACTGGAGGGGCGCGATGTGCTCGGGCAGGCACAAACCGGCACCGGCAAGACTGCCGCCTTTGCCCTGCCGCTGTTATCCAATATCGATTTAAGAGGCCGCGATCCGCAGGTGCTGGTGCTGGCACCCACCCGTGAGCTGGCGATTCAGGTCGCCGAGGCTTTTCAGAAATACGCGACTCACATGAAAGGTTTTCATGTGTTGCCGATTTACGGTGGTCAGGATTATCGCGGTCAGATCCGCGCCTTGCAGCGTGGTGTGCATGTGGTGGTGGGAACACCCGGTCGTGTGATGGATCACATGCGTCGCGGCACGTTGAAACTCGATAACCTGTCTGCGCTGGTGCTGGATGAAGCCGATGAAATGTTGCGCATGGGTTTTATTGATGATGTCGAGTGGGTGCTGGAACAAACACCGCCGGACAGACAGATTGCCCTGTTCTCGGCAACCATGCCGCAACAGATCCGCCGCATTGCGACCAAACACCTGAACAATCCGGAACAGGTCACCATCAAAAACAAGACCACGACGGTGGATACCATTCGTCAGCGTTTCTGGCCGGTGAGTGGTTTGCACAAACTCGATGCGCTGACGCGTATTCTGGAAGCGGAAACATTTGATGCGGTCATTATTTTTGTGCGCACCAAGACGGCAACGATTGAACTTGCCGACAAACTCGAGGCACGCGGATATGCCGCGGCGGCGCTGAACGGTGATGTGCCGCAAAATCAGCGCGAACGCACGATTGAACAATTAAAGAATGCCAAGCTGGATATTCTGGTGGCGACCGATGTGGCCGCGCGTGGTCTGGATGTGAAACGCATCAGCCATGTTATCAATTACGACATTCCCTATGACACCGAAGCCTATGTGCATCGTATTGGCCGTACCGGTCGTGCCGGTCGCAAGGGTGATGCGATTTTGTTTGTCGCGCCGCGTGAAAAGCGCATGCTCGGTTCGATTGAAAAGGCAACGCGCCAGAAAATTGAAATCATGGAATTGCCTTCCACCGAAGTGATCAATGACAAACGCATTGCCCAGTTCAAGCAACGCATTACCGATACACTGGCCAATGAAGAGCTGGAACTGTTTCATCAACTGATTGAACAATACCAGCAGGAACACAATATACCGGCAATTGAAATTGCCTCTGCGCTTGCACACTTGATGCAGGGCGATACACCACTGCTGTTAAAGAACCAGCCGCAACGCAAGGCCGATAAGGACTGGGACAGAAATGATCGTCCGCAACGCGGCAAGCGTGATCGGGGAGATCGGGGTGATCGGGGAGATCGGGGAGATCGCAAGGAACGTGGACGTTCACATCGCAAAGACGGCCCACCGGAAGAAGGCATGGAACGGTTTCGTGTGGAAGTCGGCCATAATCACGGCGTGAAGCCGGGCAATATTGTGGGTGCGATTGCGAATGAAGCCGGTATCGACAGTCAATATATCGGGCGTATTAATATTGGTGATGATTACACTGTGATCGATTTACCGGGCGATATACCCAAGGATGTGTTTGAAGAACTGAAACGCGTTCGTGTTGCCGGTCAGCCGTTGCGGATTTCACGTTTTAGCGGCGAGCGTTCACCACGCCGATCGGATTCTCCGTTTAAGGATAAGGATCGCGGCAAGGGCAAGCCAAAGAAAGACGGTAAAGGGCGCAAGAAAGACAAGGCCAACCCGAAGAAAGACGCGAAGCCGAAGAAACGCAAGAAAGATAAAGTCAAAAAAGACGGCAAGAAAAAAGCGAAGTAACTGTTACCCTTCGACTGCGCTCTACGAGCGCGCTCAGGGCGAACGGAGTTTAGTTAACTCTCCTTCTACATTACTCAGGGTAAAAGGGTTTTAATTTATTATCCGTTCGTGGTGAGTATGATCATGAGCTTGTCGAATGAGAATAGTCGAACCATAAATACCTCTCCCTTCGACTTCGCTCAGGGCGAACGGGTTTTAATTTATTATCCGTTCGTGGTGAGCATGAACGCAGTGAATAGTCGAACCATGACCTACACTCAGGACGAACGGCTTTTATTAAACGGTATCGCGCCTTTAATAAAAGCCTGATTTTTGCTACTATAGCGCTCCTTTTTTACCCAATCCCCCAAGAGGTTGTCTCCCATGTTCCAACTCGGTTGTCCCACTCGTGCGTGTGTTCAAAATGAAATTCTTTCCGGCCTGACGGTAGCGCTGGCACTGGTACCGGAAGCGGTTGCGTTTGCCTTTGTTGCCGGTGTGGAACCGTTGGTCGGTTTGTATGCCGCGTTTATGGTGGGATTGCTGGCCTCTATTTTTGGTGGTCGTCCGGGCATGATTTCCGGTGCAACCGGTGCAATGGCGGTGGTGATGGTGGCGCTGGTGGCGCAACATGGTGTGGAATATTTGTTTGCTGCGGTTGTGCTCACCGGTTTGATACAAATCGGTGCCGGTATTTTACGGCTCGGTAAATATATTCGTATTGTGCCCTATCCGGTGATGCTGGGTTTTGTGAATGGGCTGGCGATTGTTATTTTTCTGGCGCAGATACAGCATTTTCAGATCACCGATGCCGATGGCATTAGACAATGGATGAGTGGGGAACCGCTTTATGTGTTTGCCGGCCTGATTTTGTTGACCATGTCGATCATTCATTTTCTGCCGCGCCTGACGTCGGCGATACCGGCTTCACTGGCGGCCATTATTACGATTACCCTGATTGTGATCGGATTGAATATTGATACCAATTCCGTTGGTGATCTGGCCTCGATTGAAGGTGGCTTCCCGCAATTTCATATTCCGTCTGTGCCTTTCAGTTGGGAAACACTGTCTATTATTTTCCCCTACTCCATTATTCTGGCGGCAGTGGGTTTGATTGAGTCATTGTTAACACTGAGTCTGATTGATGATGTCACCAATACGCGTGGTCACAGTAACCGTGAATGTATTGGTCAGGGCATTGCCAACACAACCACCGGATTTTTTGGCGGCATGGGCGGTTGTGCGATGATTGGTCAAAGCATGATTAATGTGAATTCCGGCGGACGTCAGCGTTTGTCCGGTATTTCAGCGGCGCTGTTTTTGCTGGCCTTTATTTTGTTTGCCTCTGATCTGATTGAACTGATTCCGATGGCGGCGCTGGTCGGTGTGATGTTTATTGTTGTGCTTGGTACTTTTGAATGGTCAAGCCTGCGTATTATGGGCAAGGTTCCGATCAGTGATGCGTTTGTGTTGATTCTTGTTTCGGCAGTCACCGTGGCAACAGATCTGGCGGTGGCCGTGGTGGTGGGCGTGATTGTGTCGGCACTGGTCTTTGCGTGGGAACATGCCAAGCATATTAATGTGAAAAGTTATGATGATGAAAACGGTTCACGCGTTTATGAATTGAATGGCCCGCTGTTTTTTGGTTCGGTGAAAAACTTTCTGGAACTGTTTACACCGGATGAAGATCCGGATGATGTGATTATCGAGTTTCAGTATTCGCGTGTTGCTGATCATTCTGCGATTGAGGCGATTGATAATCTGGCGGACAAATACATACAGGCCGGTAAAAAACTGCACTTGCGCCATTTGTCACCGGAATGTCAAAAGCTGATGAAAAAGGCCGGCAATCTGGTGGAAGTGAATGTGATGGAAGATCCGAAATACCATGTTGCGGATGATGCGCTGGATTGAGTGATTAACATCATGATTTAATGAGTTACCCTTCGACTGCGCTCTACGAGCGCGCTCAGGGCGAACGGGTTTTAATTTATTTTCCGTTCGTGGTGAGCATGAACGCAGTGAATAGTCGAACCATGAATACCTCTCCCTTCGACTTCGCTCAGGGCGAACGGGTTTTAATTTATTTTCCGTTCGTGGTGAGCATGATCATGAGCTTGTCGAATGAGAATAGTCGAACCATGACGTTGTTCTATTTTTTGGCCAACAGCTTATCCAGATTATTGGCAAACATTTGTCGGTCACGTTGATTTAACGGCGGTGCGCCACCGGTTTCTATTCCGCTGGAACGCATGGTGTCCATAAAATCGCGCATATTGAGCAATGACTTGATATTGGCACTGGTATAAAGCTCGCCGCGTGGATTGAGTGCAAGCCCGCCCTTGGTCACGACTTCATCTGCCAGCGGTATATCTGCGGTAACCACCAGATCACCTTCCTGTACACGCCGCACAATTTCATTATCGGCAACATCGAAACCCGATTGCACCTGAAGAAATTTTATATATTGTGATTTCGGAATACGGATCGGCTGATTGGCGATCAGTGTTACTGTGGTTTTGGTACGATCGGCCGCCCGGAACAAAATTTCCTTGATCACGACCGGACAGGCATCGGCATCTACCCAGATATCCATTTTATTTTCCGTTTCTTAAGCATTCTATTTCCGGAATTGTACAAGAGAATCTTGCAAATAACTTCTCTCGAGGTTTTTT
>Ga0224506_10000933_pt1 | contig 22110 bp, 18 predicted proteins | sample SF_Jan12_sed_USG_2_FD_169108 | JGI IMG/M metagenome (GOLD analysis project Ga0224506, IMG submission 169108) | Sediment microbial communities from San Francisco Bay, California, United States - SF_Jan12_sed_USGS_8_1 | ecosystem: Environmental > Aquatic > Marine > Sediment | place: USA... | reverse complement strand
GAGGAGAAATTTTTGCTTAAAGGCAGTTTCTGCTACCATTGGTGCAATCGGAGGAACCGGATTGGTAGCACAATCATGTAAACAGTCTGAAAGTTCAGGTGAGACAGTCTCACTCTTGTCTCCTGACGGCAAACTTGTTCAGGTGGACAAATCTGCCTTACCGCCAGTTTCTAACGTTCCTCCCGTCTCTCCAGATGAGGCCAGAAAAGGAATCCCAGGAAAACATTTTGTTATGGTAGTGGATTTAGCACGTTGCAGAAATGCCCGAAAATGCATAAGTGCATGTGAACATCACCACCAAATTACTCCTGATCGGCCCTATATTAAAGTGTTACGCATGCAAGACAATAAAGAATCTGCCCCCTATTGGATGCCAAAAAAATGTTTTCACTGTGACAATCCTCCTTGTGTGAAAGTATGCCCAGTTGGAGCCACTTATAAACGATCTGATGGACTTGTGCTTATTGATAATGAGCGTTGTATTGGATGCCGGTTCTGTATGGCTGCCTGCCCTTATTCTGCCCGGGTTTTTAATTGGGGTGAACCTAAAGCTCAAGAAACTCATCATGGGTACTCACCTGAAACAAGTATTCCAAGTCAGATTGGAACAGTTGAAAAATGTGATTTCTGCCCCGACATGTTGCGCCAAAATAAAGTGCCTCATTGCATTACATCTTGCCCAAATGGAGCATTATATTTTGGAGACCGCAATTCTGACTCGGTAACTAATAGTAGTGAAACCGTGAGATTAAGTACTTTACTTCGAGAAAAAGCTGCTTATCGATACCATGAAGAGTTGGGAACTGAACCCAATGTCTATTATTTACCACCAACCGATAGGTTATTTCCATTCAAAGATGCACCTGAAGGACAATCTAGCTAAAAAATAATTCCAGATGAAAGACAATAATATCTCATCAAACGAAGCATTCAACCAGAAAGTTGAAACGGATTTACTCGCCCATTTGATAGCCGACAAGAAAAAATTCAACTTTTTCTTGTCTATACTCATTGCCATCATTCTAGTAGGAATATTTGCTTATTATCGCCAAGTTCGCTACGGTCTGATAGTTACCTCCATGCGGGATTATACTTCCTGGGGAATATATATATCAAATTTTGTTTTTTTAGTTGCTATAAGCCTAGTAGGATCACTATTTAGCGCAATTCTTAAATTGGCAAAAGTCCCCTGGTCCACACCACTCACACGTATTTCTGAAATAATTGCAATAGGAGCCATTATCTGTGCAAGTGTAATCATCATTGTAGATATGGGACGCCCAGATCGTTTTATATATGTAGTGATACATGGCCGTATTCAATCTCCTATTATTTGGGACGTAATAATTATCTCAACCTATTTAACCATAAGCCTCTTGTTGCTGTACATTTCATTGATCCCTGATCTGGCTATTTGTCGTGATAAATTGACTGACGTTGTGGGTTGGAAGAAGTGGTTTTACAGGGTGTTTTCGATAAACTGGAAAGGTACACCCGAGCAATATAAATTGTTACATAAGATATCTTATATATTGGCGGTAATCGTAATACCCGTGGCTTTTGCGATTCACACAGTAACGTCATGGCTATTTTCCACAACCTGGCGACCAGGTTGGGACAGTACAAACCTTGGCCCTTACTTTGTATCAGGTGCATTAATGGCTGGTGCAGCGATAATTATCGTAGCAATGTATTTTATTAGAAATACATTAAACCTGAAGGAATACCTCACTGACAAGCTTTTTGACCACATGGGTAAATTACTTGTGTTGTTGTCATTAGTTTACTTGTATTTCAATATTAATGAATACTTGGGACCAGCATTTAAAATGGTTGGAGTAGAAGGTGAACACATTATCGAACTGTTTTTTGGAGCATATGCTCCAATGTATTGGATCGTACAAATATTTGGTCTTATACTTCCAATTGTTATTTTGATTTTTGCCTGGGGGCGAAAACCCTTGCCTATGCTTATCATATCTATATTAGTTCTTTTGGGAGCTTGGTTTAAACGATTTTTGATTGTGATTCCATCTCTCCAACACCCTTATTTACCAATTCAAGATGTTCAAGATTCGTATCGGCACTATATTCCTTCATGGGAAGAATGGGCAATCACATTTGCATCTTTTGCAGGCTGTTTATTAATTATCACATTTCTTATCCGATTACTGCCAGTGATACCAATATGGGAAATACAAAAAGAAAATGAAGAAAAATTACAGGAGTCATGAAAGCAATACTAAAAATATTTATTGGCATTATTTTATTTAGTTGCAGTGGGTTAAACAATCTTCAAGCACAAAACAAAGCAACCACTCGAGTCTATATTGAACATTTTAAAAATAGAGAAACGTATCAACTTTCTGTAAGGGTAATAACCAAAGAAGACAAGCGGTATCTACCCACTGCTGGTATAGAAGTGGAATTATACGCATCTGAAATTTCTTCGGAAAATTTACTTGAAACCGTGTTGACAACTGAAAATGGAACAGCTACTTACACCTTCAATCATGAGCAATTTGAGTATGCCGAGAATGCGGAAGTTGCCCAATATTTTGCTGTTGTCAATGAAAATGAAAAAATTAAAGGCAAGGTAGCAGAAATTACCATCAAGAAAGTGAATTTCACCATTCGATTGGCGGTGGAAGATTCAATCAAAAAGGTGTATGCATACGTATCAGAAACAGATTCTATTGGGAATAGTATCCCGAAAAAAGGCGTAGAAATTAAATTCCTAGTAGATCGCCCATTAAGCCCTTTGCCTGTAGGAGAAGATTATAACGTTACTAATAAGGAAGGGAGAGTGTCTATGGAATTCCCAGATGACTTACCAGGAGATACGGAAGGACACCTGAAGGTGATGGTACGTATCATAGAAAATGAAGATTATGGAACAGTAGAAGTTTCGGAAGTCGTACAATGGGGTATTCCTATGATCATCGAAGATAAGGCATCCAAAAGATCGTTATGGGCATCAAGTGCAAACGCTCCTATTTCTTTACTAATTTTTATCAATAGTTTAATTATTGCAGTTTGGGGAATAATAGTTTACATCATCTATAAAATTTTTCAAATTAGAAAACTAGGTAGAGAACAGGTATAATGATTGCTTTTTACCTTCATTTTGCTAAAAACTTTATCTTATTTGTGTCATCACAAAAGCGCATGTGAGAGCAAAAAGGTTGACCTAAATTCTGCTGGCATGGCTTCTTGCCCATACCACTTAAACGAAAGAAATAACTTTCTTATCATAGTGATTTGCAAAAAGTATCAATGGTAGCCTGCCTGCAGTATGCAGGCGGAGTTTGAAAGCTTCTAGAGCAAATTTCGTTATTATGCAATAAACTTAGAATTTTATGCCTAATCAGGCATACTTCAGTCATTCTTTCCACATTGACATCTGACATAACATTTCACCTATACAATAATGTTATACTGTGTGTGTTTCAACTTTAAAAGAATCTAAATCAATTTTCGATTGAGATATGTAATAATGGTATAGGAATAAATCAAAATTTAACACACCGATATCAGTTTATCGTAAATAAATACCCCCAATTATTCGATAGCATATCCATGAAAACTAATTGATAAATACACCCAGTGTCTTTAAATTAGTACAATAAGAAAAAAACTATCAATTCATTTAAACCGCACGATCATGAAAACAAACCCAATCCTCCAGTTTTTAATAATTAGTATATATGTAATTGCGTTTACCTTTGTGGTGGGTTGTGAAGGTCCTATAGGTCTTCCTGGGGCTGATGGCATTGACGGTATAGATGGTACTGATGGTACTGATGGTGTTGCTGGTAATGTGACTTGTCTAGCTTGTCATTCAGGTGAAAACATACAAAACGTGAAACAACAGTTTAGCCAATCTGTGCATAGTGCGGGTCAGATAGCTGTAGATTATGCAGGTGGTCGTGCCAGTTGTGCTAGGTGTCACTCAAGTGAAGGTTTTATTGAATTTGCTACTTATGGTACGGTAGAGGAAAATATTTCTGCGCCAAGTGCGTGGGAATGCAAAACATGTCATAGTTTACATAGTACTTTTGAAGTGGGAGATTTTGCATTAAGACTTGCAGACCCAATAGCTTTTATATTTGATGAAAACGTTACGGCTGATTTTGGCAATAGTAATTTATGTGCCAACTGTCATCAGTCACGAAGAGCTGAACCAAATATTTCTGCCCCCGGAACTACTTATGCAATTACAAGCACACATTACGGACCACATCACGGTGCACAATCAAATGTATTATATGGTGTTGGTTTTGCCGAAATTGCAGGTTCCATGTCATATCCTGCCGCTGGTTCAGCAACACACATGACTGCTGAAACAGGTAAATGCACAGGTTGTCATATGGCCACATATGGAAATGGACAAGGTGGTCACACTTTCAATCCTGCCATTGATGCATGTACCGCATGCCATGCAGGTGCTGCTGACTTTGATATTAATGGTGTACAAACTGCTATAGCAGCCCAACTCGATGAATTGAGAGACTTACTGATTGCCAGAGGTGTAGTTGAACAAGCTGTAGAAGATATTTATGAAATAAATCAGGAAACAGGTAATATTGAACTTGTAACTGTAATGGGTGGCTACCACCCTGTAGTTGGTACATTTACAATGCTCGAGGCACAAGCTTTCTTTAACTGGACAGGGCTTGATGAAGATAGGAGTCATGGGGTTCATAATCCTGAATACATTAAAGCACTATTAACAAATTCTATAGAAGCTTTACAATAATATATTTCAATTTAATCGTTACCTGAAAAGCTGCCCGAAATAGGCAGCTTTTTTGCTACAAAAAAAGATGTTTTCGTTTAATATCTATAAATTCTGAAGGGCATTAGCCATGAAGAGTAATTTTCTCCAATGCTTTCTTGTCAATAACATGAATAGTTTGATCGACAATTTCGATAAGTTGGTCGTCCTTAAACTCCTTGAGTACACGAATTGCACTTTCCCTAGTCATGGCAGTCAATTCTGCAAAATCCTGATTGGATACATTTTTTATAGTTCCATTGTTAAAAATATGATCTTTTAAGTAAAGAATTGATTCAGCCATACGACCTTCCATATTCTTCTGTGTCAATATGACAAATTGATGGTGAGTATGTAAGACACGTTCTGAATACTCCTTCAAGTAGGCTTCCATAAAAACATTATTACTTCGTAGAACAGATTTAAACCCACTTATTTCAATAAAACAACATTCACAATCGCTAATAGCCATAAGTGAGGAATGGTGTCTTTCATCTATAAAAATACCAACTCCTCCGTTCAGGCTATACGGTTTGGCATAGGTTAGAATCAGGTTTCTTCCCTTCGATCCCTCAACATATATTTTCCCAAGGCCATTACGGACGATAACAATATGAGTTAATGGTGTGCCCTGCTTATAAATAATCTCCCCTTTCTTAAACGCCACTTCCGTTCTTGCTTCATTAAGAGATTTCAATTCGCTATTAATCAATAAACTAAGTGGACTCATTTTAAAACAATGCTCACAGTCCAAACAACTATAGCTGTTAATAAACTCCTCCATAAAGCACTTTATCTAGAAATGACGAAACTATCCTCCTGTAACAATCAGGAAATTAATATAATTGATATATGTCATTAAAACAATGATAATAATCATGAATACTATAATTTATATCAGTAAAAATGAACATTATATTTTTTATATTTAAGGTGATTTTGAAATGCATATAAAGATCAAAAATGTACGATACAAGCTAATTTAAACGATATTCCGTATGTTTTTATGATGCAAAATAGCATAATTTTTGGCATACGGTTTGTGTTAGTTATATTACATATCAAATCTTTATTTTGATATATTTAAGGAACGATTAAACCAAATATATAAAATTATGAAAAATTTAAGTCTATTAACCGTTAGCATGTTTGCCTTTATAATTGTACTAGGTACAATGGCATTTAGTACCCTTTCAGATCAGCAGGACAACAAATGGGTTGTGCCTGAAGATGCAAATAACATGGAGAACCCATATGTTGATGACGAAGAGTTATTATCTATTGGCAAAACCCTCTACATGCAACACTGCAAGTCTTGCCATGGTAAAGAAGGCTTGGGAGACGGTCCTAAAGCTGAAGGGTTAGACACTCCTTCTGGTGATTTTTCCGTAGAGGAATTTCAATCGCAGACAGATGGTTCAATTTTCTATAAAACACAAGAGGGTAAAGGAGATATGCCTTCTTTTAAAAAGAAAATTGCTGAAGAAGAAGATATGTGGAGTGTCGTAAATTATTTAAGAACCTTAGCAGAGTGATTTGATTAATTAATTTGTTAGAAAAAGTAGCTGTTAGCAACATCAGCTACTTTTTTTTATAATAATTAGAAAAATAGCGATGACGAAAATAATAACCGGAATCTTGCTCACTGGCATTTTATCGATCTGTATGACAGGATGTAATTCAAGTAATAATGAATTTGAGAAGGCCTCTATACTGCATTATTATTGCACGTTTACTGATGAAGTAAATACAGATTTTTCTAAAAACGTTATTGATAAAATAGTAAAAAATATTAATGGCAGCACCTACATCATCACTCAACAGTCTGGGCGAAAATGGCCCTATTTTAAATTTGTAGATAATCCTTCTTCATTTCCTGCCGATAGTGTGTTATTTCCTCACCCTGGGTTACACATGTTTCATGAATTTTCAACTTATGTTCCTAATGAAAGCACTCAATTTAAAGTAGATGTTAAACTAGTTACTGCCACTGAAACAGAAGTGAGCTTAAATGAAATAGTTTATAAAAAAGGGAGTTCTAACGACTGGAAAGTTTTAGTAGATGTGGGCATAATTAGATTGTCCAAGTCTGCAGAAATGGATCAGCAATCCTTTATTCAATTGGTCGAGGATGAAGTTATTCTCATCACCTTTAAGTAATGATGACTTTTTTATTATCAACTTATAACAGCCAATAAGACAATATTTACAAATTTTATTTACCTTATTACAAGTAGATACTGATACGAATAAAAGTCCTAATACCAAGCCCATAAGATATTTCGGGTTTCATATTAATTTGTTTAGAGGTAAGCCTCTGAAAATTAGACCCTGAAGAGATTAAACTTTGATGGCTGGGGTTGTCTCTTTAATTTGAAAGCATACCTTATAGTCAATTGTTTTCATGATTTATATCATTGACAATTATTGATATGATCAATAAACTTGTATATGATATATATAAATCCTTTTCGAATAAGAAAAATAGCAGTAATGCTATCTATTCTCTTTGTAGTTTCTTACGCTCGTTCACAGCAAACTGCACACGACAAAGTTGGTCTTCATAAAATAACTGTTGTAGAAGTTATTCAAACCACCTCTTATACTTACTTGTTAGCTACGGAGAAAGATATTTCACGATGGCTAGCTTTGCCAAAAATAGACGCTAAAGTAGGCCAGGAATATTTTCATGCAGCAGGAATGGAAATGAGGAATTTCAAAAGTAAAGAACTGGGAAGGGTTTTTGAATCCGTTACATTTCTTACTGGAGTTATCAATGCTGATTCTTCACAAAAATCAAGAACAGCTAACATTGCTAAACCTTCTGAAAAAAATGAAGAATTAGAAAATACAGCGATGTCGAAACCGAATGATGCGATTACTTTAGCAGAACTGTTTTCTGATAAGATTAATTATGCCAGTAAAAAGGTGAAAGTCCATGGTAAAGTAGTGAAATACAACAGTGGAATCATGGGTAAAAATTGGATTCACATCCAAGACGGAACAGAATATTCCGGTAAAAATGATCTAATAATTACCACTCAAATGGCGACTAGCTTAAATAAAATAATTACGGTAGAAGGCACAATTGTTTTAGATAAAGATTTTGGCTCTGGCTATTTCTATGATATAATTTTAGAAGGTGGAGTAATTATTGAATAATCGATAATTAGTAAGCTAAAATACGAGTCATCAGTTAGAACATTAGTCGAGTGATAGTGTTTTTTAGATAAAAATGAAAATTAACTACTCTTTCATCAACTATTACTTGCTTACATTTATTCTATTGTCTTTTTCGTGTAATCAAGTAAAAAAAGAAAGTTATATATATTTGGACTATTATTATGAGTTTAAAGATTTAGAAAATTCTTCATTATCATCCAAAGTAGTAAATGCAATTCAAAAGCATATAAAAGGGAATTCATAAATCATAACCAATAGTTCTGGAAAAAAATGGCCTTATTATAAAATCGTAGATAATCCTGAAAGCTTTCCTATCGACAGCATTCTATTTCCCCACCCAGGGTTGCATCGTTTTTTTCCATTAGACTCTTATAGTTCGCAAGATGGAAGACACTTTAAAATTACTACAACATTATTTCAAGTAGCAACAGACATAGTTAAAATAAAGGTTACTGTATATGAGAAAAGCACAAAAGTGGATAATTGGCATGTTTTGGTTGATGCTAATGTAGATGATTTTTCAAGAAAGCATCACAAAACAGAAAAAGAGCTTATCCAGTTTATAGAAGAAAATATTATTTTAATTTCTTTTAAATAATTGATAGCTTACTAAATCACACATGGGGGTATTTATCACAATTTTTCAGTTAATCGTTACAAAATGTAGTTAATCGGAAATAGTACCAGTTCATGGATTTATGTTTATTAATATAACTATATTTCTACATCTTTGAAATGATTAAAGCCAACTAATAGGAAGATATCCCTACCCTCTAACTAGGTTAGATGTGGTAGGGATTTTTTTATTTTACTTCTACATTATCAGCATCCAAATAAGTTGGGAATTTTTTTCTATAACGAATCAGCTCATCGGCTTTTAATGTATGTGTATATATGCCTTCATTTGAATTCATATTATGTTCTATTTCCCCTTTAAAGTTTATTACTCTTGAGTGACCGTTATATAATATACTATTACCATCTATTCCAATTCTATTTACTCCAGCTACGTAACTCAAATTTTCAATTGCTCTTGCTTGTAGCAATATATCCCAAGCACCAATTCTAGGAATAGGCCAATTAGCTACGTATATAAGCAAGTCATAATCCATTATTTCTTTGTCAATAAGGTAGGAATTTCTGCTCCAAGAAGGGAAACGAAGGTCATAGCAAATTAGTGGACAAATCCTCCAGTCCTTCCACTGTGCTATCACAAAATCTCTTCCCGAGGAAAAATAACGATGCTCTTGTGACATTCTAAAAAGATGTCGTTTGTCATAGCTCACATATGTACCATCAGGTTGCATCCATACCATCCTATTATAATAATGCCCTCCCTCATTTACTATATAACTGCCAGTTATTACGGCATTCTTTTGAGCAGCCATTTGTTCCATCCAATTAAATGTATGCGTACGCATAGGTTCGCTATAATTTCCTACATCCATAGTGAAACCAGTTGTAAACATCTCAGGAAGAATTATGATGTCAGTTGATTCTTCAATTTGCCAAATTTTTTCCTCGAACTGGGCAAGATTAGCACTTCTGTCGTGCCAGTATAAATCAGATTGTATTAAGGAAATTGTTAAATCTTGCATAATATTTCGGTAGCTTTTTTGAGGGTTTCTTTTCCTTTTGCAAAACAAAAACGCAATAGTTTATCATCTTGCCTATCTCCATAAAATACTGATATGGGAATAGAAGCTAAACCATATTTTTTAGTTAGCTTTTCAGCAGCTTCCATATCATTCAAATGGCACAATTCTTCAACATTATTATATGATAAAAGTTGAAAATAAGTGCCACTACATTTAACAGGCTTAAAATTAGATTCTTTTACTAAGTTAGTAAAATAGTTGCGTTTCTCTTGATATAAACGTGGCACGTATTCGTAATTTTCGGGCTCTGCAATAAAATCAGCTAGTGCATATTGAACAGGTGTATTGGAACAAAAAGTGACAAACTGATGTACTTTTCTGATTTCAATAGTCCACCAACTTGGAGCAACAACATATCCCATTTTCCAGCCAGTAGCATGGAATGTTTTACCAAAAGAATATACTGCAGCACTTCGCTGTCTTAAATTGGGGTATTTAAGAACACTCTCATGTGCTTTATCATCAAAAATAATGTGTTCATAAACTTCATCACTTAAGACAAGAATATTAGTGTCTTTTATCAAATCCTCAAGTGAATTTAAATCCTTTTGCGAAAGAACTGCACCAGTTGGATTATGCGGTGTATTAATCATAATCATTTTGGTACGTGGATTGATGTGGTTCTTCACCACTTCCCAGTCAATAGAAAAATCGGGCTGTGTTAATTTTATGTGGATTGGAGTTCCTCCACTAAGGCGAATTGCAGGATCATAGCAATCATATGCAGGATCAAATAAAATTACCTCATCATTTTTTTGTACTGTTGCAGTGATAATATCATAAATTGCTTCTGTAGCACCAGACGTAACAGTTATTTCATTTTCAGAGTTAACCATTACATTTCTAGTATTAGCTATCATTTTTGAAATGGCGTTGGATAAGTGTGGCACACCTGACATTGGAGCATACTGATTTAATCCTTTTTTCATGTAAGAACTAATAAGCTCTATTAAATCAGTAGAAACTTCAAAATCAGGAAATCCTTGTGATAGATTAATCGCACCATTTTCATTTGCCATTTTTGACATGGTTGTAAAAATAGTAGTTCCTACATCTGGTAATTTGGATAATATATTATAGTTCATTTTTTTATTTTGCTAAGTTAAAGTAGTTTTTAATCCTTGCAAGACATTAGAGCATCATTTGGTTAGGATGCTTATCTGAAATAATGTTACTTTGCAGCTAGTTATATATAAAATTGCAAACGCATCCATTAACTATATTAAATGTATATAATAAAATAGTAGTATGATTGAAACACAACCTTCTATTTGGATTTATGGTATTAGAATAGACGAGCCAGTAACTGTAATTACCAATCTATTAGTAACAGCAGTATGTATCTACGCTTATTTAAGAGTAAAAGATTCTTTAGATACATCTAAATTTCAGCGTTTTATTAAATATTATTTCTTAATACTTGGTATTGGCATTGGCATAGGAGGCATTGCTGGACATGGTTTTTTGTATGCACTTTCTACAGCATGGAAATTGCCAGGTTGGTTGTTAAGTATATTTTCGATTACACTATTAGAAAGAGCTATAATAGAAAAAACACGGTTTTTACTTACGCAAAACATGCATAATTTTCTTATTTGGGTAAGTGGATTTAAGTTAGTATTGTTTATGTTTCTCACATCTTATTCTGTAAACTTTGAATTTGTAGGATATCATACAGGCCTTGGATTAATATTTATTGTAGCAAGTTGTAGTACCTTTACTTTTTTGAAAACAAAAAATACAGGCAGTAGTTTGTATGTAATAGGTGTGATTGTTAGTGCTTTATCGGGTGTAATTTTTATGAATAAATGGGGGGTTAGTATGTGGTTTAATCATATTGACATAAGCCATGTATTTATGTCAATGGCTTGTTATTTCTTTTATAAAGCCACTTTAAATCTTAATATTAAGCAAGTAAATGGAATAATGGTGCTTGAAAAATAATATTATCGTTTACCTGAAATAGGTATTTTTATTCTATATGATGTCTTTATTTTTCCTTTACTAATATTAGTAAGCTTTCCTTTTAAAATTTTCCTTTTAAAAGGTGAGATGTGATCTGTGAATAATATTCCTTCGATATGGTCATATTCATGTTGGATGATCCGAGCTTTCATTCCATCAAACTCTTCTTCGTGTTCTTCCCATTTTTCATCAAAAAAACGAATACGTAATCTCTCAGGTCTTTCAACTTCTGCTCTAACATCAGGGATACTTAAACAACCTTCTTCGAAAACCCAATCCTCACCAGACTCCTCAATAATTTCAGGATTAATAAATACCTTTCGGAAGTCTGACATATCCTCTTCTTCATCATTTATTGGTGTTCCATCCACAACAAACATACGCAAGCTTTTACCAATTTGAGGTGCTGCTAACCCAATGCCATTAGCTCCTTCCATGGTTTCAAACATGTCATTACTTAGCTGTATTACATCCGTTTTTTCTTTTTCAAGATTCTTTCCTTGTTTTTTTAATACAGGGTCACCGTAAACCACTATTGGATATATCATTTAATTTTAATTTTCAGAAATGCAAAGGTAAAAGTTTTTTTAGAATTGATGACTTTCTAAGAACGACTGTAAAATTATTGCAGCACTTATTTTATCAATATTACCTTTCTTTTGACGGTCTTTTTTCTTTGATCCTCCTGCTATCATAGTATCCAGTGCCATTTTACTGGTAAATCGCTCATCAATTTTATGAATTGGAATATTTGGAAATACTGCTTGTAATTTTTTTTCAAAAGCTAATACAAGTGGTGTAGCATGAGTAGCCATATTATTAGTGTTTTTTGGAAATCCTAATGCAAAAGCTTCAATTGCTTCTTGTTTGTTGTATTTCTTTAAGTATTCGATTATAGTATTTGAAGCTACTGTCTCTAATGGAGAAGCAATTAACTTTAAAGGATCAGTCACTGCAATTCCTACTCTTTTAGCCCCAAAATCTATCCCCATAATACGCCCCATTATCTTAATTAATAATTAATATAAACTTCCTTGAATAATATTTTAACATTTATAAAATCAGATTATTACTTCAAATATAGTTAATGTTGAAGTTCAGTAACAGTTTTTAAAAGTCTATTTGATAATTAAATTTATTATATATTAGTGAAAAATATCACCTAATTAACTATGAAAAAAATATTTCCAGTTCTTATTCTTTTAATTTCAGCCTGTACTAGTCATACAGACTTTGACATCATTTTAAAAAACGGCACTATCTATGATGGCTCAGGTAAAACTCCTTTTACTGGAGATATTGGTATTTCTCATGATACTATTGCTGCTATTGGTAATCTCGAAGATGCTACAGGTAAACAGATTAGAGATTTACAAGGTTTGGCTGTAGCACCAGGCTTTATTAATATGTTAAGCTGGGCAAATGTTTCTCTAATTGAAGATGGAAGATCGCAAAGTGATATTCGTCAGGGAGTAACATTAGAAATTTTGGGTGAAGGGCGATCTATGGGACCATTGAATGATACCATGAAATTGAAAATGGTTGAAAACCAAGGAGACATTAAATATGACATCAAATGGACGACTTTAGGTGAGTATTTGCAGTATATGGAAGATAAAGGTGTATCAACTAACATCGCTTCTTTTATTGGCAATGGAACTGTTCGTCAACATGTTATTGGGAATGAAAATAGACCAGCTACGCCTGAAGAATTATTAGAAATGAAAGCTTTAGTACAGCATGCTATGGAAGAAGGTGCAGTGGGCATATCGTCATCTCTGTTGTATGCACCAAGTGGTTATGCTAATACTGAAGAACTTATTGAATTAGCAAAGGTGGCTTCTAAATTCAATGGAATGTACATCTCTCATATTCGTAATGAGGGGGATCAATTATTAGAAGCTATAGAAGAACTAATTACTATATCGAGAGAAGCAAAAATTCCCTCAGAGGTTTATCATCTAAAGGCCTCAGGTCAATCTAATTGGCATAAGATGGATTCTGTTATAGAAAAAATAGAACAAGCAAGACAAGAGGGTTTAGCTGTTACAGCTGATATGTATACTTACTCGGCTAGTTCTACAGGGCTACATGTTCAGTTGCCTGATTGGGTAAGAGAAGGTGGTGTGGAAGCTACAATACAACGATTGTCTGATGCTTCATTAAGAGATAGTATTCTGAAAGACATTGAATTCACAAATCCACCTGACAGAATATTACTAACAGGTTTTAGGAATGAGGCATTAAGAAAATATGCGGGAAAGAGATTAAATGAGGTAGCAGACATTCTTGGAAAATCTCCTGAGGAAACAATGGTTGATTTAATTGTTGAGGATGATAGCAGAATTCAGGTTGTGTATTTTTCTATGTCTGAAGATAATATTAAGAAAAAAGTAGCTTTGCCATGGATGAGTTTCTGTTCAGACGCTGGTTCATATACAAATGAAGGTGTTTTTATTAAACAAATTACTCATCCACGAGCTTATGGCTCCTTTATAAGAGTATTGAGCAAATTTTCACGTGATGAAAATGTACTTACATTACAAGAAGCTATTCGAAAACTTGCTGCGTTACCTGCACAAAATTTGAAATTAAAGAAGAGGGGAATGTTGAAAACTGGCAATTATGCAGATATAGTTGTTTTTGACCCCAATGAAATTAAGGATGTCGCTACATTTGAAGACCCTCATCAATATTCCGAAGGAATGGTTCATGTTTGGGTGAATGGAGTTCAAGTACTTGAGGATGGGAATCATACAGATGCCAAACCTGGTCGATTTATAAAAGGATCTGGTTGGAAAGGAGAATAAAAAAATGGCAGACGATTGAAGATAGAGACTGTAAGTATAAGTCTTCAATCAATTAGGGTTATAAATTACACCAGTAGAAGAATCCTTAGATGATCCAGTTACAGATTTAAGACAGTTAATTTCATTTCGATATCTTAGAACTCCCATAAAAGCAAATACAATCGCTTCTTTAAAATTAATAATTGATTTATCAGGAATTACTACTTCGATTTTGTCATCTAAATAATGTTGTATTGTTTCAACCAAAAAGGTGTTATTAGCTCCTCCACCAGTTATGAGTAAGCGTCCTTTAGGTTTAGAAGACTTCTTTACTTCTTTAGCTATTTGATAAGCTATATGATGTACGCATGTACAAAGTTTGTCCTTAAATTGTTCCTCACTATTATCAACTATTGGCATTACTTTATCCTTAAACCATTCGTAACCTGTTGATTTTGGAAATGGCTGCTTATAATAAGAAAGTTGATTTAATTGATTAAATAAATCTTCACATCGTTTTCCCGACTTTGCTATATCCCCATTATTATCAAAAGAAAGCCCTTGAGGAATTGTTAAATGGTTTAAGACCATATTGGCTATTCCAATATCATAAGCCATTCTTTTTTCATTATCTTCAAAAGATATATTTGATATACCACCTAGATTAAGACAAAAATCATATTCTGAAAATAAATATTTATCTCCAATTGGAACAAGAGGAGCACCTTGTCCTCCTAAGGAAACATCTAACGTTCGAAAATCATTGATTACTTTTGTTTTGCAAATATTTGCAATTTCCTGTCCAGATCCGATTTGATAGGTAATGCCATCTTCTGGTTGATGAAAAACGGTATGACCATGACTAGAAACAAAATCTATTTGAATATCATTTTCAGAGACAAATTCGTTGATTTGCTCACCAAGCCAACGGCCATACTTATTATTCAGTGACAATAGTTCTATTGAAGGTAAATGGAAACTATTTTTTAAGTCTTGCATAAGAGACTTGTCATATGTTACACTTTTTGAAAAGTATAATTTATACGACCATTGACCTTCTATTACTTCAAAATTACAAAATGCCAAATCAAGACCATCTAATGATGTTCCAGACATAATACCAATCACTTTGTAATTATTTTTTATCATATAAATTGGTTATTACTAGGCTCTTGAAGTTAGGTCTACTGTTATTCGTCTATCATATGTAGATGACTACCTAAATATGATAGACGAATAGTTGTATTAAAATTTCCACTGTACAAAGGCTTCCATAGCCTCATATTCAGCAAGACCCAGTCGGTTATATTCTGCAGCTGTATCGTGGTTTCTGTCTTCAGCACGTTGCCAGAATTCACGTTTATCATTTCCAGGGAACATAGCTTCGTCTTTTTGAGATTGGTGTTTGAAAATTGCTTTTCGTTTTCTCATTAAGTCTTTTGGACCGATAGGAACCGCCATTTCAATGTCAGAAATACCCCACTCTTGCCATGCGCCACGATAGAGCCATACATAGGTGTCTTCCAGCCATTTTGCACCTTCTTCTTTAAGACGATATATTGCTTTGAATATAGCGTCAAGACAAACACGATGTGTACCATGTGGATCAGACAAATCTCCAGCAGCAAAAATTTGATGAGGTTTAGTCTTGTTTAATAGGTCATAGATAATTTGAACATCTTCCTCACCTATTGGTTTTTTTCTTACAGTACCCGTTTCATAGAAAGGTAAATTTAAAAAATGCATATTATCATCTTTTACTCCACAAGATCTACAAGCTGATTTTGCTTCTCCTTTCCTGATCAATCCTTTGTAATTTTGAATCTCAGGAGGATCAACTTCTCCTGGTTTTTTATTTAATATATTCTCTTTTACTTTATTTATGGTTGCTGATATCTCTTTATTAAGAGGGTTGTCACCAACTACTTCTCTTACAAAATCAAGTGACTTAATTACTTCGTCATCAAAAACAGCAATATTTCCAGAAGTTTGATACGCTACATGTACATCATGACCTTGGTCAACAAGCCTAAGAAGTGTTCCTCCCATTGAGATTACATCATCATCTGGGTGTGGGCTAAATATAACACTAGTTTTTGTGGCTGGCTCTGCACGCTCTGGTCTAGTGGAATCATCCACATTGGGTTTACCTCCAGGCCATCCAGTAATAGTGCGTTGAAGATGATTGAATACCTTAAGATTGATTTCCTCAGCCAAGCCGAATTCAGCTATTAATGAACCCATTCCAAATTCGTTGTAATCTTCGTTTGTGAGTTTTAATATAGCTTTGTTCACGTCATTTGAAAGCGAAATAGTAGCTTGAACAATTAATTTGTCCGTCCACTTACAATCTTCAACAAGCCATGGAGTTTTTATTCTTGTAAGTTCACTAGCTGCAGCAGTATCTACAATAAATTCACAATTAGGGTGGTTCTGTAGGAATGATGCTGGCATTGATGCTACAACTTCACCTTCAACTGTACCTTTAATTACTTTTGACTTCCCTTCTCCCCATGCTAATAGATACACTTTTTTTGCTCCCATAATGGAAGCAATACCCATTGTTATAGCTCGGGATGGTACATTTTCGTTACCGAAAAAATCACTTGCAGCGTCCTTTCGAGTTACTTGATCTAAACGAATTAACCGTGTGCGACTGTTTGCTGCAGATCCTGGTTCATTAAAACCAATATGTCCCGTACGACCTATTCCCAATAATTGTATATCTAAACCTCCTGAGTTTTTGATTTTTTCTTCATAGTCATTACAGTAGTCTCTGATTTGTTCCACATTAAGACTTCCATCAGGAATATTTTTATTTTTCGGATCGATATCAACATGGTCGAAAAGATGTTCATTCATAAATCGAACATAACTTTGAAGACTATCTGGATTCATAGGATAGTATTCATCCAGATTAAACGTAATTACGTTTTTAAAACTTAAACCTTCTTTTTTATGAAAATCAATAAGGTAATCGTATACTTTTGTTGGACTAGAACCAGTAGCTAAACCAAGTACAGCATTTTCTCCATTTGCTGCTTTCTGCTTTATTAATTCTGAAATTTCCCTGGCAACATGTAAAGATGCATCATCAGAGCTAGTGTAAATTGAAGTGTTTATTTTTTCAAATTTTTTAATTTCCATATTTCGAAAATTGCTCTCATTCTTTTCATGCGTTTCGACCATCATTTTAAGTTATTTTTAGATTAAAAATTACATTTCATTTCCTAGATTTCTCCACAAAATGCAAAAATACATTGTATTTATTTGCGATAAAAAACGGCATTTTTTAATGAATTGCTGTATATTGTTGCAAATACTGATATATTTTACCCAAATATACGGAAAAAAGATGTTTTATATATATATATTTACTCACTTTAATTTTTATTAATAGGAATATTTAATGGCTAAAAACTTAAATCGGCAAGAAATCATCTTACATGAAGTAAGGATGCATAGTAGGGTGCTGTTATCTGATTTAGCACAAAAATTGAATGTTTCCTCAGATACAGTTAGAAGAGATATTAAAGAGCTTGATAAATTAGGAAAGCTTAAAAAAGTTCATGGAGGTGCAATTTCTATAGGGTTTCACTATAATAATGATGCTATAAAAGATATTTATGCTTTTGAAAGTAAAACCGTTATAGCGCAAAAAGCATTGCAGTTAATAGAAAATAAAAACGTAGTACTTATAAGTGGAGGTACGACCAATTTGGAACTAGTAAAGCATCTTCCTGATAGCTTGAATGCTGTTTTTTTTACACCAAGTTTACCTATTGCAATAGAGCTATTATCACACCCAAACATTGAAGTAATATTTATTGGTGGACGATTGTCTCGTAATGCTCAGATTTCTGTTGGAGGAAGTGCTCTTAATACTTTGGCAGGAATTAAAGTAGATATATGCTTTTTGGGTACTGGATATCTTGATTCTGATGGAGGGCTAACCTCATTTGACTGGGAGGTAGTTCAAATGAAAAAAGCAATGATTATAGCTTCCAAAAAGGTAGTTCTACTTACTATTTCTGAAAAACTTAATACAACACAACGATATAAAATATGTGAAATACAATCTATTGATACTTTGATAACCGAATTGGATAGTGATTCTGAAATGTTAAAACCTTATTCAGACAAAAATATCAATATATTATAACTTATTATTACAAACTATATTTAAGAATATAATGCAAAACATAAAAATTACGGAGTCTACTTCTCTCTATTCCGATTTGGAAAATATGCCTACTAATGAAATCATTGAAAACATGAACAATGAAGATAAAAAAGTAGCAGATGCTGTTCAGAAAACATTACCAGTTATCTCTAAAATAGTAGACAAAATAATTCCTAGGTTTAAAGCTGGAGGACGATTGTTTTATATAGGAGCAGGTACAAGTGGAAGGCTTGGTATATTAGACGCATCGGAAATACCACCTACTTACGGACTACCACATGAGAGGGTGATAGGACTGATAGCAGGAGGGGATACTGCTATAAGAAAGTCTGTAGAGTTTGCTGAAGATAATCCAGATCAGGCTCGGAAAGACCTTGAAAAATATGAATTAAATGAAAATGATTCTGTAATTGGAATTGCAGCATCAGGATCCACACCATATGTAGTGGGAGGGTTAGAGTATGCCAATAAAGTAGGAGCATTTACTGGTGGACTTACTAATAATCCTAACTCTTTAGTATCTAAAGCTGCTTCTCTTACCGTTGAAGTAATCGTAGGTCCTGAGTTTGTGACAGGAAGTACTAGGATGAAAAGTGGTACTTCACAAAAATTAGTACTCAATATGATTTCCACTGCCCTTATGATTAAAATAGGGAGAGTAAAAGGAAATAAAATGATTAATATGCAGCTAAGCAATATAAAACTTGTTAATCGAGGCATTAATTTTTTAATGGAGGAACTTGATATTGAGAGAGAAGAAGCAAGCCTTCTTATAGATAAATATGGTTCAGTAAAAGACGCATTATCATCAAAATCAAACTCAAATGAGTAAGAAATATATACAAATAGCACTAATTTATTTTGTTATCCTTTTTGTGGGTTTACCTAAAGGGTTTAGCCAGCACTCTGAGTTGATGAAAGCACCTATGCAAAATCAAATGAAACATTGGGTGGATTCAGTACTCAATACATTTTCATTAGATCAAAAAATTGGTCAGCTCTTTATGACTAGAATGTATTCCAATAAAGGAGGAGAATATGAACAAAACTTAAAAAACAATATTAAGAATGAATATTTGGGTGGCGTTTTTGCTGCTCAAGGAGGACCAATAAGGCATGCCAATTTGTTAAATGAGTGCCAAAAAATGGCAAATATACCCTTATTAGTGGCCATTGATGGTGAATGGGGGTTAGGTATGCGACTTGATAGCACGATGAGTTTTCCATTTCAGATGACTTTAGGAGCTATAGAAAATAATGATTTAATCTATAGTATGGGAAGTGAAATTGCAGATCAGTTAAAAATGATGGGCATACATATCAATTTTGCACCTGTTGCTGATGTTAATAATAATCCTGCAAATCCAGTAATAGGATACCGTTCGTTTGGAGAAGATATGAATATCGTCTCAACAAAAAGTCTAGCTTATATGAATGGAATGCAAAATAAAGGTGTTTTAGCTACAGCCAAACATTTTCCTGGTCATGGTGATACTGATACAGACTCTCATAAATCATTACCATTAATTAAACAAAGTAAAGAACGGATAGATAGTCTAGAACTCACACCTTTTAAAGCGTTGATTAATGGTGGTTTAGGAGGTGTGATGGTTGCACACCTAAGCATTCCTTCATTAGATGAAACTAAGAATTTACCTTCAACCCTTTCAAAACCAATTGTAACGAATCTGTTAAAAGATGAACTAGGGTTTGAAGGATTAGTTTTTACTGATGATATGGCTATGAAAGGATTGACTGAGCATCATTCTTTAGGAGAAGCAGTAATTCAAGCTATATTGGCAGGTAATGATATTGTTTTACTTTCTGAAAACACAGCTCCAGTGATTAAGCAAGTGAAGACTGCTGTAAAACGTAAACAAATTAGTGTTCAGTTACTAAATGAAAAATGTCGTAAAATTTTATCATATAAGTATATGATGGGGCTTACAAAAACTCCCAATATAAATACTGATCACCTTATAGAAAAAATAAACACTCCAAAAGCAAAACTTTTAAATAGACAACTTGTTGAAGCTTCAATAACTTTATTAAGAAATAAAAATGACATTCTGCCTGTTAAAAGACTTGACACACTTCGTGTGGCAAGCTTGTCTTTAGGAACAGATAGCCTAAGCTCATTCCAGAGAATGTTATCAAATTACACACAAATAAATCATTTTAACTTACTAAAAGATGCTTCTACAGAACAAATAAGAGCTACTAGGGAAGCTTTAAAAAAATATAACCTTGTGTTGGTTGGTATACATGAGGTATTTAATAGGTCTTATAAAGACTTGGGCTATAATAAAGAAATCGTTGAATTAGTAAACGATTTGGCACAAAAAGATAATACTGTTATATCTTCATTTAGAAATGCCTATACACTAGATTATTTCTCTGAAATACATAAGTCTCCTGCGCTAATAACAACTTATCAGGACTCAGAAATAAGTCAAGAAGTAGCCGCTCAACTTATTTTTGGAGCAGTTGGCGCTAAAGGTAAGTTGCCAGTTACCGTAAACAAACACTTTTCAGTTGGAGATGGGTTATTGACCAAAGGTAAATTAAGATTAAAATACACCGTTCCAGAGGAGGAAGGCATAGATTCTTATAATTTACAATCAAAAATAGATTCTATCATAACATCGGCTATTTCAATAGGAGCTTTCCCTGGATGTCAACTTCTGATAGCCAAAAATAATAATGTAATTTTCTATGACACTTTTGGTTATCAAACTTATGATAACTTAAAAAAAATTAAAAAAGAAGATTTATATGATTTTGCATCAGTAACCAAAGTTACTGGACCTTTGCCTGCCCTAATGAAATTGCACGATCAAAATAAATTTGATTTAGATTCTCCTTTAAAATTGTATTGGCCAGATTTTAAAGGTTCCAATAAAGCAGATATAGATTGGAGAAATGTGCTTGCTCATAATGCAATGCTTAAAGCTTGGATTCCCTATTGGACTACTACAACAAAGAAAAACGGAAAGTATAAATCAAAAACGCTTAGTGCGGATTCATCTGAACAATACTCTATAAGAATTACAGAAAATTTGTTTGAACATAGAAATTATAAGGATAAAATTTATAAAGCCATTAAAAAAACACCTTTAAATGAAAAGGAAGGATATCTATACTCAGGTCTTTCTTTTTATCTATACCCAGAAATAATTGAAAATATTACTGGAGAGGATTATGAATCCTATTTAAAAAGAAATTTTTACAAACGGCTTGGGGCAACTTCTTTAACTTATAATCCTTTGCGGTTTTATGGAAAAGAAAATATAGTACCTACTGAATTAGATACTTTTTTTAGACAACAACAAATTCATGGAACGGTACATGATGAAGGAGCTATTATGATGGGCGGAGTGTCTGGAAATGCTGGTTTATTTGGTAATGCAAATGACTTAGCAAAACTAATGCAAATGTATTTGAATTTAGGTGATTATGGTGGGCATCAGTATATTACTGAATCTACTTTTATTAAATTTACTTCTTGTCAATATTGCGAAGAAGGTAATAGAAGAGGCCTAGGGTTTGATAAAC
>Ga0224506_10000931_pt1 | contig 22140 bp, 22 predicted proteins | sample SF_Jan12_sed_USG_2_FD_169108 | JGI IMG/M metagenome (GOLD analysis project Ga0224506, IMG submission 169108) | Sediment microbial communities from San Francisco Bay, California, United States - SF_Jan12_sed_USGS_8_1 | ecosystem: Environmental > Aquatic > Marine > Sediment | place: USA... | reverse complement strand
AGCTATTTCCAAATCAACTGAGGCCAATTTATCATTAATGGTCATAAATGTTGATAATAATTCTTAATGTAACATCCATAATTACGTCTTCGATATGTTAACTAAACCCGTTTTTACAAGTTGACCGCTTATGCACGAGGCTGTGTAAAAACGTCACGAATACAGGCTAATCAAGGCAAAAATGAAAGAAAAAGCGGAGTTTAACTGTCTTAAATGAGCATTTTGAGTTCATTTTTAACGCTGAAGAGGCAAGTGCAGTAGTTTTCACACAGCCTCGCACAAGAGTGTGTGAAAACCTTATGAATGTAGTCTAATCAAGACAAAAATGACATAAAAGCGGAATTTAACCGGGTAAAGACTCCGCACGTCCTGTGCTTTGGCCTTTCGGGCCAGCTAACGCTGTTTACATGCTTTCCAGAAGAATTTATGAGCATTTTGAGTTCATTTTTAACGCTGAATAGGCACGTGCAGTAGTTTTTATACAGCCTCTCGCTATAGACTTGTGGTTTCTATACCCACTGGTTATGTTTTCAGTTAAAATGCGCGCTTTTATAATTAATAGTGTTCTGATTCATGGTAAACCTTTCTATAGAAGATTTTGATTTCAACCTCCCGGAAAATCTAATCGCACAATTTCCGTTAGAAAATCGGACGGCTAGCCGACTTTTAAAGGTTGATGCCACCGAAAGTGATATATCCCATGGCCAGTTTTCTGACATTACTGATTGGTTACAAAAGGGTGACCTACTGGTTTTCAATAATACCCGGGTCATTCCGGCCAGATTATTTGGACAGAAAGCATCGGGCGGTAAGGTTGAGATGTTATTTGAACGCCTTGTTAGCGACCAAATCTGTTTGTCTCATGTTAGAAGTTCCAGATCTCCAAAGGTTGGAGCAAGGCTGATCATGGAGCCGGGTATTGAAGTTGAGGTTACAGGTCGGGAAGACGCCTTGTTTGAACTCACTCTGGTTTCGGCGTCTTCCTGGGTATCTGTACTTGAGACTCATGGTCACATGCCATTGCCGCCTTATATGCAGCGAGAAGATGTTGCTTCTGACCGGGAACGTTATCAAACGGTATACGCCGAGCACATTGGTGCGGTGGCGGCGCCAACCGCCGGATTACATTTTGATAACAATATTTTAGAGCAACTTTCAGCCAAGGGTGTTGAAAAAGCCTTTGTTACCCTCCATGTAGGAGCAGGTACCTTTCAACCTGTTAAGGTCGACAAGATTGAAGACCATGTAATGCACCAGGAATGGTTGGAAGTGACTGAACAGGTTGTCAAGAAGGTTCAGGAAACCAAAGCCAGGGGTGGACGAGTATTCGCGGTAGGCACTACTTCGGTCAGGTCGTTGGAAACAGCAGCCAAAGAAGGTGAGCTGGCGCCTTTTGCTGGTGATACAGATATCTTTATTTATCCTGGATACCAATTTAAGGTTATTGATGGCCTGATCACTAATTTTCATCTGCCTAAATCAACCCTTATTATGTTAGTCAGTGCGCTGGCAGGAAAGGATCTGATCATGCGAGCCTATGAAACTGCCATTGAAGAACAATACCGTTTTTATAGTTATGGTGATGCAATGTTTATTAATACAAAAAGTGTGGAGTCGGTTTGATGTCTGGTGATTGTTTTATGAAGTTTGAAGTCAAGGCCACAGATGGCAAGGCACGAAGAGCGACCCTGGACTTTCCTCGAGGCAAGGTGGAGACACCTGCATTTATGCCGGTTGGAACCTATGGCACCGTCAAAGGTATGTTGCCTAAAGATATTAAAGAAATTGGTGCTGACATTATTTTAGGTAATACCTTTCACCTGATGTTACGTCCTGGTACGGATGTAATTAAAGAACATGGGGATTTACATGATTTTAATGGTTGGGATAAGCCTATTTTAACCGATTCCGGTGGTTTTCAGGTGTTTAGCCTGGGAGCCATGCGTAAAATTACTGAACATGGGGTTTCATTCCGCTCACCGGTTAATGGTGCCAAGGTTGAATTGACACCTGAACGCTCAATGGAAGTTCAGCGTGATCTGGGTTCCGATATCGTTATGATCTTTGACGAATGTACTCCTTATCCAGCGACTGAAAAAGAAGCTAAAGACTCTATGGAAATGTCATTGCGATGGGCAGAACGTTCAAAAGAAGCCCATGGTAAAAGCCCCAGTGCGCTATTTGGCATTATTCAGGGTGGTATGTATCAAAATTTGAGAGAGCAATCTTTAAAAGGTCTAACAGAAATCAGCTTCGATGGCTATGCTATCGGTGGTTTGTCTGTGGGTGAGCCAAAAGATGAAATGATGAAGGTTCTGGATTATCTGCCTGCAATGATGCCAGACGATAAACCGAGATACTTGATGGGTGTTGGTACACCTGAAGACTTGGTCGAATCAGTCAGAAGAGGTGTCGACATGTTTGACTGCGTGATGCCTACTCGAAATGCTCGAAATGGACACCTGTTTACCAGTGAAGGTGTTGTTAAAATTAGAAATGCGCGTCATAGACATGATGCTGGAACCCTGGACGCAGAGTGTGATTGTTACACCTGCAAAAATTTTAGTCGTGCGTATTTACATCATTTGGATAAGTGCAAAGAAATGTTAGGCGCACAATTAAACACCATCCACAATTTGAGATATTATCAAACCTTAATGGCAGGTTTGCGAACTGCCATCGAAGCAGGTAATCTCTCTGCCTTTGTCGATGAATTTTATCAAAAGCGAGGGTTGGAAGCTCCAACACTCGATTAACATAATACAATTAATATTTGGAGTTAAGTAATGAGTAAATGGATGCTAATTCTGGTTTCACTATTCCCGGCACTAGCCTTGGCTGAAGGTGAGCAAGCACCAGCATGGTCGCCTTTGTTAATGTTAGGTATGTTTATTGTTATCTTTTATGTCATGGTTTGGCGCCCGCAGAGCAAGCGGACTAAAGAGCATAAAGAATTGATGGGTGGTTTGGCCAAGGGTGATGAAGTCATTAGCTCAGGCGGTATTTGCGGAAAAGTCATTAAGGTAAATGATGGTTTCGTTGTGGTTGAAGTTGCCGATAAAGTTGAATTGACATTCCAGAAACAGTCAATCAGCTCAACGTTGCCAAAGGGTACTTTAAAAGGTATCTAAGTAATTTGGGTTTAATCCCTATTTGATTGAAAGCGCCCAAGGCGCTTTTTGTTTATGTGGTCATGCAGAGAGAATTTGCTGAAACCACAAGATTTTACGGAAAGAAAACATGAACCGTTACCCATTATGGAAATATCTGGTTATTGCTATTGTTTGCCTACTCGGCTTGCTATATGCGGCACCAAATTTTTATCCTCCTGACGCTGCAATTCAAATTGCTACTACCGACTCTCGACAAGTCGTTACTCCCAAGGCTTATGATCTGGCAAACAAAACTCTTGATGATGCTGGTATTGTTCATTTTGGCGAAGATCTGAGTGAAAGAAACCTGCTCATTCGCCTTGGTGATGAAACAAAGCAACTTGAAGCAAAAGCTGTTTTGCAACGTGCATTGGGTGATGAGTATATTGTTGCTTTAAATAAAGCCCCCACAACACCCGACTGGTTAGTATCTCTTGGCGCGACTCCAATGTCATTGGGTCTGGATTTGAGTGGTGGTGTTCACTTTTTAATGGAAGTGGACATGGAGAGTTATCTCGATGCTCAGCTTAATGATTATGCTGCAGATATTAAGCGGGTTATGAGGGAAGAAAAAGTTCGATTTAGATCTGTTTCTCGTGATGGCCGTCAATCACTGTCTATTCAATTTCGAGATGCCGCTAATCTTGCCGAAGGCGAAACCCTGCTTAGAAAGCAATATTCTGAATTTTTACGTCACCCCACAACAGACGACACAATTCTTAGAATTAATTTCACCGAAGTTAAAATCAAAGAGCTTGAAGACTATGCCATTAACCAGAATTTAACCACATTGAAAAATCGGGTTAATGAATTGGGTGTTGCTGAGCCTCAGGTGCTTCGACAGGGTAGAAACAGAATCGTGGTTGAGCTTCCTGGTGTTCAGGATACGGCTCAGGCAAAGAAAATTCTGGGCAAGTCAGCTAATTTGGAATTCCGATTGGAAGCTGATATTAACGATAATAACCCTGAAATATTTCAGTTCCGTTCTGGTAATAGCTCAGGTCAAATTTCTGCCAACCTGGAACGGTCGGTGATTATTACGGGTGACAATGTAACCAATGCCCGCGTTTCTTACGATCAAAATGGTTTACCTGAAGTGTCTGTGTCACTGGATGGCAAGGGCGGCTCTCATATGGGCCAGACAACCAAAAAAGGTATTGGTCGCAGAATGGCAGTTTTGTTCATTGAACAAAAAACCGAAACCGAATATCGCGTTGTGAATGGTGAGCAAAAGGTGTTCTATAGCACAGTCACTGAAAAAGGCATTATCAGCCTTGCAACGATTCGCGGTATTTTTTCTAACAGTTTTGTTATACAGGGTCTTGATAGCCCGGCAGAAGCATCTGAACTGGCCTTGTTATTGCGTGCCGGTGCTTTAGCCGCGCCAATGAAAATTATTAATGAGCGAACTATTGGTGCTTCCTTGGGTGAAGACAATATCGATTTAGGTATTTTGTCTGTAGCTATTGGTTTCATGGCTGTTGTGGTGTTTATGCTAGTGGCTTACAAACTATTTGGTTTCTTTGCCGTTATCGCACTTTCAGTTAACCTGGTTCTTATCATTGCCTTGCTGTCTCTATTAGGTGCTACGCTAACATTGCCGGGTATTGCGGGTATTGTGTTGACTGTTGGTATGGCGGTTGATGCAAACGTTTTGATCTTCAGCCGAATTCGGGAAGAACTCAACAATGGGTTGCCGCCTCAGTCTGCTATTAATTCTGGTTATGAACGTGCATTTGTTACTATTCTGGATGCTAATATCACCACGTTAATTGTTGCCGTAATCCTGTATGCAGTAGGAACAGGGCCAATTAAGGGATTTGCAGTCACGCTGTCTTTCGGAATCATAACCTCTATGTTTACCGCAATTATGCTGACTCGTGCATTTGTCAACCTGACTCTGGGTGGTCGTGAGCTTAAAACCGTTCCTGTTTGGGAGATATGGAAATGACAGAAGTGCAAAGAATTCCCTTTATGAAGTATCGGAAGATAACCTTGGTGGCTTCCATTATTTTGATTGTGATCAGTTTGCTATCGCTCGGACTAAAGGGGCTGAATTTTGGCCTGGACTTCACCGGCGGAACACTCATTCAGGTTGCTTTTGAAGAGCCAGCCGATGTGGCTGTGGTTCGAAGTCAGTTGGAAAGTTCAGGCTTTGACGATGTGGTGGTTCAATATTTCGGATCCAATACCGACATTCTAATGCGTATGCAGGTTGGGGAGTCAGCAACCCTTGGTGATGAGGTGCTCGAAGCACTGAAAAAAGATAACGCACAGGTAACCCTGAGTCGTAGTGAATTTGTAGGCCCGACTGTTGGTGAAGAGCTGCGTGAAAACGGTGGCCTGGCCATGGTCTTGGCTCTGATCATTGTTATGATCTACATTGCGTTACGCTTTCAGTTTAAGTTCTCGATAGGTGCGGTGGGTGCTCTAATCCACGACGTGATCATAGTGATTGGATTCTTCTCAGTAACCGGGTTTGATTTTGATCTGACCGTTTTAGCGGCCGTACTGGCGGTAATTGGTTATTCACTGAATGACACTATTGTTGTCTCTGACCGCATCCGTGAAAATTTCAGAAATATCCGCAGTGATGATATTGAATACATTATTGATGTTTCGTTAACCCAAACGCTGGGTCGAACATTGATGACGTCGGCAACTACCCTGATTGTGTTGTTATCCTTGTTATTGGTTGGTGGAGAACTGAACTTTGGATTTGCAGTGGCATTGATCGTAGGTGTCTTTATCGGTACCTACTCGTCGATTTATGTTGCCGCCAATATTTTGATGAGCATGCAATTAAGTAAAGAAGATTTGATCCCGGTTGAAAAACCCAAAGAAGATACCGAGGAAATACCTTCCTGGTTAGAAGACTAATCACGAGATGGCTGCGCCAGAAGCATATACCAGCCCGGGTTTCTGGCAACGCCCATTCGCAATGATGATCGACCTGGTCATCATTGCAGTCCTTGGGCAGGTTATCATTTTATTCTTTTACTCCTTCCTTAAATTTCACCTGATACTATCTAACCTGATAGGCATTCTGCTTTCTATTGGTTACTTTGCTGTTACCGATAGTCATCTGACCCAGGGAATGTCAGCTGGAAAAAAACTACTGCGAATTCGTTTGCTTAATCAGTCTGGACAATTCTTGAAACCCTGGCAAGCTGGAATGCGGTCTATATTGCCGATGACACCAATATGGCTAGTTGGAATCCCATCGTTTGGCAGCGAACCTGTGTACTCTTGGGTTGTCTTTTTAGGTTTTTCCCTTGTATTGGTTCAATGGGGTTTGTATTTGATCGATCGTCCAGCGCGTATGATGTTGCAGGATCGCTTCTTTAAAGCCACTGTTACTCGAGAGCATGAGGAGGGTCTTCCGCAGAGTACATTAGCAGCAAAACAGGTGATTATCATTGTCAGTTTTGTACTTGTATCGTTATTGGCTCTCCGGCAGGTTATACCCGCTAAACAGGATGCCATTCATCCATTTACTCCCCTTCAACAGGAGTTGCTATCTAGACCGGATATAATGGATGTTCGAATCAGGCAAGGAATAGTCGGAAGAAATGATCATGAGTACCGCTTGAGTATCGCGTTGTGGATGACCAGGGGGCCAGAGATATCAGCCGCAGAACTCGCCGAAATTTCTAATGCGGCCTATCGTTTATATCCCGATTTATCTACTCTTGATGGCTTACATCTGGTTATTAAGTCAGGTGTTGATTTAGCCATAACAGACAGTTTCAGTCATAAAATTTATTTTGTAGACAATGACTAACATAAATAGGTTCCGGGTATTTATTTAGAATACCCGGAATTTTATTTACCAGATATTGCTTAGACTGGTTGGTAGTTTTTTGTTGTAATTGACTGCTGGAATCCAGATAAACCTTTTATTTTTACCCTGTTGTTTCCTATCCCTGCTGTCGTTGGCTAGTGCGAATCGATTAATAATTCCTTTTTTTGCCAGTAAAAAAATGCTGTTAAATAAAGTCATGACAAACCTCCATTGGTGAAATTGAGAAAAAATTATGCCTTGAATTATTGCTATTGATTAGTAATAAGTTATGTATTTTTTGATACTTATCTATACTAAATGCTAAGCTTATCTTACGTTTTGCTAATGGTGTGGTCTGGTATGGAAAATTTGGATGAGATAGATAGAAGACTAATCGGTTTGCTTAGAAAGAATGCCAGGGCGCCAGTCGCCCAGCTGGCTAAAACAGTTGGAGTGTCGAGAGCGACTATTCAGAATAGAATGGCCCGTTTAGAAAAGCGTGGCCATATTACCGGTTATACAGCGCTTGTGAGTCATGCTGCCAATGAGAAGCTTTCAACCGTTCGTGCCATTATGAATATTGCAATGGAAGGTAGTGTTGGTCAGCTTGTTAAAGAGACTCTGTTGAAAGAGCCCAGTGTTACGGCGATTCATTCAACCAACGGTCATTGGGATTATATCGTTGAATTGCAGACAAGATCGTTGGAAGAGTTTGACCGAGTCATAAGCAGAATTCGCAGTACCAAAGGTATAAAGTCATCTGATACCAGTATTCTGCTGTCGACAAGACGACTTACCAGTGAACAACTGTAAGCTTTGTCTGCTGGCTAATCTATACTGTCTGGCTTTAGAGCCCTGAATGATGATGTGTTGTATTCAGGTGAGGGATTTGATTGCTGCCTGGCAGTACCCCGGAAATCAGCTATACCGGGGTTTGCCGTTACGTTTTGACCGTTATTTGAAATCGGCAGGAATAAACGGCTTAACTTCATATTTCAAACGATTGCTTTCAATAAGGTCGTCTAGTTCATCCGATAGTCGTTGACCCATTTTAACTGAAGTTTTCCAATAGTGTTCTCTGGAGATATTATCAAGTTTAGTAAAGTCACTTCGGTCAGGAATCTTGCCAAAGGGTAACATATCTATAAATTCACGAGTCGGGGTCAACAACACAACGTCAGTATAGTTTTTCTTGCTGACGCTTCTCCAGGGTAAGCCTTTATCAAACCAACCTGGCTTAAGCTTCGGAGCAAAGTGTGGGTATAAAATGATACCAGGATCGGTATTGAGTGGCAGGTCAAAATGATAATCAACCATACCACCGTCACGATACATACCTTTTGGCGCACCAGTAATGTCTTTAATGCCTTCAAGTACCAATGGTATAGCACCACTTGCCATCAAGGCGTCACGGATATTGTCGTGATTGAGTTGGCTGATACGACCTTTAACTGTTGGCAGGTTCCTAAAAGGTGAGTCAGCTACATGGTGTGAAAACACTACTCGTTCGTAGAACTTTAAAAAAGCCTTCCGGGATAGGGCATTAACACCGGCACTTGCCAGGACTCCCGCGAATTGTTTTCTGGGGTTTTCGCTTGCTGTCCAGCCTTTGCACAGAGCTGTCACTATATTTAGATGTCGCTTATTATTCGATAGAATTTCTGAAATTCCGTTGTCGCCAAGGACGGCATCAACCATATCTCGAGCGTTTGCTGAAACTTCAATGGCGGTGACGTCTTTTCCGTGTCTTGATGCAATGTAGGTTTGCTCCAGCCGTTCAATGGCGGAAGCTGGATCTTTCATCGCATAACAAGCCATGCGCCATGCGCCAATTGATGAACCGATAAGTTCAATACTTTGTGGCGCCTTTGAAAGAAAGTTCTGGTTTAAATATTGATCCAGCTTGGACAGTACAAACCACTTGGGTCCGCCGCTGGCAGCAAGGATAATTTTGATGTCGCCAGGTTTAAGACCATTGTCCTGAATACGCTTCATAGCGCGTTCACCGGCAAAAACTTGGAGTGACCGAGTCATATTTTTCTTTCCAGTTTACTTACCTTTCTTATGACAACCCGCATTTTTGCGGTTGTATAAAGAAACAGGTTGAGTTAGTTATTTAAAGCTTGAACCAGTTGTTTAAACAACTTGGGGTTTGCCATCATAAAATTGCCGCTATTTGCATTCAATGGTTTGCCACTAAATGATCCGGTTAGCGCACCTGATTCCTGAGCCATTAATGAAGCCAGTTCCAGATCAAATCCTCCAACTTTATGAGCAATGGTCGCATCACACTTTCCTGCGCAGCAGTGAGCCACATCGGTTAGAAAGCTTCCTGTGGCACGAATGTGAACGTTGTTTTCCTGGAAATTAGCAAAGTGAGCATCTGTAGGGTCGAACTGAAAGCTGGAAATCAGTGTTTGAGGTAATTTCTTTACATTAGTTGTACGAATACGTTTTTCTTCGAAATGCATGCCACGACCGCGTGAGCAAATATACTCATCTCCAGTAAAGGGATTTACCAGTGCAATATGCTGTATTTTGTCTTTAACAGAGAAGCTAACGGCAATCATTACCATGGGGTAACCCGTTAGGTAGTTAGCAACGCCGTCGATGATTTTGGCGCGCCATAATACTTCAGTATCCGGATTGCGAGCTGCATCGATACCTGAGCCAATAATTTCAATATTATGGTCTGGGTGAGACTTTCGAATCGCTTTAATCAGGCGAAACCCGGCACCTTCAATTGCCGTCTCCACAAATTCTTTCAGGCTACTGCCATTTTCAAGAATTGTAGGCTTCTGTTCTAGGTCAAATTTTAGCTTTTCTGCGGCCGCACGCGCGGCTCGCAAAGCGATGTTTAAAGTCGGTTGCATGGGAATCCAGATATCTGTCTGTTAAAAAGCGAATTAAGTAGTCGGCATTTTACGAAAATTTCATGCAAATAAATAGCTCATTTTAAAATAATGACCAGTTAGCTCGATAGGGACTAAAATAGGGTAGAATGCGTTATTCAGACCGAAAACTGTATCCAGTTGCTATTAATTGGCAGCTTTTTAAGACAAAAATCAATAATTAGAGAGATTAAATTTGAACTTACTGGACTCAATTTCAATCGTGATGGTTGAAACGTCAATGAGTGGCAACATCGGTTCCGCTGCCAGAGCAATGAAAACCATGGGTATCAAGACATTAGTATTGGTTAACCCGAAGGAAGTTTACAGCGATAAAGCTCAAGCCAGAGCGGCCGGGGCCCTGGATGTTATTGAAAACTCTACAGTCGTTAACACGTTAGAAGAAGCAACAGCAGGTTGTCACCTTGTTATGGGTGCCAGTGCTCGTAGCAGAAATTTACCCTGGCCACTGTTGAATCCACGTCAGTCAGCTGAATTGGCGAGTGCCGCTGTCACTCAAAATCCAGAGATGAAAATTGCATTGGTGTTTGGAAGGGAGCGCAGTGGTTTAACTAATGAAGAGTTGGCACTGTGTCATCATCATGTTCACATTCCTAGCAATCCAGACTATTCGTCATTAAATATAGCGGCTGCTGTTCAGGTGCTCGCCTATGAAATGAGAATGACCCAGTTGGGCGACAGTGTTGTGTATGATTGGCATAAAGATCGTGAAAACCCGCCAGCTGATCAACAACAAATGGAAGGCTTAATAAAACATTTAGAGCAAACGCTAATTGATATTGGATATTTAGACCCCAATAAACCTATGTTACTCATGCACAGGCTAAGGCGGTTATTTATGCGCGCTATGCCGGATGCCATTGAGATAAATATTTTGCGTGGTATTTTGAAGAAGATGGAGAAGTATTCGAAATAACAGACTCAGCAATTTGTTGTGCTTTATAAGAGATGTCAGCTCATGTTTAAACAGCTAAAAGACGATGTAAATAGTGTTTTCAAACGCGATCCTGCAGCCCGTAATTTTCTGGAAGTCATTACTTCTTATCCAGGATTACATGCTTTGCTGATGCATCGATTTAATCACATGTTGTGGAATTTAGGTTTTAAATGGTTGGCCCGCTGGTTATCGTTGTTTGCCCGCTGGTTTACCGGAATTGAGATTCATCCTGGTGCTCAAATTGGTCAGCGCTTTTTCATAGATCATGGTTTAGGGGTGGTTATCGGTGAAACTGCTGAAATAGGTAATGATGTCACGATTTATCAGGGCGTTACCCTGGGCGGAACCAGTTGGAACAAAGGGAAGCGACACCCCACGTTAGGTGATGGTGTGATTGTGGGTGCCGGTGCCAAGGTGTTGGGCCCATTCCTGGTGGGAGCCGGTGCCAGAATCGGCTCGAATGCGGTGGTAACCAAAGAAGTAGCGCCCAATGTTACTGTTATTGGTGTTCCCGGAAGAGCCATTCAGCCTAAAGATGATTCTGTAGAGCAACAAAAAGAAGCCCAGCGTCAAAAAACGGCAGAAAATATCGGTTTTGATGCCTATGGTGTTTCAGAAATGCCAGACCCGATAGCCCACTCCATTAGAGTTATGCTGGATCACATTCATGAGCAGGATAAACGGCTCGACTCTATCTCGACAACGCTTGAACGGCTGGACAGTACTTTCAAAAAACTAGAGCTCACTGAACTTAGAAAAGAAGATTTTCAAGTGGTCAAGGAATCGGACGAGACATCTGCTCCCTGTGTTATTGAAGCTGAAGAGCTTACATCTAAATAAATCATTCCACGTTTGTTAAGCGGGTGGTTGGTTTAATCTGCCCGTTGACATTTCAATGTTGTCTTTCATTTTAAATAGAGCACATTTGGATCATGGTCAGAAGAGCGATACCTGCTTATCCGGTTTGAGATTTGTTCCTCTTTGGTCACCCGGGATGCCTCGGCAGCATTTATATGCCAGTCGAATCGTTTCAGAAATAAGTGCTGATCACGCTGATGCAGAAGCATGTGATCCAGTATTACTGGCTGATCGTTAAACACGTACGTGTAATCAATGCGCAGCGGTATGCCATTCATCTGGTGTTCGAGTTCTTCTGTACGCATCCAGCCTTTTTGTTTTGCCATTACAAGAGGGCGCTCCTTTGGATAGGCGTTGAAGTCGCCTATAATCAAATCAATTCCAGGAGAAGGTTGCAATTGATCAAGTAGCGTCTTCATTTGGTTTTCACGACGTTGGTGGCAGTTTCCTTCGGTGGGTTCAGCGTCTTTTTTGGGTGCTATGTCTTCGGAACAAGGTCGTGCTCTGGATTTCAAGTGTATAACAGCAATTTGGAATGTTTGTCGGCTATTTTTGATCTCACCTTTGACCAAGAACGCAGGCCTGGCAGGGTAGTTTGAGCTTTGTAATGATAAGAACTTCACTTCGTTTATATCAATGAAATCTGTTTGGTATAAAACCCCCTGAGTAATGGCATCGGTTGACTGGTTAGCGTCTTTTTGGGATAAGCTGGCGTATTTATAGTGGTTATCTTCTCTGTTGCTATTAATGGCATCAACAAGATCAGCTATTGCCGACTCGGAGCCGTAGCCATCATTCTCCAGTTCAGATAGTGCGATAATGTTGGCATTAATTTCATTAAAGTTAAGGGCGAGTTTCGCTAATTGGAACTGATACTCAGTAAAGCTCCTGGCACCCCTTGTCGTCGGAAACCCTTTGCCGTCGCCTGTCCCGTTGAAGAGATTTTTTATATTTAGGTGCACCAGGCTAAGTCTGTAATGTTCAGGCTGGTATGGTTTTTCAGGGCGAAACGCATCTTCAATTTCTACAGGCAGGGTGGGTATTAGCCAGTATTTTCCATAACCGAAATGAATAATACCGGTTATTGGTTTGAGTTTTGTGCCTATCCTCGCGTCTGTCGAATGAGGGAATAGAGGCCGTATTGATGGTTTTTCGCCCATGCTTAATACCAGAGTTTCCTGTTTTACTCTTTTGCCCGTTGATAATGGATCTCCAATGCTAAGCTGAACTTCGCCATATCGGCCTAGATCCTTGTTACCCGATATCCATGGCTGATTGATTCTTACTAACATACCTTCAGCTGATTCAAGAGTTCGAGTATCAATGCTGTTTAGTATTTTGATGTATGGCCGTTGATTATCAGAAGCGCAAAGCAGTATTTCACTAATTTGCGTGAGTTCAGTTAACCCGTAATGTTCTTTAATTCGACCGGTAATCTGTATCGATTGTCCTGTTTTTAGTGTAAATTTTTTTGGACTGTATGAATGACTTGCGGGTAAATACATGAAGATGCCACTGGAACTGTCTGGGTTAAGATGACTTCTTTCTGGTTGTTCAGCAACATAGATACCTTTGAGCTTTGATCTGTCCTGCATATTAGCAATGATGCGCCCCTGAATGATAACTCGTTGCCCAGTCAGGGGTGACGAGTCTGTTATTCCCTGTATTTCTGATATTGATTTGACTTTATCCCTTGGCAGACATTGGTCTGCATGCATGTTAGTGGAGATCGACATGCCTATCACTAATACGAAAAAGATAAGGTAATTCATTCAGTTAGAGGGCTCATTTAGTTATAGGGGGTATAAACAGGTTATCGTTTTGGGAGGATTAAGGCGAGACAAATTCAAAAATGGCGAGTCGAATGAATTATCTACTGCAGTATGATTTTTCTTGCACATCAGTTTGACTTCTCATACTGAATCAAAGGTGATTTCAGGGTATAATACGAGGGTGTTGAATACTTGATAAAATCTGTCAGGTATTGCATAATATCCATAAATTAATTAGGGGATAATTTATGAGACTCACAACAAAAGGCCGCTATGCTGTTACAGCGATGCTTGATTTGGCTTTGCATGAAGCAAAGGGGCCAATAAGCCTGGCAGATATTTCAAAACGCCAGGAAATTTCTTTGTCATATCTTGAACAGTTATTTGCCAAGTTAAGACGTGCCGAGCTAGTTGGCAGTGTGCGTGGCCCTGGTGGTGGTTACCGTCTGGGTAGGAATGCTGATGATATTTCTATTGCAGCTGTAGTTGATGCAGTGAATGAATCTATTGATATAACACGGTGTGAAGGCAAGAGTAATTGCCAGAAGGGAGATGTGTGTCTAACCCACCATCTATGGTTTGACTTGAGTGATCAGATTCATTCATTTCTAAATAAAATTACCCTTGGTGAGCTGGTTTTGAGAAAAGATATTCAACTTGTATCGATTAAACAAGACGACGAGCTTGTAGCCGCTTCCTAAGTATACAAATTCCTTAATAATTGCTTCTAAACGTATTGGTTGGAAATGAAAAAACCTATTTATCTTGATTATGCCGCTACAACGCCAGTCGACCCTTTGGTTGCTAACAAAATGATGACCTGTTTAACCCTGGATGGAATTTTTGGAAATCCAGCATCTCGATCCCATATTTATGGATGGCAGGCAGAGGAGGTTGTTGAAGAAGCCCGTGATCAGGTCGCTTCATTAATTAATGCAGATACGCGAGAAATTGTCTGGACATCTGGTGCAACAGAATCGGATAACCTGGCAATTAAGGGAGTAGCTTGGGCGCATGTTGATAAAGGGCGTCATATCATTACTTCTCAAGTAGAGCATAAAGCGGTGCTTGATTGCTGTAAGTATCTTGAATCCCGGGATTTTGAGGTCAGTTATCTTAAGCCGAACGAGTTCGGTGAAATTCCGGTAGCATCGGTTGAAGCTGCAATACGTCCAGATACTATTTTGGTGTCGGTGATGCATGTGAATAATGAAATAGGCGCTATTAACGATATTGAAGCCATTGGCAAGCTCTGCAAGCGTCATCAAATACTGTTTCATGTTGATGCGGCTCAGAGTGCTGGAAAAATTCCTGTAGATGTCGAGGCCTTTCATATCGATTTACTGTCTTTGTCTGCTCATAAGTTTTATGGCCCTAAAGGCATAGGTGCTTTGTATGTCAGGCGAACGCCCCAGGTTAAACTGGACGCTATGATTCATGGTGGAGGACACGAGCGTGGCATGCGTTCCGGCACATTGGCAACCCACCAGATTGCAGGTATGGGTTTAGCAGCTGAATTGGCAAAAGAGCATCTTGAGTTCGACGCCGAACGAATGTTGAAATTAAGAGAACAACTTTGGCAAGGTATTAAAAACCTTCCCGGGGTTCGTTCGAATGGTAACCAACAGTATAGTGCTCCAGGCATTTTAAATGTCACATTTTCAGGTCTGGATGGCGAAGCCTTGTTGATGGGTTTGAATGAACTCGCTATTTCAACAGGGTCTGCCTGCACATCAGCCAGTGTTGAACCTAGCTTTGTATTAACGGCAATGGGAGTAGACAGAGAGTCTGCATATAGCTCATTGCGAATGTCCGTGGGTCGGTTTACCACCGAAGAAGAAATTAAATTTACCATTGAGTTTATTAACTCAACTGTGCAGCGACTCATTGCAACTGCATAGTATTATTGGATAAAAGTGAGAATTTTTAATGTCAGATTCCATTGACCAGTACCTGAGTCAAGATTATCAAGCAGGTTTCGTTACTAATGTAGATTCAGAGACCCTGGCACCAGGGCTAAATGAAGACACCGTTCGTTTTATCTCGGCGAAAAAAGGTGAGCCTGAGTGGTTGTTGGAGTGGCGACTAAAAGCACTTGCTGCCTGGAAAACCATGAAAGAACCTGAGTGGGCTCACGTACATTATCCGGAAATAGATTTTCAGGCTATCTCCTATTATTCATCGCCAAAGTCTCTGGAAGATCGGCCAAAAAGTCTGGATGAAGTGGATCCGGAACTCTTGGCAACCTATGAGAAATTAGGCATTCCTCTGCATGAACGTGCCGCGTTAGCGGGTGTGGCAGTGGATGTCGTCTTTGACTCTGTGTCTGTAACCACAACCTATAGAGAAAAACTTAAAGAAGTGGGCATTATTTTTATGCCAATTAGTGAAGCGGTTCATGAGCATCCTGAGTTGGTTAAAAAATACATGGGTTCAGTGGTGCCTCAGAGAGATAACTATTATGCCGCACTCAATAGTGCCGTATTCTCCGATGGTTCCTTTGTCTATATCCCAAAGGGTGTTCGATGCCCGATGGAGTTGTCGACCTATTTCCGTATTAATGAAGCCAATACCGGACAGTTTGAACGTACCCTTATTATTGCCGACGAAGGCAGTCATGTGAGTTATCTCGAAGGTTGTACTGCACCCATGCGCGATGAAAATCAGCTGCATGCTGCTGTTGTAGAATTGGTGGCAATGGACAATGCCGAGATTAAGTATTCAACGGTTCAAAACTGGTATCCCGGTGACAAAGAAGGCAGAGGTGGTATCTACAACTTTGTAACTAAACGAGGAATTTGTCATACCAGAGCGAAAATAAGCTGGACTCAGGTAGAGACAGGATCGGCGGTAACCTGGAAATATCCTAGTTGTATTCTTAAAGGAGACTACAGTATTGGTGAGTTTTACTCGGTTGCCCTTACTAATAATTACCAGCAAGCTGACACGGGCACTAAAATGATTCATTTGGGCAAACATACCAAGTCGACAATCATTTCAAAGGGTATTTCAGCGGGTAAAAGTCAGGGTTCCTATCGTGGTCTGGTTAAGATGAATCCAGGAGCATACGGGGCACGAAATTATACCCAGTGTGATTCACTGCTCATTGGAGATCAGTGTGGCGCCCATACATTTCCCTATATCGAATCAAAAAATCCATCTGCAGTAGTTGAACATGAAGCGACGACGTCCAAGGTCAGTGATGATCAGCTGTTTTTATGTCAGCAACGAGGTATCGATGCAGAAAAAGCGGTTTCCATGATTGTTAATGGATTCTGCAAAGAAGTATTTAAAGAATTACCTATGGAGTTTGCAGTTGAAGCTGGAAAACTTCTGGAAGTGAGCCTTGAAGGCTCGGTTGGTTAATAAATTACTGATAAAGAGACAATATTCATGCTGAAGATTAGCAACTTGAAAGCTCGCGTCGAAGAAAAAGACATTCTTAAAGGGCTTGATCTGGACATTAAGGCAGGCGAAGTTCACGCCATAATGGGTCCTAACGGAGCCGGTAAGAGTACGCTGGGTTATGTGTTATCTGGACGAGAAGGTTATGAGGTAACCGAGGGTAGTATGGTTATGGACGGCCAGGATTTATCGGAACTGAGTACCGAAGATCGCGCTAAAGCCGGACTATTTTTAGCCTTCCAGTATCCGGTTGAGATACCTGGTGTCAGTAATATGGAATTCTTGAAAGCATCTGTCGATGCCGTGCGCGAATATCGTGGTCAGGACGCACTGGATCCCATGTCATTTATGAAACTGGCGCGTGAAAAATCCAAAGCCGTTAATCTGGATCAGAATTTTCTGAAAAGAGGGGTTAACGAAGGTTTTTCAGGTGGTGAAAAGAAGCGTAACGAATTAATGCAAATGATGCTGCTTGAGCCTAAGGTTGCCATTCTTGATGAAACCGACTCGGGTTTAGATATTGATGCATTGCAGGTTGTTGCTGAAGGCGTCAATAAATTACGCTCACCCGATCGAGCTATTATTGTTGTAACCCATTATCAGCGTCTGCTTGATTATATTGTACCTGATTATGTTCATGTATTAGCCGATGGCAAAATAGTAAAAAGCGGTGGCAAAGAGCTGGCGCTTGAGCTTGAGGAGAAAGGTTACAGCTGGTTAGAAGGCGAGGCGAAATAACATGTCAGAACATGTTTCTACTATCCTGGAGTCTGCAAGCAAGAATACATCATTACCCTGGCTTTCAGCATTTCGTAAAAATTCTATGACTCGTTTGCAAGCAGGTCATTGGCCCGCTAAAAAAGCAGAACATTGGGTACACTCGCCGTTATCACGTATTGATAATGCATTTGGTCAGACGGTTATTGACACTGATGAGCCTGCCGAGCTAGCCCATATTGAAATTGCTGATCTGGGTGCAATTCGAATGGTGTTTGTTGATGGTATCTTTGATGAAGAGGGATCAACATTACCCGAGAATGGATGGGTGGAGATCGTACCTTTTTCTCAGGCAAATGATAATCAACAGCTGGTAATTAAAACTCATCTGGGGCAGGCGCTGGAATTAGCTGAAAACCGTCAGAATCATATATTTGCAGATATTAATGGTGCACTGATAGAAGACGGGCTATTGGTTCATATTGCCAAAAACACGCTATTTAGTCAGCCGATACATGTTGTTTATCAGTCAACCGGTAACAGTAGTTCAGTACAAAACCAGTCGAGATTACTTGTGGTATTGGATACAGGTGCCGAGGCTACCGTTATTGAACATTTTGTCAGTGCCCAGAACGATGACACGAACACACTGTCTAATAATGTTACTGAATTGATCGTGGGTGACAACGCAAACCTCAATCACTATCGTCTATCTATTGAAGAGCAGGGTATGGTCCATATTGGCGCGGTCCATGCCTATTTATCTGCTGATTCAAACCTGAATAGCTTTGTGCTTAACCTGGGTAGCTGGTTTAAACGGACTGATTTTACTATTCAGCATACGGCGTCAGGAAGTCACAGCGAACTGGCAGGTATGTATTTGCCCCATGGTGAAGAGCATGTTGATTTAAGAACCTTTGTTGAGCATCGAGTGCCTCATTGTACTTCAAATGAAGTGATACGCGGTATTTTGGATGATCAGTCGAAGGCGGTATTTAATGGCCGTATTCATATTCACCCGCAAGCACAAAAGACTGAAGCTAATTTAAGTAATAAGAATTTATTACTTAATCAGGGAGCCGAGGTGTATACCAAACCTGAATTGGAAATCTATGCCGACGATGTTCGCTGTTCTCATGGCGCAACCGTTAGTCAGATTCAAAATGAAGCCCTGTATTATATGCAGACTCGTGGAATTCCACGCAAAGAAGCTGAAATTATGCTGAGTTACGGGTTTATCAATGAATTGGTAGCTAATCTAAAACTAGAGCCATTACAGGCTTATTTGCAGCCTATGTTAGCTCGATTGTTTACGAAAGACAGTTCTTTACTGAGGCATATAGGCTAATGACAATACGAAAATTTGATGCTGAAGCCGTTCGCAAAGACTTTCCCATACTGCATCAAACCATTAATGGTCAGCCATTGGTTTATCTGGATAACGCAGCCACTACTCAGAAACCCGAGTCTGTTATCGAAGCGTTGAGTCATTATTATCGTTTTGACAACTCCAATGTGCATCGTGGTGCCCATACCTTAAGTGATCGGGCAACCGCCGGTTTTGAATCAGCTCGAACCAAGGTCAAAGCGTTCATTAATGCTGCCAGTACTAATGAGGTAATCTGGACCCGGGGTACGACAGAATCAATTAATCTGGTCGCGCATTCGTACGCACCTTTAGTGGTATCTGATGGTGATGTCATATTAGTCAGCAGCATGGAACATCACTCAAATATTGTTCCCTGGCAAATGATCTGTGAAAAGCTGGGAGCAAAAGTCGTAGCTATTCCGGTGAATACCAAGGGTGAAATCGATATGGTTGCCTATAAGCAACTATTTGAACAACACGCGGTCAAGATGGTTGCTGTTGCCTGGGTTTCCAATGCACTGGGTACTGTTAACCCGGTTGAAGACATGATTCAATTTGCCCATAGTCGGGGTGCCAGTACGTTAATTGATGCCGCTCAAGCTGTGGGTCACTGGACTCCTGATGTACAGCAACTAGGCGCTGACTTTGTTGCGTTCTCTGGCCATAAAATGTTTGCACCGACCGGTATCGGCGTTCTGTGGGGTAGAGAGTCTATATTGGAAAAAATGCCACCATTTTTAGGTGGTGGTGAAATGATTGAGTCGGTGAGTTTTGAAAAAACAGTCTATAACCAGCTACCTTTTAAGTTTGAAGCGGGCACGCCAAATATTGCCGATGCTATCGGTTTAGGTGCTGCAATCGATTATCTTAATCAATTTGATCGAAGTGAAATGCGCAAGCACGAAGATTATTTGCTGGCAGAAGCTACCAGGCTTGCCGGGGAAATAGAAGGTTTAACGGTTATAGGTACGTCTGCTAACAAGTCTGGAGTGCTAAGTTTCACTCTGGAAGGTGCTCATCCCTCTGATTTGGGTATGCTGTTAGACCAACAGGGAATTGCAGTAAGAACAGGAAGCCATTGCGCCCAGCCAATAATGGAGCAATTTGGCATTACGGGAACGGTAAGGGCATCCTTTAGTTTTTACAATACGATACTTGATGTAGAGCGTTTGATCGCCGGCATCAAGAAAGCTAAAACGTTTTTATAGGGTGGTAATATCATGTCAGTCGCATCATTTAACCCTTCCCAAGACCTATTGCAGGTTACTGAGAAGGCAACCAGGCATTTTAAGCATCAGTTAGACCAGAGTTCTGCTAAAGCCGTTCGGTTTAGCGTGAAAGAAAATGGCTGTACCGGATATTCATACGTGATGGATCTGGTTGAAGAGCCTATGGCAGAAGACCTGGAAATGGTTCTGGCATCTGATTTACACATATTTATCGATCCTAAATCCCTGGCCGTATTAAAGGGTACCGAGATTGACTATGTGCTTGAGGGTGTAAACTCCGTGATTAAATTTAAAAACCCCAACGCCAAAGATTTTTGTGGCTGCGGTGAAAGTTTCAGCATTAACTAAGGAGTTCTGTTTTGGAACGACGAATGGTTGCAACACTGAGAGATTGTCCTGCACGCCTGGTGCCGGCAGGTAATCCAATGGTTATACCGAACGGTTCATTTATTACCATTACCCAATCATTGGGCGGTAATTACACCGTGACCCACAATGGAAATATGCTGAGAATTGACGGTACCGATGCCGACGCCCTGGGTCTGGAAAAACAGGAATTAATATTTGATCCGGTTGACGGAGATGATATTCAGGAAGACCAGATCTGGTATGCACTGAAAACCGTGTTTGATCCGGAAATTCCGGTTGATATCGTGAATTTGGGATTAGTATATAGTGTTGATATTGATCAGGCGTCTCAAGTAGTGAGGGTTAAAATGACGCTGACTGCCCCAGGTTGTGGTATGGGTCCTGTATTGGTAGGTGACGTAGAATATCGTCTAGCTCAGGTTCCCAATGTGAAAAACGTTAATGTTGAACTGGTTTTTGACCCGCCATGGAGTCGAGATATGTTGTCTGAAGAAGCACAGTTGGCAACCGGATTATTTTTTTAATAAGGAACATATTGTTACATGAGTACATTTGGCACAGATATTAGTATTGAAGATCTGGTTGATACACTGGGTTTTTTCGATAGTTGGGAAGAGCGTTATAAATATATTATAGATCTGGGCAGGGAAATACCGGTTGCAGACGACAGTTTTAAATTGGATGAACGCCTAATTAAAGGTTGCCAGAGTAAGGTTTGGATCGACTGCCGTAAAGAAGGTGATAAGCTGTTTTTTATTGTTGATAGCGATGCACATATTGTCAAAGGTCTATTAGGTGTGGTGTTAATTGCTTATAACGGCAAAACGGCACAGGAAGTACTGGCTTTTGATGTAGAAGATTACTTCGCACAGCTTGATCTGATTAAGCACCTGACACCGACGCGAGGTAATGGCCTTAGGTCTATGGTTCAACGCATCAGAGCATTTGCCGTTAATGCATAATATACCGGCATTCAGAAAAAAAGGGTTTCAAGGTAGCTTCTGAACAATGGATGGTTAGTTATCAGTAATCGGCGTGTCATCTCTCTCTATTAATTTAGCGTGTTTCTCTATCGCCTATTCAGGGAATTAAACCCTTTAGAGCGATCAGTTTTTATCGTTTACAGCAAGATAGAATCGCTGGAGCGGAAAACGCTAACTATGGATTGGTCAACCCATGAAAAATGCTACCACCAGAAATAGTTTGTCTATTTTATCCCTCCTGCTACTCATACAAGCATGTGCATCTGCCACACCTTTAATGACCGACCTGTCAGCCCCTGAATCACTACACTTAATGGCTAACGGCGAACAGGAATTTAGAATTAATGACTCGATAAGTCAGGTATTGATAGAGGTGGGTAAAGCGGGTACTCAGCCTCAATTGGGTCACGTACATTTGATGCGCGTTCATCAACTGTCAGGTAGTCTATATCTACACTCATCCATTGAAAAAAGCCGACTTTATATGCAATTCCCGGTTGCAGATATTGAAGTAGATAACGACCAATTGCGTGCACAGGCCGGCGAAAAGTATGAAAATACCGTTCGCGAAAACGACAAACTGGCTACCTATCAGAATATGCTGAGTGACAGGGTTTTGAATGCAGATGTTTATCCAGTGATTACCATGGAAT
>Ga0224506_10000930_pt1 | contig 22163 bp, 15 predicted proteins | sample SF_Jan12_sed_USG_2_FD_169108 | JGI IMG/M metagenome (GOLD analysis project Ga0224506, IMG submission 169108) | Sediment microbial communities from San Francisco Bay, California, United States - SF_Jan12_sed_USGS_8_1 | ecosystem: Environmental > Aquatic > Marine > Sediment | place: USA... | reverse complement strand
TTTTCTTTTATAGGCATATTCAAAATCTACTGCATCTAATTTTTTAAGCAATTCAATTCTGAGTGGAGGCTGTCCTATTCCAATCATTTTTTGAACCAAAAACATTTCCTTCTTGATTTTTTCTTCTGGAATACCATATTCTTTACAGGCATTCATCATTCGTGAAGCATTGTCATCTGTAGTATTTATAAAAATGTCTAAATCATTCGTTCCACGTATATGTCCGAAAGCCCCCATTGCATAACCACCAATCAACATTCCACGTCATTATTGTTCAAAGCTTCAATAAACTCTCGAAAATGGGATGGAAATTTTTTATTGTTGTTGCTCATCTTCTATAAAGTAAATTTCTCTTTTTATTGGATAGTTGATAACATCAATATCAGCAATTGCATAATTAGATATAATAAATTCACAGTAAGCAATAAAATTTTCTTCCATAGTTCTATTAAGTGCAATATCTATTTCAATATCTAACAAATCTTCATTTTCATCTATGTATGAAATAGTTCTAGTTTTCATGTTTTTTTATTATCTAGGCAATATTTTATATAAACATTTTAGAGATGTATTTGATTAGAATGATTCTTTCATAATTTAAAGAATTGAATAATAATACTTGGTTTAAATTTAGAATTATACCTCAAATCTTTACGTATTGGCATAAACCATCTTTTCTACTCATTAATCCTCCTATACTTCACAGAATTATTGACAAGCGTTTTTATTCTTGTAAAGTTTCCATTTATATACTTTACCAAAAAGATTGCTAATTTTATTTCACCTAATACAAGTGAAAAACAAACTTTTATTCATAGTTCTGAATAAAATCGTAATATAATTGGAGTTGATATTTTCAGCCGATTAATAATTTACTTCAAAAAAGTAGGCAACATTAACAACCTCTATCACATTTTATCAGTAAACAATCATCAGTATTGTAATATTTACTATTTTCGCCAATTACAATATTTATTTTAGACATCGCATAAACTCAATTTGAGATAATATATTATGAACTTTCAAAAGATAAATAACATAGCTGGATGGACAGTTTTTGCTATTGCTACGATTACCTATTTACTTACCCTAGAAATGACCGCCAGTTATTGGGATTGCGGTGAGTTTATAGCGGTTTCATACAAATTAATGGTGCCACATCCTCCAGGAGCTCCTTTCTTTTTATTAGTAGGAAGAATTTTTTCTTTTCTAGCCATGGGAGATGTTACGCAAGTGGCCTACTGGATAAACGTGGTAAGTGCACTGAGTAGTAGTTTTTCTATCTTATTTCTATTTTGGTCAATAGTAATGCTGGCACAAAAAGTGCTGAAAGTAAATATTAAAGAAACGATTAGTATAGAAAATACAATATTACTTATTGGTGCTGGTGCAGTGGGTGCATTAGCTTATGCTTTTTCGGACACGTTCTGGTTTTCAGCGGTCGAAGCTGAAGTATACGCTATGTCATCTTTCTTTACTGCATTTGTGTTTTGGGCGATTCTTAAATGGGAACTTATTGAGGATGAGAGCCGTGCAAATCGATGGATTATCCTTATTGCCTATATGATGGGGTTGTCAATTGGTGTACACCTTTTAAACTTGGTAACAATTCCTGCTTTAGGATTAATTTATTATTTCAAAAAATACAAACCATCCACATGGGGATTAGTTGCATGTATGGGTATTTCGGGAGCACTCATCATTTTAATAAATAATTTTATTATTCCTGGGTTGCCATCTATTGCAAGTTCTTTTGAAATTTTCTTCGTCAACAATTTAGGATTACCATTTGGGTCAGGAGCTATTGTTTTTGGTTTAATTGTAATTGGCAGTTTGATAGCAGGGATTATTTATTCTATAAAAAAGGAAAAAGAAATTTTAAATACAGCACTTCTGAGTTTAGCTTTTATTCTCATAGGTTATTCTTCTTACACACTAGTTGTAATACGATCGAATTACAATCCTCCTATTGATGAAAACAATCCGGAAGATATCATGACTTTTGTGAAATACCTTAATCGTGAGCAATATGGATACCGTCCGCTATTTAAAGGTCAATATTTTACTGCAGAGGTTACAGGTCAGGAAGAGGGTGATGTAGTTTATACCAAAGGAGAAGATAAATATGAAATTACTGATCGTAAATTTTCTTATGTGTACGATCAAAAACAAACAACATTATTTCCTAGAATTTATAGTACTAGCCCAGCTCATCAGCAGCAATACCGCGATAAACTAGGGTTGAAAAAAGGAGAAGTTCCTAATTTCATTGACAATATTAGATTTTTGATTTCCCATCAGCTCGGATGGATGTACTACCGTTATTTTATGTGGAACTTTTCAGGTCGTGAAAGTGATATTCAAAATGCTGACTGGCTTTCACCACTTGGAGCATTTGAAGAAGTCCCTTCCACTTTAGCAGAAAATAAAGCTAGAAACAACTATTTCATGATACCTCTAATATTAGGGTTAATTGGATTAGTGTTTCATTATGTAAATGATAAAAATAACTTTGCAGTTGTAGCCATGTTATTTTTCCTTACAGGTATTGCATTAATACTTTACCTAAACTCTCCGCCATCGGAGCCTAGAGAACGAGATTATATTTATGTAGCCTCCTTCTATGCCTTTGCTATTTGGATTGGTTTTGGAGTTATTGCCATTGCAAAATCATTACAAAAAATGTTATCACCAAAAATGGCAGGATCAGTTGCATTAGCAATAGGGCTTATTGCTCCAACTATATTGGTAGCTGAAAATTGGGATGATCATGATCGTTCAGATCGTTATTTTTCAGTTGACATTGCCAAAAACTTTTTGTCTTCATGCTCAGATAATGCCATCATGTTTACTGGAGGTGATAATGATACTTTTCCATTATGGTACGCCCAAAATGTGGAAGAATTTGCTACTGACATGAGAGTATTGGTTTTGAGTTACTCAAATACCGATTGGTACATCGAACAAATGATGGACAAGCATTACGAATCAGAACCAGTACCACTTTCACTTACCATGAAAAATTATAGGCAAGGAGGACCAAATGATTATCTTCCATATGCTGAAGAGCTTGGTGTTACTGGAGCTATAAATCTCCATACCTTTCTTAATTTGCTGAAGAAAGATGATAAACGACTCCGTTTATATGAGTCTGCGAATGTTATTCCAAGTAAGGTGATTTCACTTGAAGTAAATAGGGGAGAAGTGATCAAAAAAGGAATAATCCCTAAGGGAATGGATAGCTTAGTAGTTGACCAGATGGTTTTAAAATTAAAAGGAAATGGGCTTGAGAAAAAAGACTTAATGATTCTCGATTTAATAGCTACTAATAATTGGGAACGACCGATTTATTTCAATAACACTTCTTTAAGTCAGTTAAATATTGATGTGGAGGATTATATAATTCAGGAAGGTAATGCTTACCGATTGCTTCCTGTAAAAAATCCTATACCCTCTCAACGTCAATCCAGAATGGTGAATACAGATATTATGTATGATAACGTGATGAACAAGTTCCAATTTAGAGAATTGGATAATCCGAATTCATACTATAATCAAGATTACAGAAATTTTGTAGTCAATCACCGATCTACTATAAATACATTAGTAGACGCTTTATTAGATGAAGGAAAAAAGGAAAAAGCCAGGAAAGTATTGCTTTATGGATTAGAGAAAATGCCTGATATTTCTTTACGATATGATTTCACATCTGTTCAAACAGCGGACATGCTTTTTAAATTGGGCGAAAATGAAAAAGCTATGGATATCATTAAAAAAATGGCTGAACGATCGGAAGAACTTATTAGTTATTATGTCGATGAAGAAGTAGGTATCACACAAGACTTACGTGTTAATATTATGATTCTTTCAGAGATAATTCGTACACTTAAACGCAATGGAGAGAATGAACTCGCCAGTCAGTATGAGGAAGCCTTAAACGGTTATTATAGTATTTTGGAAACGCAGGACAGATAAACTATTGAATTAATGTAGCAATGTGCTAATTTAAATTAGCACATTGCTACATTAACATTCTGGCTTTCACTTTTCCATCACACAAAATAAATCTAAACTTTCATCCCCATTATCACTTAACTCGTAATCAGTATGGGTTATTGATTTAACCAATTCGTTATCAGTTGTTTGTAGTTTGTTTCTATTTATTCTGTTAAGTAAATCGTAAGGAACTTTTAAAATAAACGCAGGCAATAGATATTGTAAATTGAAAATGTCAAATCGAGTGATTTTATGTACTGATTTCTTGTTCATCTCATAATACTCCATCACTTTTTTATTCCCAGCTACCCCTTTCATTTCTACCTTATCAAATATTTCTTTTGCTAGCTTTGTAAGCTGTTCGGCTGTGTATTCACGGATATGCCAAGGGTTACGAGAAAGCGTTTTCTTAATATTAGGAGTAGTAATAATTGCTTTTCCACCTGGCTTTAATACTCTATGGATTTCTTGTAGATATTCTTTATCCTTTTTTATGTGCTCAATTACCTGAAAGCTTATTACTACATCGTAACTGTTGCTTTCCAGCTCACTCATAGGAGGAATATTGCTTTGTATGAACTTTATTTCAGGATATTGCTTACTTAATTCGTCAATAACTTCCTGAATTTTATCAAGAGCTGTATAATTTTTTGCTTCGGGAGAAAGAAGTGATATCCCACGCCCTTCACCACACCCAATTTCTAATACATCGCCATGTATATATTCTTTCGCCAAATAATAGGCCTGTAACAAACGTTGATGAATGGGGTTGTCAGAAGCTATTTTATCAGAAGCTATTTCCGTAGTATAAACGCTCATAAAATTCTAATTTTGAATCGCAAAAATAAACGAATAGAACACATTTGAGGTAAATTATTTTTTAAATTTCAGAAAACAATAAATTATGATTCGATTATACACTGTTTTTACTCTTTTATTTATTGCAATAACAGGCTTTTCTCAAGGGATAAACTATAGCCATCAATACAATCCAAATGCTTTGTTTCAACTCGAACATAAGGTGGTGTATAACAATAATTCAACTGATATATTGTTGAAAATCATTTCAAAAGATTCTATCAACAATTATAAAGGGATTTTAGACTTTCGTTCATCATACTTAGATAATAGCACTGATTCATCAGCGAATATTTATTTGGATAAAGCCATATTTAATAAAGTAGACAATACATGGCTATTAGACTTATCATTTAAAAAAATGGAAAAGAAACGATTGCTACTACTACAGTTTACCCATAATAATACGGGAATGAGTTATTATTTCGATATACCCCTTTATTGGCATCCAAAAATAAACCAGTCCTCAACTTTGTTGTATGATACTAACATGCAAGTTCCTGTTTTTGAAAACTATTTATCTACTAATACTTATTATAAAACCGATCAATCTGAATATATACACTACTATAATTCATTTTATAGTGCTGCAACACCACCAATGTCATCAACTCAACTATCTACAGATCCGCAATTATCGATAGACACTACTTTTTTGATTTTTGCTAATGAGAAATTTGCTTTAAGCAAAGAAGGGATGTATTTCTTTGAAAATGATTCTTCCAATTTGCATGGATCGGTTTTTTACGTACTTAACAAACCGTATCCTTATTATACTTCCATAAAAGAACTTATTGAACCAACACGTTACATTACAACAAGCAGTGAATTTAAACGCCTAAAATCATCGCCCAATAAAGAATCTTTTGAAAAAGTATGGCTGGATATTACAGGAGACCCCGATAGAGCCAAACAAATTATTAGAAACTATTACAGACGAGTTGCTTATGCCAATCAATTATTCACCACTTTTAAAGAGGGGTGGAAGACCGATATGGGAATGATCTACATCATGTTTGGAGCACCTACAGAAGTATATAAGTATGGAAACAAAGAAGAGTGGATTTATGCTGGAACAAAGCAACAATCTAAATTAAAATTTACCTTTGTAAAAGTAGACAATGTGTTTTCCGAAAAACTTTACCGATTGGTGAGAAAGAAAGAATATAGCATGCCTTGGATGAACAAGGTTGATTTGTGGAGAAAAGGAAGAATTAAATAAGTGTGTAGGATCAATTATAAAAATGGAAATAGTTAGAAAATCAGAAAATAAAAGCGAAATAGTTTTTGGCACAAGAGCTATTATTGAGTCTATTAGGTCGGGTAAGGAAATTGATAAACTTTATATACAGAAGACGGTTTCTAACGATCTTATTTCTGAGTTACAAGATATTTGTAAGGAATATAAAATTCCAATATTAAAGGTGCCTGTAGAGAGGTTAAATAGAATTACTCGCAAAAATCACCAAGGGGCAATAGCTTATATTTCAGCTATTCAGTATTCTTCGTTGGATAATGTTATCAGTACTGCATATGAAAAAGGAGAGTCACCGCTATTACTGATTTTAGACCGAATTACAGATGTGCGTAATTTTGGAGCTATAGCACGTACAGCAGAGTGTGCTGGTATTCATGGTATCGTAATTCCTGATAAAGGAGGAGCTGCCATCAATAGTGATGCTATGAAAACTTCTGCAGGGGGTCTAAATTTTATTCCAGTTTGCAGAGAGCATAACTTAAAAACCACAATAAATTATTTAAAAGACAGTGGTTTGCAAATTGTTGCATGTACTGAAAAGGCTGATAATAGCCTTTATGAGAGTAAGCTATCAGAGCCTTGTGCTATTATTTTGGGATCGGAAGAAGATGGTATTTCAGAGGAGTATTTAAAATTAGCCGACCAAAAAGTATTTATCCCAATGAGTGGGAAAATTCAATCTCTTAATGTGTCGGTATCAGCAGGTGTGGTAATATATGAAGCTATTCGGCAAAGAAACAGTTGATCTTTTTATATATTGAACAACAAACGCTCCCCTTTTTTAGATTCATCAAAAATCCCTTGGTTGTAAGCGAGATGTCCCGAAACAAAAGTATGTGTTATTGTTGATTTAAACTGGTGTCCTTCAAATGGTGACCACCCACATTTTGCGACTATATTTGATTTTTCAACTTCCCAAGGTTTATCTAAATCAGCTAAAACTAAATCTGCATGATATCCCTCTCTTATGTATCCTCTTTTTTCGATATTGAATAGTATGGCAGGATTATGACACATTTTTTCAGCAATTTTTTCTAACGTAATTTTTCCTTGATGATATAAATCGAGCATGGTTACCAAACTATGTTGTACTAATGGGCCACCTGAAGGAGCTTTAAAATATTTATTTTGCTTCTCATCCCAAGTATGAGGCGCATGATCTGTAGCTATTACGTCAATTCTATCTTCTAGTACTGCTTTTAAAATCTCATCCCGATCATTAAGTGTTTTTACTGCTGGATTCCATTTTATCAGTGCACCTTTTGTATCATAATACGAATCATCAAACCACAAGTGATGTATACACGCTTCGGCTGTGATTTTTTTGTCTTTCAGTGGGATACTGTTATCGAATAAATGAGTTTCCTTTCCAGTGGAAATATGGAGTATGTGTAATCTAGTATCATGCTTTTTTGCTAATTCAACTGCTCTGGAAGAAGAGAGATAACATGCCTCCTCACTACGAATAATGGGATGATACTTCATAGGAACATCGTCTCCAAATTTTTCCTTATATGTTTCGGTATTATTACGGATAGTAGCTTCATCCTCACAATGTGTAGCAATGAGCATATCTACTTTTGAGAATAAATTTTCCAATGTAGATTGATCATCTACCAGCATGTTTCCTGTAGACGAGCCCATGAAAATTTTTATGCCACATACGTTTCTTGGATTGGTTTTGAGTACTTCCTCCAAGTTATCATTGGATGCTCCCATGAAAAAGGAATAATTGGCCAACGAAGTATTTGCGGCAATTTCATACTTACCCTCCAGTAACTCCTGAGTTAATGCATTAGGTACGGTATTCGGCATTTCCATAAAAGAAGTTACTCCTCCTGCTACTGCTGCTTTAGCTTCTGTGTAAATAGTAGCTTTATGTGTTAATCCTGGTTCTCTAAAATGTACTTGATCGTCAATTATGCCTGGAAACAAATATTTTCCTTTGGCATCAATTACTTTTTCAACTTGCTCATTGGAAAGATTATTCCCGAGTTTATGAATAATGCCATCTTTAATCAACACATCATGCTGATGTATCTTGTTTTCATTAACTATATTTGCATTAACTATTAAATAAGAGCTCATACTTTTAGTTTAAAAATACATTGTAAAATTACGCTTTTATGGCTGAACCTATTACAACTTTTAAGGATTTTAAATTGAATCGTCAGATTTTAAATGCCATAGAAGAACAAGGTTACACTTCCCCTACACCAATACAAATTAAAGCGATTCCACTAATCATTGCTGGACATGATGTAATGGGAGTAGCTCAAACTGGGACAGGTAAAACGGCAGCTTTCGTATTGCCTCTAATTATGAAAATAAAATATGCACAGGGAGAGCACCCCCGTGCTCTTATTCTTGCACCTACTAAGGAATTGGTATTGCAAATAGAGAATAATATTAGAAACTACACAACGTATTGCGACTTGAGACACATAGCATTGTATGGTGGAGTGGGACCAAAGACTCAAATCGAAAATATAAGCGAAGGAGTGGATATTATTGTGGCTACACCTGGCCGTTTTTTAGACCTCTACTTAAGAGGTGAGATTAATACTAAACAAATAAAAACCTTAGTACTTGACGAGGCAGACAAGATGATGGATATGGGGTTTATGCATCAAATTCGTAAAATATTAGAAGTGATTCCTACCAAAAGGCAAAACTTACTGTTTTCCGCTACAATGCCATCGAAAGTAATCGAACTATCCGAAGAGTTTTTAGAGTTCCCAGAAACAGTAGAGGTAACTCCGCAAGCCACCACTGCAGATACTATTGAGCAGGTACTTTACCAAGTGCCCAATATGAGAACTAAAATTAATTTTTTGGTTCACTTACTAAATGACGAACTTTTTAATCGAGTAATTGTCTTTACCAAAACTAAAACTACTGCTGACAATGTTTTTAAGTACCTGAGCAGAATAGATGTTGGTGAAATTCGTGTAATCCACTCCAATAAAGGGCAGAATTCTCGTATTAATGCTGTAGAAGAATTTAAAAATGGAAATGTTAGGGTATTGGTTTCTACAGATGTTGCTTCTCGTGGACTTGATATTTCATTGGTAAGTCATGTGATCAACTTTGATATTCCAACACTTTATGAAGATTATGTACACCGTATTGGAAGAACAGGCAGAGCCAATAACACTGGTGTTGCTATTTCATTATCTACTCCTTCGGAAGTATATCATATTTCTAAAATTGAAAAATTGATACGAAAACCAATTGATATTAAGCCCTTGCCTTCAACTATTGAAATAGCAAAAACAGATGTTGCTGAAAGGCAAGAAATGGCATTAGAAATTGATAGGCAAAAAAGATTAGAAAACCCTGATTTTAAAGGTGCATTTCATGAGAAGAAAAGAGATTTCTCTAAAGAAAAAACTAAAAGTAGCAAGAAAAGGAATTTCAGGAAGGGGAGAAAAAAATAGGGTTGTTGACATCATCAACAACCCTATAATTAATTACAAGACCATCCTGATCCAAGACCATCCTTATAAAGATTCACTGCAGCAGGCGTAGAACAATACTCATCTGCAACATATCCAGATGCAAGATCTGTACATGTAGTACATACGCTTAGGATTTCATCTGCGCCACAGCTAAATAGTGCTGCAGAAACTGTTAGCATTAATGATGCTGCCAATAGCATTTTTTTCTTTTTCATAATAGATTAAATTAATATTTTTGGAATTAAAGAACCAAAGATTGAACTAATTACTAGTGAAATCAATACCTAAAAAAGGGTATTTTTGCTTTATACACTTGCAGAAATGAGAAAATAAAGAATTGAAAAATAACTATTTGTATGGGTCTTATGAAAGGCTAAGTGGGGAATGAAAATTGCAAGAAAAGGAATTTCAGGAAGGGGAGAAGAAAATAGGGTTATTAATCTTAACACAAAATTAATAACCTTATTACTATTTTGATGAAATATTACTTTCTGATTACTGCTTTACACAAGTATAACCCATATCAATCCATGATTGCGTAAATGATACACCTGCAACATCGCATACATCAGTTAGTACATCAAGACCATCAGAACTTGTACAAGTATAGCAGTCATTTACTAATGCATCTTCCACAGCTTTTTTACAACTTGTAGTAAAAAACATTGCTGTTAGCATTAAAGCTGAGCCGAATAATAAAGTTTTCTTTTTCATAATTATCATATATTAATGTTATTGGAATTATTTAACGTTTCAAACTTAGTTCTTTTTCATTATAAATGAAGTTAGGTATTAGTTCTTTTTATAAGGAAAAATTACATACGACAGGTATATATGTTTTTACATAAATAATAATTTTCATTGACGAGATGTCTTTTATCAGAGTAAACGAATAATATTCATTTTATTTACGCTCTACTTTAGTGCCTTGAATTTTATCAGCGACAATTCGTTGTTCTCTATTCGCTAATACCCATGCGGTGTGGAATACTAATTGCGCTCTTTTTGTTAATAGTTCAAATTCTATTTTATCAATTGTATCTGTAGATTTATGATAGTCCTCATGTACTCCATTAAAATAAAAAATAATAGGGATGTTGTTCTTGGCAAAATTCCAGTGATCGGAGCGATAATAAATTCGATCAGGATGGCTCTCTTCATTATAAGTGTAATCCAAATCAAACTGAGTGAACGTTTCGTTTACCTTTTCACTTATTTGATGTAACTCGGTTGATAATCTGTCTGAACCTACTAAATATACATAGTCTGATTTTTCTTCATGTTCAGGATCTATTCTTCCCACCATGTCAATATTCAAGTCTACAACTGTATTTTCAAGGGGAAATACGGGATTTTTAACATAATACTGTGAACCAAGCAATCCTTTTTCTTCACCTGTTACAGTCATAAACAATATGCTTCTTCTTGGCCCTTTCCCTTCCTCCTTTGCTTTTACAAATGCCTCTGCTATTTCCAATAACGAGCTCGTCCCTGATGCGTCATCATCAGCACCATTATTAATTTTACCTCCAATTATTCCAATATGATCATAGTGAGCAGTCACTACAACTATTTCATCTTTCTTATCTGTCCCTTCTAAAAAGCCAAGTACATTTTCCGTTTGAACGGTCTTAATATTTCTGGATGTTTTGTAAGTTATATTTCCTGCTTTAATTTTTTTATACGCTGTATTGTCCCCATCTTCTTGTTCCTTTACAATCTTACTCATTTCCTCCATTTTAATTCCTAAAATTGCAGCTGCATTTTCAGGAGAAATAAAGAATACTCCTCCAGAAGTGATTTCTTCTTTGTCGGAAAATCCCAATGAAGCACCCATGAAGAAATTCTTCCACCCAGCTATACGTTCATTAAATTTTTCCTGATTTTCGGTATTCACAATAACTACTAAAGCAGCTCCCTTCTCGTCAGCTTTTTTCTTTATTTTTCTAAATAATTGGAAACTACCCTCTAGTGACATTATCACAGCTTTACCTTTTAAATCCATATTGTCGAGGTCACTACCATTTCCAGCATAAACTGCTGGCAGTGTTTTTTCTCCTTCACTACTATTTTTCCCCCAGTACAGTGAAGTCTCGCCATTTATCTTCTTTTCTGAGCCTATCATCACATAAGTATCCCCAGGACTACTACTTTCTAAATCGAATTGTTGAAAATATTTCCCATCCAATGGGCCTGAAAGACCCAATTCCTGAAAGTATGATCGAATATAGGCTGCTGCCATTTTTTGCCCTCTTTTGCCCGTTTCTCTTCCTTCCAATGCGTCTGATGCTAAAATTGACAGATGACCGTATAAATCTTCTTTTGTAATAGTACCCGCAAATTTAATAGCGGTTTCATTTTGCGCATAACCGCCAAATGAAAAGATAACTAATGCCAATTGTAATAATCTTTTTTTCATAATACTTACCTAATTTAATTGCTTATCAACTATAATTCTTTCTTTTTTATTTGCTATTTCCCAAGCAGTGTAAAACACTAATTGAGCAACTTTTTGTATTCGCTCGAATTCTATATTTTCAATAGTATCGGTTGGTTTATGATAATCCTTATGATCTCCACTGGTATAAAAAATCACTGGAATGCCATGTCTTGCAAAATTGTACTGATCCGATCTATAAAAAAACATTTCAGGATGGTTGAAAGCATTGTAAGTGTAATCTAACTCTAAACCCACATAATCTGTATTAGCTTTCTCATGAATATTATGTAAGTCTGTTGATTGCCAATCAGAACCTACTATTGAAACAAAATTAGGATTTTTAGGATGAAGACCATCTAAATGACCTATCATGTCCATGTTGAGATTTACAACGGTTTGTCCCAATGGAAATATTGGATCTTTGTCAACATAATATTGCGATCCTATTAACCCTTTTTCTTCTGCTGCTAATGCAATAAATAAGATACTTCTTTTTGGTGCTTCTCCTTTTTTCTTTGCTTCAGCAAAAGCTTGGGCTATTTCCAATAATGCAGAAACACCTGAGGCATTATCGTCTGCACCAGGGTAATAATCTTTCCCTTTAATTCCTAAATGGTCATAATGTGCAGTAATAATTATCACTTCATCAGGGGATTCACTTCCTTTTATCAACCCTACAACGTTAAAAGAATATTTTTTCCCACGTAGAGGAATTTTTTGGTAAAATGATTTTGTATCTGCCGAATCTACTACTGGAAGTACACCTAGCATTTCGAATGTTTTTTTAATATAACTAGCTGTTTTTCTACCTCCTTTTTCACCTGCTTCTCTACCTTCAAATTCTCTAGAAGTTAATACAGCAATGCATTGTTTTATGTCATTGACATCAATAGAGGCTACGTGTTGTTTTGGTGAAATATTTTGTCCGATTATGCTCTCTCCTAAGAGAATAAATATTAATGTCAATAAATTTCTCATTTCCCAATAAAATTAAGCGGTTAATATAACGATATTATCTGGCTTAATATGCGAAGTTTTTTAGTCAATGTATTTACCAAAAATCTTCAATAAAAGAAATAAATATATTGTACATTTGCGGATTGAAAATCGAGTAATCAACTACTGAAAATTCTTATTCGTAATGAAAATTAATGCGTGTAATTTCGAAAAATTTGAGGATCGTCATAATGGGCCAAACAATACTGATACTCAAAAAATGTTGGAGGCGATAAAAGTAGATTCTATTGATGAATTAATCAATCAAACGATTCCTGCTTCTATACGATTGAAAGAACCTTTATCCTTGCCTAAAGCAAAAAATGAGTTTGAATTTTTATCAGATTTTAAAGGTTTAGCATCCAAAAACAAAGTATATAAATCATACATTGGTATGGGGTATTATAATACAATAGTACCTGGGGTAATTCAAAGAAATATTCTTGAAAATCCTGGTTGGTATACCGCATATACACCGTATCAAGCCGAAATAGCACAAGGTAGGTTGGAAGCACTTATTAATTTTCAAACCATGGTTGTTGATTTAACAGGAATGGAGATAGCTAATGCTTCTTTATTAGATGAAGGTACGGCAGCAGCTGAAGCCATGTCTATGCTATATGGTACAAGGAAGGGTGCTAAGAAAAAAATAGCTAATAAATTTTTTGTTGATAAACATATTTTTCCTCAAACACTCGACATACTAAAAACAAGGGCTTTACCATTTGGTATTGAACTAATAATAGCTGATATCACCACTTTAAACTTTGAAGACCCTGAGTTATATGGTGTATTTGTTCAATATCCTGATAATAACGGAAAAGTTACTGATTATTCAGGTTTTATAGAAACTGCACACCATAATGATGTATTTGTATGCATGGCAGCAGATCTCATGAGTTTGGCATTACTTACATCACCAGGAGAAATGGGTGCAGATGTTGTTGTTGGAACTACTCAACGTTTTGGTGTGCCTATGGGGTACGGAGGGCCACATGCTGCTTATTTTGCAACAAAAGAAGCTTATAAAAGACAAATTCCTGGAAGAATTATTGGTGCATCACTCGATGCACAAGGAGGTAATGCCTACCGAATGGCACTACAAACTCGGGAACAACATATTAAACGAGAACGAGCCACTTCAAATATTTGTACCGCTCAAGTACTATTAGGCATTATGGCGGGAATGTATGGCGTATATCATGGAGCTAAAGGTGTAAAAGCAATAGCTGAACGAATTCATGGTATGGCGATGCTCGTTGATAAAGGAGTTACTTCAATGGGATTAACTCAGATCAACGATTATTATTTTGATACTTTAAAAATTAAAGTAACACAAAAAGAAGCTGTAAAAAAGGAGGCTGAAAAAAACGAAATTAACTTCAGGTTTTTTGAAGATGAACATATTGGCATTTCAGTTGATGAAACTACAACATTTTATGACATCGAAAATATATTGAATGTATTGGCCAAAGCAGAAGGTAAGAAAAATACACTCGATATAAACTCAAGTGCTAATAATCTGGAAACTAATTGGCCGAATAAACTAATTAGAAAAACAGAGTATTTGACACATGCTGTATTTAATCAGTATCATTCTGAACATGAGATGTTGAGATATATCAAAAGTTTAGAGAACAAAGATTTGTCTTTGGTACATTCCATGATTTCATTAGGATCATGCACCATGAAGTTGAATTCCACCACTGAAATGGAGCCTGTTACTTGGTCAGAATTTGCTAATATACATCCTTTTGCTCCAGTTGAGCAAGCTCAGGGTTATCAACAATTATTCAAAGAATTAGAAGCATGGTTATCTGAAATTACTGGCTTTTCAGCTACTTCACTACAACCTAATAGTGGCGCACAAGGCGAATATGCTGGATTAATGGTGATAAAAGCATATCATGAAAGCCGTGAAGAAGGACATAGAAATGTTACTTTAATTCCGTCTTCTGCACATGGCACCAATCCAGCCAGTGCTGTCATGGCAGGACAAAAAGTAGTAATTGTTCGCTGCGATGATAAAGGAAATATTGATGTTGATGATTTGAAGGCTAAATCAGAAGAACATTCAGAAAATCTAGCTGCTTTAATGGTTACCTACCCATCTACTCATGGAGTATTTGAAGAAAGTATTATTGAAATATGTGATACTATCCATCAACATGGTGGTCAAGTGTATATGGATGGTGCTAATATGAATGCACAGGTAGGGCTTACAAGTCCTGGAATAATTGGAGCAGATGTGTGTCATTTAAATTTACACAAAACATTTTGTATTCCACATGGTGGCGGTGGTCCAGGAATTGGTCCTATTGCTGTTGCAGAACAACTTAAACCATTTTTACCTGGAAACCCTAACATTATAACTGGTGGAGAAAATGCGATTACCGCTGTTTCTTCAGCACCATGGGGTAGTGCGGGTATTTTGCCAATATCGTATGCCTACATTGCTATGATGGGTACTGAAGGATTAACACATGCTACTGAGTTTGCCATTTTAAATGCGAATTATATGAAAGAGCGTTTGAGTGAGTATTTTCCAATATTATATACAGGAACTAAAGGTAGGTGTGCACATGAAATGATAGTTGACTGCCGTGAATTTAAAAAGGTAGGGGTTGAAGTAGAAGATATTGCTAAGCGATTAATGGATTATGGTTTCCATGCTCCTACAGTTTCATTTCCTGTGCCAGGAACACTGATGATTGAGCCTACTGAAAGTGAATCAAAAGCTGAATTAGATCGTTTTTGCGATACGCTTATCCAAATTAGAGAAGAAATTAGAGAGGTTGAAAGTGGACAAGCTGATAAAAATGTAAATGTTTTGAAAAATGCACCACATACAGCAAGTGTTATAACAAGTGATAGTTGGGGATACCCATACACTCGTGAAAAAGCTGCCTATCCATTAGACTTTGTGAAAGTTAATAAATTTTGGCCTTCTGTAAGTAGAGTGGATAACGCTTATGGTGATAGAAATTTAATGTGTAGCTGTTTGCCAGTTTCGGCTTTTGAGGAAATTCATGAACCTGTAGAAATGTAATTTCTTTAAATCATTATCATCTGAATAAAAAAGGGATAATATATATCTGTGATAATAAACGGCTATAATCCCCTCAAGGGGATATTCCCGATTTTCCCTTGAGGGGAGACACAGAGGGGTGTTTTTTCATTGCTAAGCAAAAAGTATGAAATTTAATTACACATTCACTTAATCTCCCAATAGTTATCCCCACTTAATAATTGATCTAAATCTGCATTTTTATTCTGATGATCTTGTATTTGAGTTTCTAGAACGTTTTCGTAACATGCTCTGTTCTTTTTGTAAAAAACACCAAATGGACGAGGTAATTCTCCTTTTTCCATTCCATAATCAAAAAATCTAGAAAGAATAGAGGCTTTTATTTTGTCATTAGGATCATGAACCCAACAATCATCAACGCCACTTTCTTCAATTGATATAACTTTTGGAGTAAAACCATCTAGCTTTATTCCTTTTTTACCATTTTCAAAAAGCAAAGGCTCATTTTCTATCAGGTTAATAACATTACTATCCTTAGTGTCTTTATTTGTAAATAAATCAAAAGCTTTATCATTGAACACATTGCAATTTTGATATATCTCCAAAAAACTAGCCCCATTATGCGCATGAGCTTCTTTTATCACCTCTCTTAACTGCACAGGATTTCTGTCTATGGCACGAGCAACAAAGGTTCCTTCTGCTCCTAATGCCAATGCTATAGGATTAAAAGGATGGTCTACAGAACCATGTGGAGTAGATTTTGTTATTTTCCCTTGTGGTGAAGTTGGTGAGTATTGTCCTTTTGTTAATCCATAGATTTCATTATTGAATAGAAGGATATTTACATTAAAGTTTTTTCGTAAAATGTGAATAAGATGATTTCCCCCTATCGAAAGTGAATCCCCATCTCCAGTAATAATCCAAACATCTAGCTCAGGATTAGCTGCTTTAATCCCACTTGCAATAGCAGCAGCACGCCCATGAATTCCATGGATGCCATATGTATTCATATAATAAGGGTAACGTGATGAACATCCAATCCCTGATATAAAAACTGTTTTTTCGCGAGGAACACCTAATGAAGGTAAAATGGTTTGTACTTGTTTGAGAATAGAATAATCTCCACAGCCAGGACACCAACGAATATCCTGATCAGAAACATAATCTTTTGCAGTTAGTTCATTCTGTGCTATTTCACCCATGATCTATTTCTTTAAGTATGGTTTCTTTAATCTCTTCAACACTAAAGGGCAGCCCTTTTACTTTACTAATTGACTTCGCATCAACTAAATACTTGTCTCTTATTAAAACTGAAAGCTGACCCATGTTCATCTCAGGAATAATAATTTTTTTAAAACGCTGAAGTAATTCACCGAGGTTATTTGGGAATGGAAAAATGTAACGCAAATGAATGTGTGCCACAGATACTCCTTTACTTATAAGCTCCTTTACAGCAGTTTCTATTGCACCATATGTCGACCCCCAACTTAAAATCAATAAATCTGCTTTTTCATTACCCCTATTAATAGTTTGTTGTGGAATTCCTTTTGCAATCCCTTGTATTTTGTTAGCTCGGATATGCACCATTTTTTCATGGTTATCAGAATCGTAAGACACATTACCCGTTAACAATTCTTTTTCTAATCCTCCAATTCGGTGTTCATAACCTTTTGTTCCTGCCTTTACCCAAGGACGGACTTCATTTTCGTCTCTGAAATAAGGCATGTATTTATCTTCATAAAATTCATCTCCTTTAGGTTTCAATGCTTTTATGGGTGGCAGATCATTACTTGAAGGGAATAACCATGGTTCTGCTCCATTAGCTACATATCCATCGGAAAGTACTATAACGGGTGTCATATACTCAATGGCAATACGGCAAGCTTCATACGCAGTTTCGAAACAATCTTTTGGAGATGAAGCTGCTAATATTGGAATTGGTGATTCCCCATTTCGACCATAAACAGCTTGTAGTAAATCAGCTTGTTCCGTTTTAGTCGGTAATCCAGTAGAAGGACCTCCACGTTGTACATTTACAATTACCATTGGTAATTCGAGCATTACGGCTAATCCCATTGCCTCTCCTTTTAATGCAATGCCAGGACCCGAAGAGCCAGTTACACCTAAAGAACCAGAAAATGAAGCCCCAATGGCAGCACAAGCAGCAGCTATTTCATCTTCAGCCTGAAAAGTTTTCACTCCAAAGTTTTTGTGATTACTCAATTCATGTAAAATATCCGAGGCAGGAGTAATTGGATAACTGGCATAAAACAACTCAAAATCATTGTGATGTGCTGCAGAAATTAAGCCTAAAGCAATGGCTTGATTGCCATTTATATTTCTATACTTTCCTTGGGGAAGTTTAGCTGCTTTCACATTAAATCTTGTAGTAAAAGTTTCACTAGTATCACCAAAATTATACCCTGTTTTTAGTGCAGTAATATTTGCCTTTGCTATTTCAGGCTTGCTTTTAAATTTATCTTCAATAAAGCTAATGGTATTATCTAATGTTTGGCTGAACATCCAATACACAAACCCCAACACAAACATGTTTTTACATCGGTCAATTTCTTTTACCCCCAAACCACTTTCTTTTAATGACTCTCTTGTGAGTTTTGATATATCGATTGCATGGACTTCATATCCATCTAATGAATGATTTTCCAAGGGGTTCTCTCCATCAATATATTTAGCAAGTCTTAAGTTTTTAGAATCAAATCCGCTACTATTGGCAATAATAACTCCACCTTTTTTTAAGTTATTTAAACTCACTTTTAAAGAGGCAGCATTCATTACTACTAACACATCGTATTGATCACCAGGGGTGAATACCTCTACACTACCAAATTTTAATTGAAATCCTGAAACACCTGATGTGGTACCAATTGGGGCGCGAATATCTGCTGGATAGTTTGGAAATGTACTAATGTCATTTCCGAAAAACTCTACTGTTTCAGTAAACTGACCTCCTGTAAGCTGTATGCCATCACCTGAATCACCAGCAAACAGCACTACTACTTCTTCCGATTCATTGATAGTACTTCCCATGGCATTGAAAGGATTTGATGATTGTAACTACAATTTACCTAAAATAAGCTTATCTGAAATTTATATTACGGTTTTTATGCAAAAAATAAAGGCTATTACTTTAGGTAATAGCCTTTAAAACTCAAAACATTAATTTTTTGAAAGGAGGAGTTAAACACGTAAGAAGACGTTCTTTTTATATAGAAAATACAAAAATCCCCATTGAACTGCTAAGAAGCAAAAAACTAGTACAACACTATTGTATGGTTCGCCAATTAGCTGACCTAGCCATTCGAATAATGCATTTGAAGTATAAGACCAATTAATGAATGAACCTGACATGTATATTAAAATGGAATTCATACCTATTACTTTAAAGAAAAACGCCCATTTTTTGTAGCCTTGAATATCAATGATATAATAAAATAAAGCCATTAACAGTGTGCTTAATCCTCCGCACTGTAAGGTGAAGGAACTTGTCCAAAGGTTTTTATTAATTGGAAAAACAAGATTCCAAATTTGCGCTACTATTATAAGTACAACGCCAATAACCACTAATTTCATAGCGGTCTTTTTCCTGTTTTCCAAAGAAGTATTTTTCAATAAGCTTCCAACAAATATACCAAGTAGAGCTGTTGAGATAGCTGGAATTGTAGATACAAACCCTTCAGGATCATGAATGCCTAAATACAATTTTCCAGGCATAATAATAGTATCAAGATAAGAGACAAAATTACCTTCCATGGTCAAATCTCCCATAGGGTAACCTGGAGCTGAACTAAATAGTAATAGTAACCAATAACCTATAAGAAGAGAGCTAAACCAGATGGCTTGTCCTCGTTGTTTAGTATAAAGGTATATTATGTTGGCAAACATATATGCCAGTCCAATTCGAGCTAATACACTACCAAAACGAATTTCTTCTATAGGTTTTATTTCAAGACCATTATTATAAATAAGACCTAGAAGAACTAATATCAATCCTCTTTTTATAACGCGATATAATAAGCTTTTTTTGGACTCTCCCTTGTCAATTAGTTTACCAATCGAATATGGAGTAGCTACTCCTGCTAAAAACAAGAACAAAGGAAAAATCATGTCGTAAGCTGTAAATCCATTCCATGCTGGATGAACGAATTGAGCTGATAATCCATTCCAAAAAGGAGAATTTGTGATCTTTGAAAGGTTATGAAAGATTCTTTCTGCTCCCATGATCCAAAACATGTCGAAACCCCGTAGGGCATCAAGTGAATAAAGCCGTTGGCTGTTAATAGATTGTGTCATTTTTTTAATGTTATGCAAAACTTAACGTATGCCCGTTGACCTTAAATCGCAGCGAACATAGCACGGAATTGGATTTTTAATTATATTAATTTTAGCTTTCGAATATAGATAATAATATAAAAACTTGTCAATAATTATAATATTTATGCCACAAAACTCTAATTCTTTTATAGTTTTTTCTTGAAGTATTTTCTGAATTTTAACACTAATTATAATGTGGCAGGTTCAATTGTTTAATAATGCAACTGAACTAATACTAATCTAGGTTTACCTTTTGAAGTAGCTGTTTATATTTTTCATCCTCCCTTACATCGTCAAAGCTTGGGTCACTTTCAATAAAACCCAACCATCCGAGTTTTTCATTAGAAGCAATATTAAACCAATAAAAGGCATTATCAAGTTCGCCAGCACCCAAAAATACATAGCCAATCATGAATGAGGGTACAAAAGAACCCGATTTCTTTTTTTTGATTAATATTTCTGCAATACGAACAGCCTCTTCTTTTTCACCTAATCGACCATAGGCATAGCCTAACCCCCAATTTTCATCTTTAGATTTTACAGTTCTTTTTTTATAGTATTCAATAGCTTTAGTATAATTACCTAGTAAGCCATGAAGATAGGCCATATTCCATAATGTGAAATTATCATTTGGATTATTTTCTAAACTCTTGTTAAGGAACTCAATTGCTATATCAAAATCACGAAAATAACCACGTATCATTGAAAAATAGATAGCATTTGTTGAGGTAAGCGGATCTAACTTTAATAACATATTTATACTAGATATGGCCTGTTTCTTTTTTCCAAGAACAATGCTATTTTTTGCATCAACCCAGTATGTAAATATTGCATTAGGGTTTAGTTCTTTTGCCATCTTGCAATATTTTTCTGCCTCTTTCCATTCAAAGTTATAATGTGACAACGCAGCTAATAATGCATAAATTTCTGCTTCATCAGCACTGTACTGTTGTGCAATTCGGATATATTCTCTAGCCTTTGGAGCAACATTGTCATATTCATCATAGCCCCAATATAAATATTTTATATACACTTCTGCTATTGTAGTTAAAGCTTCCACGAAAGTGGAATCTATCTCAATTGCTTTATTAAGTGCTTCAACACTTTCATTTAGTATGTTTTTCGAGATATTATTCTGGCGCATTAAGTCACTTCCTTTTCTATAATATTCATAAGCCAATACATCTACTTCTCTTTCACTTTTTGAGGTTTTTAATTCCAGTTGAAGTGATTTGGCTATTTGTTTTGCCACTAGGCTTTGCAGCGAAAATATATCTCTAACATTTCCTGTAAATGTTTCACTCCACAAGTTTTTCTCACTTTCTGTTTGCACCAAGTATACATTTAGTCGAATCTTATCTTCATGAACTCGAAAGCTTCCCTCTAAAATAGTTTCTACTTTTAATTGATTTCTTATTTGCTTAATTGATCTGTTTGTATCACGATACTGAAATGAGGAAGTACGTGATATAACCATGAAATCAGAACTTTTAGATAAACTGGTAATGATATCATCGGCAAACCCATCTCCATAAAAGTCTGTGTCATTATTAGATCCTAGGTTTTGAAAAGGCAGCACAGCTATCGAATTTTCAATTGCATCCACATTTTCGACAACTTTGATAGACATAGGAGTAGTAGCAATACCGTATATAAAATAACTTGCAGCCAGAAAATTTGCAGATTGTAAAATTATTTCTATTCTAGTTGTTTTAGCACCCTGTTCTGCTCCTCTAAACCATTGAAAAATTAATGTGCCAGATAAACCAAAGCCAATTAAGGCTATCGAATAGC
>Ga0224506_10000929_pt1 | contig 22180 bp, 18 predicted proteins | sample SF_Jan12_sed_USG_2_FD_169108 | JGI IMG/M metagenome (GOLD analysis project Ga0224506, IMG submission 169108) | Sediment microbial communities from San Francisco Bay, California, United States - SF_Jan12_sed_USGS_8_1 | ecosystem: Environmental > Aquatic > Marine > Sediment | place: USA... | reverse complement strand
TTGAGCAAAATCAACAATACCCTTACTTCATGATGCCGGGCGCAACAACCCTCGGCATAGTTTGTTCCGAAGGAGTCATACTTGCCTCTGAAAAACGGGTAACCTACGGGTATTTCATCACAAGTAAGGCTGGAAAGAAAGTTTTCAAAATAACGGATCATATAGGTGCTACGTGCGCTGGACTCGTTTCTGACATGCAAGTCCTCATTAGAGAGGTAGAGGCTTATGCAAACCTTTTCAAACTAGACAACGGCAGAAACATTTCCGTAAGATCAGCGGCAAAAGTTATGTCGAACCTTCTTTTTGGCAGACGGTTGTTTCCGTTGATTACGCAAACTATTATCGGCGGATTGGATGATGAAGGTCCTTCAATTTATGTTTTGGACGTTTTAGGTTCTGTAATTCCTGACAAATATGCAGCGGTGGGTACAGGCGCTGAAATTGCTGTTGGGGTTCTTGAAGAAAATTATAGAGAAGATATGAGTTTGCAAGAGGCTAAGGAAATGGCGGTTCGCGCTATGAAATCAGCAATAAGCCGTGACTCTATGAGCGGTAATGGGCTTGACTTCCTAATCTTCACGAAAGAGGGTATCATCGAAGAGTCAATGAAATTCTAGCTCTGCGTATAGAACTGCAAATTGGTGTGGTAAGTCAACCTAAACCAGCAAACTACTAAGGAATGAATCCAAATTCCAATAAATTTTCAAGAGTTATAGGCCCAATACGTAAGATTTTAGGCTTTTCTCCAGTCAAATCAAGCATTGTTGAAGAAACTCCGAATCCAGTCATGCCGCCATCAAGAATCACATCTACTTCATCCTTCAATTGCTTATAAGCCTCAGCAGCAGTAGACGGATGTTGAACTCCAGTTTTGTTAGCACTGGTGCCTATAAGAAGCCCTCCTGATAACTTTATGAGCTTAAGTGCAACTTCGTGGTTTGGTATCCTTACACCAACAGTTGCTAAGCCAAATGTAACAATATCAGGAAGAAGTTTTTTCGGTAATATTAAAGTCAAGGGTCCTGGCCAAAGCTTTTCACCAATTCTTCTAGCTTTATTAGAAAGCTCAGCTACTTTCTCAATGTCGTCGAAGCTACATGAAAGAATGGGCAAAGGTTTGTCTCTTGTGCCTTTTACTCGAATAAGCTTTTCAACTGCATTAACGTTAAAAGGGTCGCAACCCAAACCGTAAACAGTGTCAGTTGGATAAACGACTAATCCGCCCTCTTTAACAATTTCTGCGGCGGCTCTAATATTCTCCAAAGTTGCTTTCAATATCCGCATTTTCCACACGTTTGAAGTATTCAACTTATAGTCTATGTATAAAGCAAACAAATAATTTAAAGGGGTCAGCAAGTTGGGCGCGTCACTGCTAAAAAGGCTCCACGCCGTCGCCTCACATCATCCCATAATAGAAACCATTTTCAAACTATTAGATGTTTTCATCAGCATAGGCTTTAAATCCTCAAAAGAGCATTGTAGCTAATCTCAAAATCTTTGTGGGTGATACAATGATGAAAGCTCAGAGACCAACAATAATAGTTCACGGTGGTGCAGGAGAATGGCGTGCAGAAAGGCAAGAAGTAGGCATCGCGGGAGTTAAAAAAGCAGTGAGGTCAGGGTTTGACATTTTGAAACGTGATCAAAGCGCTCTCGATGCTGTGGAATCTGCAGTTATGTCCATGGAGGACGATGAAGTTTTCAATGCAGGATTAGGGTCATCATTGGCCCTCGATAAACGTGTTGAAATGGAAGCTTCTATAATGGATGGTAAAACACTGGCTGCAGGCGCCGTGGGATTACTGAACAATGTGAAATATCCTGTACATTTAGCTCGTATAGTCATGGAAGAAACTGACCACATTTTCATAGTAGGACGAAGCGCAGAAAAACTGGCTGAAATTTTCGATTTGGAACATAGAAACCCGATAACCAAACTTAGAGAAAGATATTGGTGCGAACTAAAGAATAAGTTAGCACAACGTGAACTAAACTATTTACCAAAGCTGTATAAGCTGCTAAAGTCACATCCAAGCCTTTTTCATCTGGACACTGTTGGCGCAGTTGCAGTTGATAAAGAAGGCAATGTGGCAGCTGCAACATCCACAGGTGGAATCTCTCTGAAAGTCCCTGGACGCATTGGAGACTCACCATTGATAGGTTGCGGCAACTATGCCGACAATGAAGCAGGTGCGTGTTCAGCTACGGGAATAGGGGAAATAGCCATTAGGCTTGTTCTAGCAAAAAACACTTGCGACCTAATACGCACAGGTCAAACACCACAGAAAGCTGCAGAAAACTCGATTAAAGAAGTAAACCGCAGAATACAAAACGCTGTTAACCAAATGGGCTTGATAGCTATCGATTCTAAAGGCAGAATTGGCGTAGCACACAATTCTCATCACATGTGTTGGGCTTACATGACATCTCAGATGCGGAGCCCCAAAGCCTTTCTAAAGGCGAAAACCACGAAGAATGCAGTATAAGATTGCTTTTTCATCATCCGTTATGTGGAAAACATGGCTAGTCATGCTTTTTATGGCACTTCTTTGATTTTTGTAACCATTAATTTGATGCAGGTAATCTCAACTTTTATTAATTTCCCGTTTTCACTCTATAGAATCAACACTCATCGATGGGCAAGATTATGGTTCGAATTGCAGTGCTTGATGCGGACAGATGTAAACCCAAACGTTGTAGTAGAGAATGTTATCGTTTTTGCCCAAAAGTGAGAAGCAAGATAGAGGCCGTAGTTTTTGAAGAAGGTAAACCAAGGGTTGTAGAGGCTTTGTGTGTGGGATGCGGTATTTGCGTCAAAAAGTGTCCCTTTAAAGCCCTCACAATCGTCAATCTACCCGATGAACTTGAAGTAGAATGCAGCCACCGCTTTGGACCGAATACCTTTAAGCTTTTCCGTCTCCCTACTCCATCACAAGGCGTAGTACTCGGACTACTAGGTCAAAACGGGATAGGAAAGAGTACTGCAATCAAAATTTTATCCAGCGAAATAAAACTAAATCTTGGAAACTACGACAACGCACCAGATTGGACAGACATCATTAGGCATTTCAGAGGTTCAACCCTTCAAGAATACTTTCTAAAGCTAAGCCAAAACAATCTGAAAGCCGCACATAAACCACAATACGTAGACAAAATTCCACAAGTAGTTTCTGGCAAAGCCTATGAGCTGTTGGAGAAACTTGATGAAAGAGACAAATTGAAAAAAGTTGCGAAACAGCTACAGCTTAGACCGGTATGGAATCGAAATTTAGACATCTTAAGTGGCGGCGAGCTTCAACGAGTCGCAGTGGCTGCCACTATCTGCAGAGAGGCTGACATATATCTTTTCGACGAGCCTTCAAGTTATTTGGATGTCAAGCAGCGTCTGGAAGTTGCGCGGGCAATACGAGGTTTGAAGGAAGAAAATAAAACAGTAATTGTTGCTGAACACGATCTTGCTATAATTGACTATTTGTCAGATCAAATCTGCGTCTTCTATGGAGAACCTGGCGTCTATGGCATCATTTCCCATGTTCACGGAGTGCGTGTAGGCATAAACATCTACTTGGAAGGTTTCATTTCAGATGAAAACATCCGGTTTAGAAAGGAGCCGATAATTTTCCATGTTAAGCCTCCAACTGTAAGCTGGGACATTGGCGAAACGATCCTAAAATGGGAGGAAATGAGAAAAATTTATGAAGGTTTCACACTGAAAGCGCAGCCGGGAGAGGTTAAGAAAGGCGAAGTCATTGGAATCTTGGGTCCAAACGGCATTGGAAAAACAACTTTCGTAAAACTTTTAGCTGGAATCGAGAAGCCAGATGAAGGAGCAACTTCTACACCTTACGAACTGGCAGTAAGTTATAAACCGCAGTACATCTCTGCAGAATACGATGGCACTGTAGAAGAACTCTTGAGAAGTGTTAAGAAAGAAGATTTTATGGCAAGCTGGTATCACAGCGAAATTTTGCAACCTCTGAATGTGAAGGGATTTTTAGATCACAACGTAAATCAACTGAGCGGCGGTGAGCTTCAACGAGTCGCCATTGCAATATGTCTCTCTCGTGAAGCACAACTTTACTTGTTAGACGAGCCGAGCGCTTATTTGGACGTCGAAGAACGCTTAAACATGACTCGCACTATTCGAAGAGTTATCGAGAACAAAAACGCCACCGCTTTTGTTGTAGAGCACGATGTGGTTGCACAAGACTTCATCGCTGACCGTTTGATGGTTTTCGATGGAGAGCCAGGTGTAAAAGGAGTTGCTAATCCTCCAACAACCCTTAGGAAAGGCATGAATACTTTTCTGAAAAAAATGGAAGTCACTTTTCGAAGAGATCCAAAGACGAAAAGACCGAGAGTAAACAAGGAAGGTTCGAGAACCGACAGATACCAGCGCAAAATAGGTGAATACTACTACGTGGCAGAAAAACAAAGATAGCATTGCAAAACTGTTTTAACACTCTTTCTTTATGCTATACACGGTGATAACACAATGGAAACACTTTGGACACCATTAATTCTAGTAAACTTGAAAACCTACATAGAGGGCACAGGAAAAAAGGCTTTGGAATTAGCTGAGAAAGCTGAGAAAGTCAGCAACGAAACAGATGCATGTATTGGGCTTGCCCCCCAATATACCGACATAGCTCAGCTTGCCAAAACAGTTTCTCTGCCAATTTTCGCTCAGCACATTGATCCAATAAAACCAGGCAGTTTCACTGGTCACGTTTTGCCAGAGGCAGTAAAAGAAGCGGGGGCAGTAGGAACACTTATCAGCCACTCGGAACGACGTTTAAAACTGGCGGAAATAGACGCTGCCATCAGAAGAGCTAAAGAGCTTAATTTGGTTTCAGTGATCTGCACTAACAACGCAAGCGTAAGTGTCTCAGCCGCAACATTAAAACCAGATTTTATAGCGATTGAGCCTCCCGAGCTTATCGGAACGGGCATACCAGTGTCAAAAGCCAAACCTGAAATTGTCACTGAAACTGTGAAGCTTGTTAAGAAGGTAAACTCGGAAGTTCCCATTCTTTGCGGTGCTGGTATTACTAGAGGTGATGATGTGGCTGCTGCGTTGAAGCTTGGCACAAAAGGGGTTCTTGTTGCAAGTGGCATCGTAAAAGCAAAAAATCCATACAAAATGCTCTTGGAATTTGCTTATGCCATAACTACAGCCTAGGAGATTCCCGTTTGAAAGTTGAAATTGAGTGCCTCTCGTGTATAATTCACCGTGGCTACTTAGAGATCGCAGAAGCCACAAAAAACCCTGACTTGCAATTTAAAGCAGCATCAGCGCTTCTCGAATATATGGCAAAAGAGTTTAAACCAGACGCTGTTGCGGCTGTTCTTGGAACAGTCCGCGATCGAATAATCAAACAAATTTCCAGCAACCTTGATGTATATGCGGAAAGAAAACGTGCCAGTAATCAAGTAGCTTTAAGGTTGCTCCCTTCAATCAAAAACCTCATCGAAAAAGAAACTTCGCAAGAGAAAAGATTCAGAAAGGCTTGTTTGGCTGCGATTGTTGGCAATATTATTGAATTCGACATTCCAGAACATGAAGTTAATCTTAACCAACTAGAGCAATTAATTGTCGACGCTGAAAAAGACTTGGCAATTGATGAAATATTGGAAATCTACGAAGAAGCCAAGAAAACTAGCAGTATTCTTTTTTTAACTGATAATGCGGGCGAAATCGCCTTTGACAAACTCTTAGTTAGCAAATTAAAGCAGCTTAGTGCAAAAGTTATAGTTGTAGTGAAAGATGGCCCTATTTTGAATGATGCTACTTTAGAGGATGCTAAGGCTGTTAGCATGTATGACGTAGCTGATGCTGTTATTACGACTGGTGCTGATGCCGTCGGGATGCCTTTACCAGAAGAACGCTCGGAAGAGTTTATCAAGGCTTATGATGAAGCTGACTTTGTGATTGCTAAGGGTATGGGATACGTTGAAACGCTTACGGAGATAAAATTGAAACAGCCCCTTGCTTTCTTGTTGAGAACAAAGTGTAACCCAGTCGCTCGATACTTCAGGGTTTCGCGAGGCAAAAATGTGGCTAAACTAGTGAAGCCTTAAGGATTAAAGAAGAATGGAAAACACTTTGCCGAAAATCCGATTTGGCAGTGAAGTTCTCTCCGATTTGGAAAGAGCGATGAGTTTAGAATGGGTTATGACAAATGGTTTAGGTGGATATGCTTCTTCAAATGTCTTGGGAATCAACACGCGCAAGTACCACGGAATCTTGGTTGCCTCTTTTAATCCTCCTGTTGATAGGAGAGTTGTGCTTTCAAAGCTCGACGAACAGCTTCTTATTGACGGCGAAGTTTATCCTTTAGGCGCCAACGAGTTCAGCCATGGCATATATCCCCAAGGCTACAAATACCTCGAAAGCTTCTTGCGATTTCCATTTCCCACTTTCACTTACAACACAGACAAAGTGAGACTTCGCAAGACAATTTTAGTGCCGCATCAAAAGAACGCCACCGTGGTTTTCTACAAGATTTCCTCTCCACCCAAGGAAAGAATAACTTTGCAGATCTATCCTCTTGTCAACTCCAGACACTTTCACGCAGTCATAGACAAAAACAAGCTTGGATGGAGTTTTGTTCAAAGAACGTCTGCACAAAAAACAACACTTCAAATAGCCGACCCCCAATCTACGTTAATTCTGTCTTCATGTTCTGGACAGTATATCGAAGGAGGCAAGTGGGTTGAAGGTATGTTTTTTAAGATAGACAGTTCGCAGGGAAACAGTTGTTTTGATGATTGTTATGTGCCTGGACGATTTGAAATTGATTTGAAACCTAGCGGAAAAACGGAATTTCATGTCGTCGCTGTGGTTGGCAAAAAAGTAGACAATGCCAAAAATGTTCACTTTTCCATTTGTAGAGAATTGAAAGATTCTAATAGCTTTCGTCAAAAAGAGTTGAACAGATTAACTAGTCTTCTAACAAAGTTTCATGATCAACATCCGAATGTAGTCCAAGAAAACTGGTTAAAATGCCTTATCCTAGCCACAGACTCTTTCATTGTGAACCGCTCAACCACAAATACGAAAACGGTAATTGCGGGTTACCACTGGTTTGAGGACTGGGGGCGCGACTCTCTAATTTCTCTGCCAGGCCTAACTCTTGTCACTGGACGTTTTACTGACGCAAGAGAAATTCTGCTAACTTTCAAGCACTACTGCAGCAATGGCATCATTCCAAACCGTTTTCCAGACAAAGCTGGAAAAAGACCAGATTACAACACTGTTGATGCGACTCTATGGCATTTCAACGCCGTCCTTCAATACCTAAAATACACAGGCGACTTCAACTTCGTTAAGCAAAAGCTATGGACAACGTTACAGTCTGTAATCGATTATCACATACAAGGAACAATAAACAATATACACCTAGATGATGATGGACTGATTATGCATGGACCACAGTTAACGTGGATGGACGCCATGATAGACAACAACCCTGTTACACCCCGAGAAGGCAAGGCAGTTGAAATTCAAGCGTTATGGTACAACGCGCTTAAAATCATGGAACTCCTTGCAACCCGTTTCAGGCACAACGATTTGGCTGAAAAATATCGAGGCATAGCGGAAAAAGCCAAGAAGAGTTTTGTTGAAAAATTTTGGAACACTCAGAAAAAATGCCTTTTCGACGTAATAAATAGTGAAGTAAAGGATGCTTCACTGAGACCCAATCAGATATTCGCCGTTTCTCTTGATTTTTCTATGCTTGATGAAGCAGAACAGACGGCGATAGTCTCTGTTGTTCAGGAGAAACTTTGGGCCACTTATGGACTGAAAACTCTGTCAGCGGACGAACCCAAATACCGTGGAAAATATTTTGGGAACTGGGCTGAGCGGAACTATGCCTACCACAACGGTACTGCATGGCCCTGGTTAATTGGGCCTTTCGTCACAGCTTTCTTAAAAGTAAAAAACTCTGATGCAAACTATAGAAGATTCGCTTTTGAAAACTTTCTTCAACCCCTTTTTAAGGAGCAAATGTTATGTGCTGGACTTGGGACTTTAAGCGAAGTTTTTGATGGCGACCTGCCGTATTTACCTGGGGGCTGTATCTCTCAAGCATGGAGTGTGGCTGAACCCTTAAGGGTTTACGTTGAGGACGTGTTGTTTGAGCGACCGAGCTTTGAGAGGGATGTTCTAGAAAATTTTTCTAGTAAGGAAACTAAATAAAAAGGGAGAGATATTACTCTGGAACAATAAAACTAACCAGTAGGTCGTGAAAACTTTGACTGACATCTGTCTAATGTTCGAGGTTCATCAGCCACTGCGGCTAAACCGAAATTTCCACCTAGACCTATTGGCAAGACCACCAGCATCCAAGAAAGACCTCTTCGAACTCTACTTTGACAATACCCTTAACAAACACATTTTCAATCGCGCAGCGAGGAAATGCTATCTTCCTGCAAATAATATAATCTTCAACGAGATTGAAAGATTTAAACGAGAAGGGAAGCAGTTTAAGATTTCTTATGGGATTTCCGGAGTTTTTATTGAGCAGTGTAAAAGCTGGAATCCAAGTCTTCTTGAATCGTTTAAGCAGTTGGCGCAGACGGGTTGTGTAGAGTTTCTAGACGAAACGTATTATCATTCTCTTGCCAGCCTCTTCGGCACCGATCGATCTGAATTTGTTGAACAGGTGAAGATGCATCGCCAGTTGGTGAAAGACTTATTTGATTATGAACCCGAAGTCTTCGAAAACACTGAATGCCTCTACAACAACGCCATCGCCAAAACCGTCGCAGACATGGGCTATAAGGCAATCATAACAGAAGGCGTTGAACGCATTCTAGGTTGGCGAAGTCCAAACTACTTGTATAAAGCAAAAGGTTCTTCTATTCCTGTTTTGCTTCGCAACTATCGCTTGTCAGATGACATTGGCTTCCGTTTCTCTTCAACATGGTGGAACGAGTGGCCTCTAACCGCTCAGAAATATGCAAGTTGGCTGGCAGCTATACAAGGACAAACGGTTGTCATTTTCATCGATTATGAGACTTTCGGGGAGCATCATTGGCCAGAAACTGGAATTCACGAATTTCTCAAATGGTTACCCGGTGAAGTACTCAAGTGGGAACATTTGTACTGGCGAACTCCTTCCGAGATCGTACGTCTCCATCAACCAGTTGGAGAGATCGACGTAAATGATTATTATACTGTTTCGTGGGCTGATCTTGAACGTGACCCAAGCGCATGGATCAGTAGCCCGATGCAGAGAGTTTCTTATGAGCTCTTAAAAGGCTTGGAACCTTTCGTAAAGGGTTTAGGGGATAAAGATTGGCTGAGGCTTTGGCGGTATTTCCAGATGAGTGACCACTTGTACTATATGAGTGTAAAAGGCGAAGGACCCGGAGACGTACATTCCTACTTTAATCCCTCAGGAAATCCAATCGACGCTTTCGTTTCATTCTCTAACATACTTTCTAATTTTGAGGCTCGAATTTTACAAGAATTGCAGAAACCTGAACTTGCAGCCAGGTGGATTCTGCGGCGGCTGCCTTCCGATAAAGGCTTTACTTTCTTCTATGAGTTTGCACGACCAACTAACGTGACGACTCATGACTTGCTTGAGTTTGCCAAAGCACTCAACAATGTCCCTGTTCAGTCACTTCAATATCATGTGGAAAGAGGCGACTTTGAGACGTGGCTGAGTCAAGTTTTAGGCGACAAGAAATTGGCTGAAAAGATAGCGTCTATAGCTAAGGAAGAATTTGTTGGCGAAACACTTCGCAGAAAGCTTCTAACAGTTGTTGAAGCTAGAGTCAAACAGCTTAAAGCAATAGCAGCGAAGGACAAAGTGTGATTTATGAAAATTTGTTTGTTGTCTTGGGAGTTTCCACCCAGAATTGTTGGAGGAATTGCTCGTCATGTTTTTGGATTAGCAAAGGCGTTGGCAAAGGATGGAAATGACGTAGGTGTTGTTACCTTAGATTTTCCTGGAGCACCGGATTATGAAGAGGTTGAAGGTTTCAAGGTTTACCGCTCCAAAACCGAAGTAGGACACCCGAACTTTCTCACTTGGGCTTTTTTGTTCAATCATTTTTTAGAGAGACGCCTTGGTGCTGCAAACAAGGATTTTAATTTCGATCTAATCCACATCCATGACTGGCTTGTGGCACCTGCTGGAATTAGTTTTAAACATCTTTTGAACAAGCCCTTGGTTTGTACGATGCATAGCACCGAGCATGGACGGTCAAGTTTGCATGGTCCTGATTCTTACATGATTGATGGGATGGAGTGGTGGGCGTGTTATGAGCCGGCTCGGGTAATTGTAACAAGTAATTCTATGAAGGGCGAGATCTGCGGTCATTTTCATGTGCCTGGAGAAAAGGTTGATGTTATTCCGAATGCTATTGATGTTGAAAAGTATGCTGTTGGGGTTGACCGCTGGGCTGTTAGGCGACGTTTTGGTGTGGGAGACAATGAGAAGTTGGTTCTTTATGTGGGACGTTTGGTGCCGCAGAAAGGAATTGAGTATTTGATCCGAGCTATGCCGCGTATCAGTTGGCGTTTTCCCGAGGTAAGACTTGTCATTGTTGGTGAAGGGTGGATGCGGAGTCATTTAGAATGGTTAGCTGACCAGTCTGGACAGCATTGGCGGACTAACTTTACCGGGTTCATTTCTGACGGTGATTTGGTGGCGTTGACAAAGAGCGCGGATGTGATGGTTGTTCCTTCGGTTTATGAACCGTTTGGGATTGTGGTGTTGGAGGGTATGGCAGCTGGGGTGCCTGTGGTGGCTAGTCAAGTGGGCGGTTTGGCGGAGGTTGTTGAGCATGATAAGACGGGTGTTTATGTTTATGCTCGTAGTCCTGATTCTATTGCGTGGGGAGTTGAGCGTGTTTTGTCTGATTCTGGTTATAGGGATTGGCTGGTTAAGAATGCGTATGAAACTGTTAAGAGTAGGTTTAGTTGGGAGGCTGTTGCGAAGCAGACTGTTGAGGTTTATAAGAGAGTTTTGGGAGAAGGGTAGAGTATGAGTGGGTATCCTCTTGTTTCGCCTCGGCCTGAGCTGCCTGAAGAGTTTCGTTTTTTGTGCATGTTACATAATGTAGGCGCCATTAAAGCTGAAGGGGCGCTCACGATAGAGAAGATTGCAAAGTGGACAAATAAGGAAACTTCTACTATTCAGGAGTATTTGCGTAAGCTTGAGGCGCTCGGGTATGTGCAGTCTGTTAAAAGAGACGGAGCTAACAGATATCATGTTTCTGTGATGGGCATACGAAAAGTATTGACTTTGTACAGTTAACAAAGAATGGTATGTGCGTGTCACTCTTGGACATTCTAGATTTTATTTGGTTTCTAGTAGGTGGCTAATGGGCACTCTTGTTAAAAACTGTCGAACATTCCTAAAAGCAACTAAATGTCTATATTTAAAGTCGCATGCGAAATTCGAAAATTAACTTTCAAAATTTATGGTGGCATGTATGCAGCGCATAGCATTCCGAAATACGTAGGCGCCTGATAAGAGATTAGTTTTCCTCTCATTGGAACTTCATGTAAAACACCAAAAAGGATAGCTATCTGCCATAAGCTGTCTGGTTTTGCGGTTTCTATAAGTTGTTGTTCCAAATGTAGCAGCATTCCAAGGTTGTTTTCCTTAACTGCCTTTTTGACAAGGTTGTCGAATTTTGTTGATGCTGGATGAAAACCATAAGGTCCCTTTGAATCGTGAGTGTGTGCTTGGTCGGCACTGGCTACAAAAGCAACTTTTTCGCTGGATTTTTTCGCCGCTTGAGCGATCACGCTGCCCAACTTCTCCAAGTTCTCTATGGGGATTTCTCTTGATGGAGTTACTATGACTATGCGTGGTCTTAGAAGTTGAGTTCCAAAGAACCAAAGCGGAATCAATGTCCCCCAATCCATAGGCATACAAGAAGATAGGCCTTCATCGGTGCCATAGTTGACCCCTACAATAGGCAGTTTACACTCCTTAGCACAACGCAAAACTTCCTTTGCTAAAGGTCGGTTGCATTGAACCCGCATTTTAATCGACCCGATGTCTGTTCTCAAACTTCCCTCGGCAAATTCGGTTGTTATTATTCCAATGTTTCCTTCTAGTCGCAAATTATGCGGAGTTGCGATGATTATGGTGTCGATTTTCTGCTTTTTCATTAAACTGGCTATTTTTTCCATTCCTTGCCTTGTTTTGCTAAAAGCTTCTATTTCGTTGCCCGCTAATTGGGAGATAATCTTTGCTCCATGTGGAGCAATGCAAGCGAATGTTATTCCCATTTTACATACACCTTTACATTCACGGTTACAAAATATCTCGGCAATGTAATTTAACATGCATGTGGATCGGGATATGTTACAACTAATGTTTAAATCTTACACTCAACAAGTTACGCGCATGCACCGAAAAGGGTGAATTTAAAATTCACCGCAAACGAAAGTCACAGAGCTACTTAGCGTAAAAAGTCAATAGTTAACGGAAGAGTATTATACCCTATCAAAAGCATATACGCCAAACATATCAACCATGAGCTGTTTTTATGTCAGCAATAGTTGTTGCTGGAGGAGTTTCGAAACGCTTTGGACAGGACAAAGGTTTGATTAGACTGGCTGAAAAACCTCTAGTTCTTCACGTATTGGATACGCTTGCTCCGATGGTTGATGAAGTCGTTGTGGTTGTAAATTCGGAGATACAAGAGAAAAAATTCGCTCAGGTAATCAAGCAAAAAGCTCGCATTGTAATAGACAAAGCAACTGTTCAAACGCCTCTAGTTGGTGCTTTAGCCGGTTTCGAAACTATTCAAAGCGGATATACTCTACTGCTCGCGTGTGACACTCCGTTCTTATCTACTGAAATCCTCCGCTTTCTCTTAGATGTATGCATAAACAAGACTGCAACGATTCCGAGGTGGACAAACGGTGACATCGAACCCCTACAAGCAGTCTACGACGCCAAAACAGCAGCCAAAGCCGCAAAAACCGCTCTGGAAAACGGAAAACTAGATATGCGTTCTATGATAGCAAACATGCAAAACATCCGCTACATCTCCACTACAGTCCTTCGACAACTCGACTCGAAACTCATAACTTTCTTCAACATCAACACACTCAACGACTTGAAAAAAGCAGAGGCAATGATAAAACACCACGCTTATTAGCTCACAGCACAAAAAGTTCTTTTATGGACGTCATTCAAATAATTCCCATAACAGGGCTACCAATTATCAGAAAAGGCGACAAACTATCAAAACTAGTCTGCAACGCCGCAGAAAAACAGAAAACACCCATCCAAAACGGCGACATAATTATAATCACTCACGTAATAGTCTCTCGCGCAGAAGGCAACACAATCAATCTTGACACCATAAAGCCTTCGCAATTCGCCAAAACCATTGCCAAAATAAGCAACAAAGACCCAGCGCTCGTAGAAGTTGTCTTAAGAGAAGCTGAAAGCATCATCCGTATGCGTAACGGTAAGCTCATAACACTAACAAGACATGGGTTCATTTGCGCCAACTCTGGAATCGACAAAAGTAATGTACCTGGTGAAAGGAACGTGGCTTTACTTCCTAAAGACCCAGACAAATCAGCTAGGCAACTCAGGCAAGAAATAAAGAAGCAAACTGGAAAAACAGTTGCAGTTATCATTTCAGACACACATGGAAGACCCTTAAGAGATGGCGAAATCAACATAGCCATAGGCGTTGCTGGACTCACTCCTATAAGAGACAGAAGAGGTAAAAAAGACCTTTTCGGCTACATTTTAAGAGTAAAACGTACAGCGGTTGCAGACGAATTAGCATCAGCCGCGGAATTGGTGATTGGCCAAGCTGATGAAGGTGTTCCTATAGCTATTATAAGAGGCTATCCGCACCTAAAATCCGAAAAAGCGACAGTTAAAGACATGCTCAGATCACTTGAAAAAGAGCTTTTCCTCTAATCACTGCCCGATTTCTTAACGTATCTCTCAGTCTCTACTAAAAGCTTCTCCAAATCCTCTTTAGAATGTGCATCGCTTATCCCACCATTTTTAGCCAGTAAGAAGAAGACGCCGTTATTGATCAATGCCATGTGATATTCTGTAAGTTTTTTCCTGTCAGCCTTGTAGGCAACGTTTGCATTCTTCACCTCTTCTTTCGTGAAATGAACATGAAACAGCGAGCCTGCACGATTAACTCTAGCATCAACGTTCCCTCTTTTAAAAATGTCCTCAAGTCCTCTTTGAACCTTTTCTCCCTCATTATTAAGCCTATTAATTATTCGACCGTCCTCCAAAGTCTTAAGCATCTCTAATCCAGCGCTCAAAGTCGTGGGGTTTGCAGTGAAAGTTCCGCCTTGAAATGATAATTTAAGCCTTTCAAAAAGCAGAGGATCCATTCTTTCCATAATGTCTCTTCTGCCAGTAATCGCACCTATCGGGAAGCCTCCTCCTAAAATCTTACCCAGTATGGTAACGTCAGGAATGACGCCGTAATATTGCTGCCCTCCTCCAGGTGCCAGCCTAAAGCCTGTGATAATCTCGTCAAAGATTAGCAAGGCGTCTTTATGACTGCAAAGCTCCCTCAAGCCTTTCAAAAATTCTTTTTCTGCAGGTATGCAGCCTCCTGCGCCGAGAACAGGTTCAACTATAACTGCGGCAACTTCTTGGTCTTTGATTTTTCGCTCCGTTTCGTGTAAATCGTTGAAGGGTACCACTATAGTGTCTTTCAATGCTCCTTCTGCTATTCCATTCGATTCTGGCATATCAAAGGGAGGTTTAACAGCCAAATGTAACGCATCATATCCGCCGTGCCAGCCACCCTCAAATTTTACGATTTTGCTTCTCTGGGTGTAGGCTCGTGCAAGCCTAGTGGCGTACATTGCGGCTTCAGTACCAGAGTTAGAAAAACGCACCATTTGGGCACTTGGCAACATCCTAACTACCTGCTCCGCCAATTCAATTTCAAGCTCGTGGCACACGCCATAATGTGTCCCGTGCTCAATCTGCTTCTTAACGGCTTCTACAATATTCGAAGGACTGTGGCCTAAAATATGCGTGTAGTGACCCATCCAGAAGTCGATGTAAACGTTGCCGTCTACATCTTTTATTTTGCTTCCTCTTGCCCAATCAATATAGAATGGGTAAGGTTCAAAGTAGCGAATGAAGTAAGACACGCCTGCAGGTAAAACCCGTTTGGCACGTTCATAAAGCTGCTTTGATTTGACAGTTTTAGAAGCATAATTCTCTTGCAACAACATCAAGACTCCTGTAAACAGACTTTGATAGATACTAATTTGAATGCTTACTTCAAAAGATTTTGCATTTTTGAAACCATTCAACGCAACACACTTGACAACCCTCATGATGCTGCATTTCTTTATGTTCTTCAACTATCGGTTTACAATGCTGAAAAGAATGTTTCCTAATGCAAGCCAACGTGAAAAACTTGAGGAATCGCGAAGACAATAACCACAAAAGCTTCACGGAAAAACATAAGACGCCTCTAATATAACCCTAATATAATGGCTGTTGAACGAGAGATCCTAATCACTGTGCTGAAACTAACAAGAAACGGACCAATAGAGTATTCTCTAGTTGGCAAAAATGCGAGAATCCCTGCTCAAATAGCAGAAGGCGTTGTGAAAAAACTTGCAGACGCCGCTCTCGTCAAATGGAAAGGAAAGGTCTTAGAAGCATCTTCAGACCAACGAGTCAGAATTGCAGTTCAAGCAATAAAACTCGGCGCAGACTTTGAACGCGTTTGTAGGCTGCTAGAATGGAAAGAGTTTGAAAGCATTACGACTCAGGCTTTTGAGGCTTATAACTACCGTGTCAAAAAGAACTTCAGGTTTAAGGGAAAAAATGGGAAACGATGGGAAATTGATCTCGTAGCCTGCAAGCGACCCCTAATAGCCTCAGTAGATTGCAAACACTGGACACACAAGTGGACAAGAGCGCCGATCATAAAAACGGTAGAGCAACATATAGAAAGAACTAAAGCCTTCACAGATGTTTTATCAAATCTCTATATCAAGATTAACTTGGGCGAATGGAAAGATGCAACGGTCATTCCAATAGTCTTATCCCTTCTGATAAGTCCCTTTAGGATTCACAGGGACACGCCTATAGTTCCAGTACTGCAGTTGCAGAGCTTTTTAAATGAATTGCCAGCCCACATAGGTTCATTAACACATTTTTCTCAAAAACTAACGAAGAAAGACAAAGAAATAACTGAATACTAGCAAGAAAACACCCAAGAAACCTTCTTGTGAGACCAATTTGGCATAAAACCGGCAAAAATCTAGCTCTATTCAAAAACTTATCGAAAGATTATTTACAAAAAACTGATAGAACTTTGTCCTTTATTATATAGTCTCTTCTTATTTGCCAGCATAATCAACCGGGTGGAGTCTTGCTGAAATTCTTGACCTTCGTAATCTCCGTAAACTTTCTGTATTTCAAGTGCTGCTTTTTTAAGCATTCTTTGCAATTGTGGAAAAGAGAACAGTCGCAAGTTATGATCGAATGTTCTTGTTTTACCGCTGTTTTTGTCTACAAAAATCCATTGGGAATAAAGTCTTGACCCTTCAACGTCTAAAGCACGTTTTTCCAGCATGTAAAAATGAGGAAATTCTCCCCAATCTTTCTTCTTAAAAACATTTAGAACATGGTCTCGGTTTGCGATATCCATTAAAAACGAACCGTCTTGTTGAAGTATTCTTGCAACTTCCTTTAGGCTTTTTACGTCTTCTTTTTTCGAGGGCAGATAACCGAAACTTGTAAACATGTTGATTACAGCCGCGAAAGTCTCCGATTGAAACGGCAGATGCCGCATTTCGCCCCTCACTAGCGGCAAGCGAATGTCTTTCCCTGACATCTTCTTTTTGGCAATTCTAAGGAGACTAGCTGATATGTCAAGTCCTATTACTTTCCATCCTTTCCTGCTGAGGAGAATGGAATGGCGTCCTGTACCACAACAGAGATCAAGAAGTAAACCTTTTGTTTTTATAACGTTTTCAAGGAATTCAACTTCCTTTTCTGTAGAGCGAGCATCCACTATTTCTGCCCAGTACTCATTTAATTCATCAAAAAGTGAAATATACCACTCATGCTTATTCATGGCCTGCTTTCCTGCCTTTTTCCAACTTAAAGTTTCCTTTGTCGCGTTTTAAAATGCGTTCCTGGTCCAGAAGTTTTTTCTTCTCCCAACGTTCCCATGCTATTTGGCGGAAGATCCACTTTTTTCCAAGATGAGCCGCTAAAATAGCGTGCTTGTGCTGTTTAAGGATTGGTATGAGTTCGTCGAGAAATCTGAAGAGTTTGTCGATTTGCTTTTTTGGAAAGTAAGCGTAGTAGTTGGCGTTTTTTACTTCAAAAGCATAGACATGCAGGTCTTTGCGAGCAATCACGTCAGGTAAAGGATGAAGACTTGGATTGCTTACAGGCACTCTCACAGCGTTATAGCCATTCTTTTGAAGTTTCTTGACTAAGACTGTCTCGCTGTAGAACCCTCGCCTACGCCATTTCTTCAAGTCAGATTTCTTCAGAGACTTTCCCATCGCGAAATACGCTCGCAAATTTCTACTACTAATTATAACATTGAAAAGTTATGCTTTTCCAACAAACATAACTTCCGAATATGTAAAAATACTACTTGACCATCTTTTTCTCTCTTTCCTTCTAAAAAGCGAACCTCTAATGAGGATGCTCCATCCAGATTCTACAGTCATAATATATTTCAGAACCCAAAATAAGAAAGAGTCAGATTTGAAACAGGTTAGATAAATGCCAACAAAAGTAAAAGACGTCATGATCCGAGACGTAAAGACAGCCAATATACGAGACACTGTCCTAAAGGCTGCAGAAATAATGAATAGGCATGAAATCGGCTGCATCATAGTTACCGAAAATGGAAACCCTGTTGGGATTTTAACTGAAAGAGACATATTGAAACGAGTTGTTTTCAAAAGAAAGGATCCAGCTAGAACAAAAGCAATTGAAGTCATGTCGAAACCGCTTGTGACAGTAAAATCTCACGTAACGATAGCACGCGCTACACGGAAAATGATCAAACAGAAGATCAAGAAATTAGCAGTAACAAACGCTGGCCACCTTGTAGGCATATTAAGCCTCACTGACTTGATACCGCTGCTAGAAACAGAGAAGTCAATGAACAAAATTTCTCTGAAAGACGTCCCAAAACGTATGAAAAGAGTTTTTGAAATATACTACGATCCTAAAAGACAAATACGCAAAAAATGCCCCCTGACGATGGGTGGCGGAATGTCAATTAGCTGCATAGGATCAAAATGCATGTGGTATGTCAACGAAAGATGCGTTATAACAAGCGTTTTAGAAAGGTGACAAAGAAAAAAAGTTGGTGTAGAGCGAAAGCACCTACTCTTTTAGTAAGTCTAATAATCGAAGGGATCCTCTTGCAGTTGCGTTAGCCACCTAGTTATCTTTCATGTTTCTTTGCACATGCATTTAGGGGATAAAGCCGATTACGTTTTCCACATTTGGGGCAGAATTTCATGCTTACGTTTACTAGTTCTCCACAACTTGGACATTCTTCCCTGATTAGAGTCCCACAATTTATACAATAAAAAAACGTCCCCGCTTCTTTTCTACATTTTGGACATTTAGGCATTGAAGCATACCTGTGAAGTTCTTAATGTTATTCTGTTCTTAAGCTTTAGCAAATGCGATCAGAATAGTCTACCTCTCGAAAACCTCTGCAACCTGAGTCTCCCTTCAGTCTCTCCATTCAATGCGCGCATATCTTCTGTTAATTAACTACAGTTGACATAACCTAGTGCGTATGCGGCTGTTGACTAGCTTGTTCACGTCTTTTGGCTCCTTTTAGAATTATTCCCAAATGCTGCAATAGAAGGACAAGTATGAATAATGCAAGGATCCCAGCTATCGCCGTAACAATGGATCTTGCGGCATCTGCGTATTCGAGACTCTTCGTCCTACAATGATCGATGTAAGCCAATTTTTGAAGATGCCATATATCGCTGTGCCTAGAATTAGAACAGCTCCTAAAGCAACCGTTGTGGCTATGATCGTTTAGCCTCTGCCACACTCTAATCTCTTTTTCTTCTTAGGACGCGATCTAAAAGCCTGTTGATTATATCGTCATAAGTTTCGCTTTTCTTTCCCACACTCTTTAATACATCTCTGGTGCTCTTCTTAATCTTTATCGAGGTTAATTCTTCACTCATTCTTTACACCCAATTATGCTTTACTCTCTATTGAGGATAACAATTAATAACAATTATGCTTTTTCACTATATATCGCGTCCTCATAAAATATAGTGACGATAATCTATGGATATTCGCAAAAATGATCTCGAGAAACATAGTTTTCCCACTTTTCCCAAAACTGCGTAGAATTCCACAAAAACTGCTCAACAACGTCAAACTTCCCAAAAAGATACTGAATGTCCCATAAACACCATTCGACACCCAACACACCTGTGGAACTCACTTAACACTTTTAGGCAAAGGCGGGCGTTTTTGGTTATAGGGTATGCTTTTGTATCCGCTGAAACGAGCCTGCTGGTCTGAAAAACAGTTTGGTGATATGATTTCCTGTATGAAATACTAGTATCACCAATGCCACTGATACTGCCAAAGCCTCCTTGAGCAAATAGAAAGTATGAGTTGTTTTGCCTACCTACATTGCTTCGAAAGCACATAATCCAATAGAACGCCCACAAAAAAGGCTTCTTTTCAGCAGCATTCTCTGGCTTAGACAGCTAACATATCACCAGAATATCGCGTTTTCTCAACGCAACAACGTATACAAAAGCATAACCCTCTAAACGCTGGATACGTGGCTGGCAAACAGGCGGATATATGGCTTTGGCTGGCATAGTGGCCTTTCTATTTTCTTTTTCAGAAGTAACTGTATGTTCTTTACATGGCCATAGCCATTCTTTCAGATTCTTGGCACACTGACCCCAACAATAAACTCCAGAAAGTCATACTGGAATTTGTAACGCAAAAAAGCCCACAAATACTAAAATCACGATGGTGAACGCTTCTTCAGCCGTAGTTATCTTAGATGCAAATAGCGACCAATTTTCCAAGTATACCCAAAATAGTTTAAAAGTAGAGAGTACAATGCACAATGCCCCAACTATGATACAGTACAAAATGAGCCCACTACAACAGTAGGCATAGCTTCTTGGAGCTCCCCAAAAAGTAGTCATAAAAGGATGCTGATCACTAAAGGAAGGATAAAAAGACCAGACCAAGCAAAACCCGAAAAAAGAGACTGGTAAAAAAGAAACATACTATGAGTGATGTGTAAAGGCAAGTCCATGAAACATGGGCAACAAAGTGTATCAAACACATTTCTCACGTTGCTTCAGCAAATATCTTTCGCGAAGCACATGTTCATGAAGCGTCTTTCGTAGTTATTGCGTTTCATGATCTCTGGAAAAAGGGTAAGAATTAATGTGGAAACGTAACGGGCAAGATTGAAGCCTTGCCACCATTTAGGGAAACAAAGCCGCATATTATTACTAGTCTGTTCAGTAGGATCAGCAGATGATGTTTCTTGATAGCAACAATTTTATTCTGTCCACTGCAATCTTTCTCGCGAGGTACACAGGCAATTGAAAGTTTTTAATCAAACCGTCGAATTCTCAACTAAAGGAGAAATCGATTTCATAGATCTTACAGAGAAAGTTCAAGAAACAGTCTCCAAATCTCAGGTAAAAAACGGCATAGCCCACATTTTCGCCCCTCACGCAACGGGCATCATAGTCCTTACAGAGCACGACTGGAACCTTCTGGAAGACATCAAAAGAATTTTGGAAAAAATGATTCCAAAAAAGGCGCCGTATCATCACCCGTCAAATGCCCATTCACATCTTCGTTCCATGTTTCTTCCTCCAGACAGAACTCTACCAGTAATTGACAGCAAATTGGTCTTAGGAACTTGGCAGTCCCTCCTCTTTGTGGAGACTGATGTTTATCCAAGACGAAGAACGGTAATAATTCAAGTTCTCGGAGAATGAATACGACGTACGCTACAACGTAAACTTTCTACTTTTTTGCTTGTGTCAGTTTTCGTTCAGTTTTCACCCGATTTCGAGGTATAAAAGCTTGAAAGTGGCAGAAATAGATATAAACTCTGATCTATCGACAATCATTTTAACATAGAGAGTTAAACTCTTTCAAGTTCGTAAATCTTTCGACGTCTCAAACAAGGAAAACACTAAGACTTGACAAAGGCTCCATCTATAAGCTGCGAAGGTCCTAAGGATTTTACGGTCGCTCTGCTACGTCAAGAAAATGCTAGGTCATTATAAATCGTAGAGCGCTTGTTGACTTATAAAGTTCGATTAGATTCGTCAAAAATAGGTAGAAGCTATTTGTTAGTTCAATAGTTTTGGATTTGCCAAATGATTTTCACGTAGTCTTCAATGAGTTGTTGCTTTTGCTGTCCATTTTCTAAAGTGTCGATACGTTGTCGTAAATGAATGGCGCGGCGTTTCAGTTTTTCAATGTTCAAAAACTATCACCTCTTTCGGTAATGAGATTTAATGGAAAACGCATCTCTTTCTAATAAGCATTATGTTGCTGAAATCAAATGTTTACTAGCAAGTAAAAGCTTTCACACGTTGATTACTACCCAAAGTTGTAAATCACAGTGTAGCCGATATACGAGTGCCTTTTAGAAGAGAGGAGAAGGTAAATTGAAGACAGTATACATCTTAGCAATGTTAATGCTGATTGTCTTGATACTAATAGCATTGATTCCTCTAGGTAATGTGACTCTAGTCATGGCATTACCTACCAGAGGCCCGAAGACGGATACTGACATACGATTCTATCCCAATTCATCGGCTGGTTACGCTGCGCTAAAAGCTAACGACATCGACTTTTTACAGTCGCCGCTGACTTATGAGCAAAAACTAGACGCTGAAGCCGATCCCAACCTCTGCATCGCAGCTTATCACGAGAACGGAATGATAGAGTTTGACTTGAACAACAACTACACCGTATCTGGTATCTATCCTGGAATCAGAAACCCTCTAACCGTTACAGAGTTCAGGCAGGGTCTAACATGTGCAGTGGACAAGCAGTATATCGTGGATGAAATCTTGCTGGGCGCTGGAGGAATACTTAACGTTCCAATTCCACTGAACTCCATCACGTGGTGGAACGAAACCCTACTCCAAGCGAACTACGAGTTCAAG
>Ga0224506_10000928_pt1 | contig 22225 bp, 18 predicted proteins | sample SF_Jan12_sed_USG_2_FD_169108 | JGI IMG/M metagenome (GOLD analysis project Ga0224506, IMG submission 169108) | Sediment microbial communities from San Francisco Bay, California, United States - SF_Jan12_sed_USGS_8_1 | ecosystem: Environmental > Aquatic > Marine > Sediment | place: USA... | reverse complement strand
GGTTTGGCTCGGACAGCTTTACGGTGACGGTGACGGATGACCTCGGCGGCACCACCACGCAAGTCATCAGCGTGACGCTGGCCAACGTCAATGATGGGCCGGTAGCCGGCAACGATGCTTACGTCACTTTGGAAGATACTCCGATGACGACCGCGCTTGGGACGGGCGTGTTAGCTAATGATACCGATTTAGATGGAGATACGTTAACTGTGAACACCACGCCCGTCGTGGGTGTGTCGAACGGGACGCTCGTGTTGAATGCGGATGGCACGTTTACCTATACCCCCAATAGCGGGTGGAGTGGGGTGGATACTTTTACCTACCAGGTCACCGATGGGAATGGCGGTAGTGCGCAAGCGACGGTGACCATTACGGTGACGAGTGTGAATGACGCTCCCGTCATTACGAGTTTTGGGAGTGGAGCCAGTGCTGGCGTCAATTTGGCGGAGAACCTAACCGCAGTGGGCGCCATTTCCGCCACCGATGCTGATGGTGACCCCTTGACCTATAGCATTGTGGGTGGGGCCGATGCGGCGTGGTTTACGATTGATGCGACCAGCGGGGCTTTGCGTTTTGTTGGCGCGCCTGACTTCGAAAATCCGACGGACGTCGGTGGCAATAATGTGTATGACGTGCAGGTCCAAGTGAGTGATGGGCAAGGGGGTACGGATACTCAATCCCTGGCCATCACCGTGACCGATGTCTTGGAAGGTGGCGGGGCGCCCCCGCCCCCGCCTCCGCCGGAGCCCACTCCTGAACCTGAACCTACTCCTGACCCTCTTCCAGAGCCAGAGCCTGACCCCGACTCCAGCTTGCCGGGAGATCCTTCTCAAGGCCCCGGACATACGGAACCCAGTACGGGGATCGTTGATGAGAGCGGAGTCGGCGGCCGTGGACTTGAGGATGAAGGGCATCATCTTGGGCCGCATGAGATCGTTAATGTATTGGATCTGCCACCCTTGCTACGCCCCGCTTCCTGGGCCACCACCACCGATCAATTGCGGGCCTATTATCCGGATTCGTTCGATCCGACCAAAACCGAGTTGTCTGCCGATGTGCTTCAGCAACTCAATCAATTTTCCGATGAATTAGGACAGATGATGACGGATCAGGCCGATGATCGGTCCTGGTTTGTGAATTCGATCAAGGGGGCGGGGATCAGTCTTTCTGCGGGTTTTGTCGCATGGATGGTCCGGGGCGGGGCGTTGATGGCCGGGCTGATGGCCTCGCTGCCTGCCTGGAGACATTTTGATCCTGTGCCCATTTTGAACATGGATAAAAAGGGTAAGGACGCCTGGATGCGCCGCGTGAAGGAAGCGACCCAATTGGACGCGCACGAACATCACGGCCTCGATCACATTCTTCAAGGGACCCTGCCAGAGGATGCCGCCTCGGATTCTTCCGTTCCGTCTTCTCAGGCTTCCTCGCACGACACCTCTCCATGAACCGTTCTACCCCGTTGCTTTGGATTAGTTTTGGACTGGTTTCTCTCACTCTGAGTATTGTGCTCATGAGTGATTTTGCTGTGGATTTGATCCCCAATCAAGCAGACGAAATTTTTCGCTATCGGCAAAAATATAGTGAAGCGTTGGCTGTGCAATATTCGCTGTTGGCCGAGCGAGGGGATAGTCGTGCGATTCAAGAGGCCTTTACCCTCTTGGTGGAGCGCCATGATGATATTCTTTCGGCTGCTGTCGTGCTCGCCAACGGGGAAATTTTGGCCACGGCCGGGCGACACCAGGACTATTGGAAGCCACCCCCTGGCGATTCCTCCACTCCCGATCATATTCAGATTCCGATCTTCAATAGTACCGAGCGTTGGGGAACGGTCCAACTGCGGTTTCGATCCTTAGATGACCGAGGATGGGTGAGTTGGCTGTACGATCCGTGGATCCAGTTTTTAGGGCTCGTGATGTGCTCCGGGTTTACGGGGTATTTTTTGTACATGAAGCGCACGCTTCGTCAATTGGATCCGAGCTCGGTTGTCCCTCTGCGGGTGAAAACTGCCTTTGATGTACTGACGGAAGGGGTGGTGCTTCTGGACAATGGGGAGCGGATTGTGTTGGCCAATCGGGCCTTTGGATCCCTGGTGGGGAGAGATCCGAATGAACTGCTGGGAAAACGCCTGGACGAATTTGCTTGGATGTCCGTCCCCTCCGGGGCGTCTCTGGTTATCTTTCCCTGGCAGACGGCCCGACAACACCACTGTCTTGAACTGGACTTTCCAATGAGTCTGGCGGATTCGTCGGGAAAGTCGATGAAATTTCGCGTGAATTGTACGCCCATTCTGAACGACAACAAAAAGGTTCAAGGGGTGCTCGTTTCGTTCGATGATGTGACGCAATTGGAAGAAACCATTCTTGCCCTGGAGACGTCAAAAGCTGAAATGGAAAGCCTGGCGATGCGGGATCCTTTGACGGGGATCTTCAATCGCCGCGCCTTATTTGAGGCCTTTGAGGATCTTACGAGTGTGAGTCTCCAGGACGAACGGGATTTTGGCTGTATTATGGCGGATATTGATCATTTTAAATCGTTTAATGATCGTTTTGGCCATGCCGTCGGGGATCAGGTGATTCAAGTGGTGGCCAGCATCCTTTCGGCGACCATTCGCCCGACCGATATTATTGGTCGGTATGGCGGGGAGGAGTTTTGTATCTTACTCCCTGGAGAGGGTCCTGAGGGAACGGCTATTGCTGCGGAACGTTTACGCTTGGCCATTTCCGCCCGTGCCAGTGACGCGGTGCGCACGACGGGCGATCGGCGTATCACCATGAGTTTGGGGGTGTCGTGTCTGTCCTGGGGGGCTCCCGATCCCCTCGAGTTAGTGGATCAGGCGGATAAGGCTTTATATGCCGCCAAGCAGGCTGGTCGGAACCAGGTGGGGCAATGGACTCGGGAGGGGGCAGTGGCTGGTCTGCCCATTACTTTGGAGCTCGTGAGTAGCTCGGAGTTCCGCAGTCATCCCAACCAAGATCGATTGTAATCATGGGCAGGTCTGCCCTTCAGTTCCTACGGTGAGTATTTTTTCGGGCTCTGAAGATCTCAGGTCCTGGGTTTCATCGCCTGGTGGAGGGTGTCGGTGACCCAGAGTTTAAAGAACCGTTGCGCGGCTTGATGATAGCCATTCAGCATGTCTGGGACCTGTTTCAGGGAGAATTGCCCATCAACAAAGAAATCATGATCGATGAGATAGCCCATTTCTTGAACGGGTTGCGCGATGGGCACCAACCCATGGCGCACACAGACTAAGTCCTTCCCGCCGTTTAATCCCATAAGCACTTCACTGTGCGTGGCTTTGAGTTCTCCCGCTGTCCCAGCCCACGCAAGATCACCTGTCCATTTTGTTTGGAGCAGCTGGTTCCATTCCTTATCCGTCACGCCCAAGGCCGATTTGCGAATGATATTGCGAAATCGTAAGCCCACGCGCAGTAATATTTGGGGTGGGTATTCCTGTTCTAGGGCCATCATGGTTTTTTTCATGTAGGCGGAGAAATTCCTCCATCCATCATAGTTCCTCGCCACAAGGGTGAGCGCGCCTTTGCCAAGTACCAACTGCCAGCGTTGATCGGTACTCATGAAATTATAGGCCGACTTATCCTGCGTGAGGGAAAACATGGGAAAGGCGTCTCTGACTTTTTCTTGAAATCCGACCGGGGGAGCCGCTGAAATTTTGAGATTGGGTGGAAAGGTTATTTGGCACGTGACATCCACGAGCGGGGTCTTGGTGTATGTCATCGATGGTGTTGTTGTGTGGGCCATGAGTTTGGATCCTTTTTGTCGTTTTTGAATGGGCATGTGCCTTACGTGAAATCGGTCAAGATTTCTCTATCGGTGTTTCGTTCTTCTTCTTGTGTGTGATTCGATGAACAAGTGGTGGTGCCCTGCCTACGCCACGCGCGATTGGGCTTCTTCCATCAAATCCAACATCGAGGAGAGTTGTTTGCCGGCTTCTATCATACACATTTTAATGCTGTCCTCCTCTAGACCGGTGAGTGTCCATGATTCCGGTGCGATGAGGCCTTCCCAATGGCCTTGCCCATTTGGGGATTGAAATCCTTCTGTCAGTGCGCCCGCGATGTTGAGCAAGGCCGCTTCGAACTGATAGTCCGGGGTCGCACTGGGTTGGTGTTGATGACGAATGGCTTCCCCTAGGTTTTTGGGTAATTGCCAGGCGTCGACGAGGGCTTGTCCCACCTGGGCATAATCAAAGCCGATGATCTTTTGCTCAGACACGTAAATGGGTTCACCTGAATTGGCGGATGTTTTCATCGCTTCTTCGGCCTGTTCGGGAAGGAATTGATACAAGACGAGGTGGCCCAAATCTCGAAGCAGTCCTTCCACGAACATGCGTTCGCTATCGACCAGGAAACATTTCCTTGCCAATTCTCTGGCGGCCAGACCGCTAAAAAAGCTGTTGGCCCAAAAAATGTTCATATTCATCACTTGTTGGGACAACCCGGAAAAGGCTTTGGTGACGGAGACGGCTAAGACCAAATCATGCAACGGCTGCATGCCTAAAATTCCGACTGCTCGGGAAATGGTTTCCACTTTTCGCGGCATGCCATAGAACGCGCTATTGACCAGTTTTAACACCATGGCGGTCATTCCAGGGTCAATGCTGATGGCAGCGGACAAGTCCGTCATGGTCGATTCAGGATCATCAATGACTTTTTTGACTTGGAGGTAGACCTCGGGCAAGGACACCAAGGAGGAGCATTGTTCGACAACTTCTGTGGCACTATTCATAGTCAACCTTCGAATTATTAAAGATGAAAGCCTGTCGTCCCCTGTGGGCTCTTTTCGGTCAACCTTTGGCGGACCTTGATGTTTTGTGCAATGGTCTGTTGAAAAAAGCCGCCAGCGGCGTTCTCGCCAGTTTTCCGTGCTCACGTCATTCCAGTACGCTCCGCGCGCAAAACTGGCTGCGGCCTTTCCTTCGAGCGGCCTCAGGACAGGACTGAACGGACCCTTCAGCAGCCTCAGGGCATGCTTTTTTGAACAGACCGAAGCTACGGATCACATAGGCTTTCCTGGCCAAATGTGCCCTTTGATATCTTCATTATTCAACACTCCCTGCAATGGTTCTCTAGGGTAGATAAAAATACCTAGGCTGCTACTGGTAGGCTCGACTTGTCAGAGCTGAGTTCGCCCTCTTGAATGAGAGGCGATGGAATGGCAGGAATCGTGAGGTAAAAATTCCTAGTCGTGTGGCGTAGGGGGAGAAGAATGGGTTTGATGAATTCGTTTTTTTCCCCAGGTAATGAGTCCATAGGCCAGGCCGATGGCGATGGGCACAAAGATTCCAGAGGCGAGGGTATAGTTGGAGAGCCACCCCATTTCATGGAAGGCCTTAAAAAGATAATTGGCCAAGCCACTCACATAGTAGGCGATGACAATCACGGACAGGCCTTCGACGGTTTGTTGGAGGATCGCTTGGCTTTTGGTCGTTTGATCCACGCTGGCTAGGAGTTTCATGTTTTGATCTTGTTGGGCCAAATTCTGCTCTTGCAGAACGAGTTCCACTTTGGTGCGTAGGACCGCGATGGTGCCTTCAAAGTCCTGTTCTAGCGCATGTATCCGGCTCATTAATTGCTGATAGCCATCAGCGACCCCTGTAATTTTCCAATGGACATAGTCGGTCAGGGTGCGACATCCGGGTAGGGCTTGTTCCTGCAGGGCCAAGGTATTGCTGTGGACAATGCGGTCATACGGAACTGATGCGGACAGGCGAAATCGCATGGAGTCCGCCAATCGCCCCACTTCGAGAAAATCATGTGTGAGGCCCTCTAACCATTGCTGCAACCGGGCATGCTTGGCCTCTTTGAGTTCTTTGGTTATCACACTCCGTTGGTACAGATGGCGTTGTTCATAGATTTGTACTTGATCAACTGAGCGAGAGAAGGCCTTGTAGGGCAAGAGAATGAGGTGGGTGTAGTTTTCTAAGGTAATGAGGATATCGATGAGACGTGGGAGTTTGGGGAGGAGTTGTGCTGCCTCTGGTGCCCAAATGAGGTAACGTTCTCGACCATGTTCGTCGGGTGTGAAGCTTGTTGCCACGGAAATGTTTTCCATGAGCACGTGGCTGCCGTAAATTTGCGGTCCAGGGAGAAGGGTGCCCAGTTCTTCGTGATCATAGGATTGTCCTAGCGTGACGACGATGTCTAAGGCATTCACTTCTAAGCCCAATGGAGAAAATGGGAATACGTACTGCGGGAAGGTGAGGGGACCAAATCCCAATGGCATGTCGGATGCCTGAGGAATATGCCAAATTTGATAACTGTAATATTCTGTGTGGGCTTCCCATTTGGCAATCAACCGGTCTCCATTGGGAGTAGTTTTCACGCCAAACCCCACTTTCTCTTCGAGTACCGTTTCTGAGTCTTCAATATTCAAACAGGAAAGTAGCTGCTGAAATTCTTTCCGGCTTTGGGGGCGTTCGATGGCCGGATTGGCCATGCGGCGTGCGGTGTGATGAATGTGGGCTGGAGCCTTCAGCCACCCCTCCAGATATTTTTCCTGAGCGGTATGAATATGCCGTAAAATGCCTTTTCCGGTTGAGGGAGGCTTGAGGGGCATGGTGTCGTGATAGCTCGTGAAGAAAACCGGTTTGGTTGTTCGATCTTTTTCGACTATTTTGACGTTCTACCCTAGTTGCGAGAGACCATGCAAGGGCCTTCCATCAGTTTGGGCCGAAGGGGCTACGGTCGAGACTGGCTGCCTTCTGTTCTATCCAGTCGATGATACGATTTTCTGCCCAGAATGAATCCTCCTGGGCTTGAGGATGCTGTACAAATCCACAATGGCCTCCGTGTGATGGAGCGAATAATTCAATAAGAGCATTGTGATGAAGGGATGAGCGATGAAAGATGTCGTAGGGGATAAACGGATCGTCTTGCGCGGTGATGATGAGAGTGGGAATGCGAATGGCGGTGAGGGTCTTTTCAGCGGCGCTCTGTTCATAATAGTCTTCGGCATGTCGATAGCCGCCATCTGGGGCGGTGTAGACATCGTCAAATTCCCACATGGTCTGAATGTTTGGCAGATGGGCGAGGTTCCATTTCCCTGGGTACAGACGATCTTTTCGTGTTAGCTTGGCTTTAAGGCTTCGTAAAAAATGATGATGATAGATCCAATTTGACGGATGTTGTAGCGCACGGACGCATGCGGCCGGCTGGATGTTGGGACTGACGGCCGCAACGCCACTCAATGTCGGGAGCGTTCCTCCCATTTCTCCTGCTAACTTGAGGGTGAGGTTGCCTCCCATGGAATAGCCGATCACCCAGATCTGTCGACATCCGTCGACGTTGGTGATTTCTTGAATAATTTGGCTGTAATCCTGGCTCAATCCGTTGTGATAGAGCGTCGGCGTGAGATGTTCTGAGTCTCCGCAATTGCGTTGATTGATGCGGATGCAATTCCAACCTTTGGCCCAAATCTTGTGGGCTAACCCAACCATGTAATGTGATTCCGTACACCCTTCAAGTCCATGAATCAACAAGACGGTTGGCTTGTTTGTTGGCGACGGTTGCCAATGGCACTGCGTCAGGAGTCCGGTCTCGGGAGTGATCTGAAAGATCCGTTGTTGAGCAAGGAAAAAGGCCGGAGTGTTCCCGCGTGGCCACCAACGCGGGACAATGGTCATTCGATGAGGTCCTCCTAATATGGGATGAGAACGAAATGGAAGGCCAGTCAATGGAGTGGTTCAGGTGGTGGTGAAAAAATAATGGGTAAGCCCCGTTCTTGATTTTGAGATGTTTTTAGAGGGGATATCAAATATCGCCTGAACAAGACAAGTGGTGTGCTGGGTTGTAGGCGAAAATTTCCGTTGATTCTTTCCGTAATGAGTCCTCAACTCTTCGACTTTATTGACAGGGTCTTCGAAATTTCGGTACAGGAGCATCGAGCCTTTTTTTGTGAAGAAGAATGATTAGAGGTGATGAGCGTATGGTACCAGGGATAGCTGAGTTCTGGTTTGTAGGACCCGATGGAGGGGATAGGGTATGAGTCGACCCACCAAGCCAAAACCATCAGGTGGACGGGAGAGTTTTCTTATTTTTATGGTCGTGGGCTGCGGTATTCTGGCGACATTGTCCATGAATTCGCTGACCACGCCTCCTGCTGAACAGCATGATGCTGGCGGCACCCAGGCGGCTGTGCCGTCTGCACCACCTCTGGTTGAGCAGCAACCAGACAAGCCGATCGCGCTTGTTGATGTGCCCTTGGCCACTGGGGAAGAGCCGCTTGATAAATTATTTGTGCAATCGGGATGTGCGGTCTGTCATACCATCCCAGGAATTGGCCCCGCTCAGGGTCGGCAAGGCCCCAAGCTTGTCCTGGGAACCAACGGGCCCACACGATTGGCCGATCCGAATTATCATGGCACGGCTGAAAGTGTGCGCGAATATATTCAAGAGTCCATCCTGTCTCCAGGTACGTATATTGTCCCTGGATATTCGGATCGCGTGATGCCTCGATGGTACGGAAAAAGGCTCAATGCGAAATCCTTAGACCGGATTGCCCACTATCTGGAAGGTTTAGAAGAATGAAGGATGAGGGGAAAATCACGGGGGGGTGGCCCACTCCTAGGCTGATTGCGTTATGGATGGAACCGGAACCCAAATAACAGGCCGATATTGAAGTTGTCGCTATTTCTTCGATTGTCCAAATCAATATCCTGAAATGTGAAGATAAGTGTGCTGGCCAGGGAGATGGTTCGGCTCAGATGAAAAGCAGCCGTTGCCCCAAACGGGAAAATATAACTTACGTCATGGTCATCGGTTCTCCCCCGTTCGTAATCCGCATAGACAAAGCCTATTCCACCAAAGGGAATGATTGAGACGGCTCCCAGCGGAATGTGGTATCGAGCCACGCCTGCAAACGTAATTTGGGTTAAGTCCCCTCCGGGTGTAATTAAGAGTTGTGGCCCGATAGAAAACTCTGAATCTAGGTAATAATCGCCTTGAAAGCTCATCGTGAACACGGTGTCATCGACGGTATCGGTCAGAAACCCCACGTCTGTTCCGAATCCCCAAGAATTTTCGGCTCGTGCTAAGGAAGGCCCTAATGAAAAAAACAGGAGAAGGGCTGCAATCGCCAGTAGGGTCTTGACCCATTTATCGATCATATCGAGAGGATCCTTTCGTTGAGATGAGGAAATGATGCGAGAGGTTTCATTTCGAGGGAAAGTATACCCGAATGCTCCCAGAGATTTCATTCCTTTGCAGGAATGAAATCTCTGGTGGATTCTTGTGTGCGCTCTCAGCAGATTTTTCTTCCATGGGGAGTCACTCCTGTTTTTTTATTCATGAAATAGGGGAGTGGCTCCCGGGGGAATTTTTTCTCTAATCCTTCAGGCCTACGGCTTCCGAGGCTGCCGTTCCAGCATCCTTGACCGCTTCACCCGTGGCGTCCGCTGCGTCTTGGATTGCCTCACCGGTGGTTTCCATCGCGTCCGACATGGCCTCTTTGGCATCTTCAGCTGCGCCGGTGATGGCCTCCCCAGTGTTTTTCATGGCATCACCCACTGAATCGGTTGTACTTTCAACGGCACTATCGATGGCTTTTCCCGCTTGTTCGGCCGGTCCATCCGATTCGCCACATCCGGTGAGAGCGATACCGATCACACATGCGAAGATTGCCCACCTTGGAAAGGCATGAAGCACTTTCATCTGTTCACCTCCTGTTAAAAGAAAAAGCCCTGTTCTTGCCTAATCTGGGACCTGGGAAATAAAGGGGGGATGTGACTGGCAACAGGATCCATTCTGTGCGAACCAGGAAACCCGAACCCATACTCACCAGTAACTCATAGTATTGTAGCCTATTCAGGAAAAAGAGCAATGGGTTAGCGGGTAGGGAGTAAGAATTTTAGGGTTTACCCTGGGCTCACCGAGAGAATATTCAGAAGTATGCGGTTTTTGTCTTTTTGCCTTAATTTTTTACAATGGGTGTCGATAAGAAACAGTACAGACTTTCAAGAAACTTTGTTTGGGATCCACAATTTTAAGAAGTTGAGGGTGTTATGGCAAAACCAGTTGGAAAGCTCAGAAAAATTAATTTAAATGAAGTGTGGGCCAATGAAGTGGATGGATTCGCTTCATGGTTACAGCAAGAAGAAATATTGGAAATGTTAGGAGAGGCGGTGGAGTTATCCTTGAAACCAGCCGGAGAAGCTCCTTTGGAGGCGCTTGTGGGTGGCGTGTTGGCCAAAGATACCAAGCGCGGGCATAATGTCATTATTTTAGGCCATTTAGAAGGAATTAGTCCGGAAGCCTTTGGGAAATTGATCATGTACGCTGCCGGCCTCGAAGCGAAAGCGATGATTTGCGTGGGCCAAGAAATTACGGCCGACATCCGTCTGAGTTTAAATTGGCTGAATATGGTGTCCCGAGACGATGTCAATTTTTATGCGGCAGAATTGGAATTGTGGCGAATTGATGATTCGGTTCCTGCGCCAAATTTCAACATTGTCTGTGAACCGAATAGTTGGGCCCGGCAATTAAAAGCGGGGCAAGAGGATGGACCTTCTGCTGAAATCAGTCCAGCTCAAGAGTCGACCGACGTACACCCGCCCAAAGCCGAATCGACGAAAGGATCAAAGGACAAAGGCGGTGCGGCCCAGGGAAAACAGGGGGTTGGCTCAAAAGATGGCGTGTCGGTCCGTCAAAACTTTGTCTATACAAAAACCTTCTCGTAAGTCTGTCGAACGCTGGATTCCACTCGCCAACTATTTGGGGATCTCAATTTCCCGCCTCCCTGATGATTTCAGGTGTGGGGTGCCTCGTGTGCAGGACTCTTGCCCGAAGCCGGGTTGTGAGCGTTACGGATCGACCATCCTCTTCCAGCGACAACATGGCCCTATTTCCATGAGCCCATGATCATCGAGCAGAACCAATTTGAAGCGTGGGGCGTTTCTCCTTCACCCTCCCACATACTCGCGTAATTGCATCCTAGACAGATCGTGTGACTTGCGGTATTCTCAAGTCCCCGTTTGTTTTATGGAATCTTCAGAACACCATCCTCCTATTGATTTTATTCGGGCCAAGATCTTCACGGATCAGGAAACCCGACGATTCGGTCAATGTGTGCATACACGGTTTCCGCCGGAGCCTAACGGCCATTTGCACATTGGTCATGCCAAATCTATTTGCTTAAATTTTGGTATTGCTCAGGAATTTGGTGGTCTTTGTAATTTGCGGTTAGACGATACCAATCCGACCAAGGAACATTTGGATTATGTGCAGTCGATTCAGGAGGATGTTCGCTGGTTGGGGTTTGATTGGGGAGATCGGTTGTATTATGCCTCGGACTATTTTGAAGCATTATATGAATTTGCCGTGAAGCTTATTCGAAAAGGGAAAGCTTATGTCGATAGCTTGACGGCCGACGAACTTCGAGAATATCGAGGGACGTTGACGGAAGCGGGAAAAGAAAGCCCGTATCGCCAGCGTAGTCCTGAAGAGAGTCTTGATTTATTTGCCAAAATGCGCGCTGGAGAATTTGAGGAAGGCACCTATGTGTTGCGTGCGAAAATTGATATGGCGTCACCAAATATCAATTTACGTGATCCGGCCTTATATCGAATTCGGAAAGCCACCCATTATCGGACCGGAGATGCCTGGTGTATTTATCCGACCTACGATTTTGCCCATCCGCTTTCCGATGCGATGGAAGGCATAACGCATTCCTTGTGCACGCTGGAGTTTGAAGACCACCGGCCCTTATATGATTGGGTCTTGCGTGAATGTGAAGTTCCTTGCCATTCCCAGCAAATTGAATTTGCTCGATTGAATCTGGCTCATACGGTTATGAGTAAGCGCAAGCTTCTCCAGCTCGTGGAAGAGGGGCACGTGCACGGATGGGATGATCCTCGCATGCCGACGATAAAGGGTTTACGTCGTCGAGGGTATACGCCAGAGGCCATTCGGAATTTTTGTGAACGAATCGGTGTAGCCAAACGGGATAGCGTGATTGAGATGGGCTTGCTCGAACATGCAATTCGTGAAGAGTTGAATCGTTCGGCCTCTCGGGTTATGGCGGTCTTGCATCCTGTGAAAGTGATCATTGAAAATTATCCAGAGGGGCAGACTGAAGCGGTTGAGGCGGTCAATAATCCTGAGGATGCCACGCAAGGAAGCCGTTCGCTGGCGTTTAGCCGCGAACTCTATATCGAAGCCGATGATTTTCGTGATGATCCACCCAAGAAGTTTTTTCGACTGTCGCCTGGGCAGGAAGTTCGTCTTCGTTATGCGTACATCATCCGTTGTGTGAGTGTCGACACCGATGAGCGGACGGGGGAGATCAGCGCGATTCGATGTACGTATGATCCGGATACCAAACGAGGTGGATCGCAAGCTGGACGAAAAGTCAAAGGCACGATTCATTGGGTTTCGGCTCAGCATGCCGTGCCGGCAGAGGTTCGCTTGTACCAACCGTTATTAGCGGAGTCGTCCACGACTGCCGAAGGGGATGCCTTTAATTTTCAGGAGTTGCTGAATCCCCATTCTTTGGAAATTCTTCCCACGTGCTGGGTCGAGCCGAGTCTCAAGCATGCCCAGCCTGGCTGGCGGTTTCAGTTTGAACGGCAAGGGTATTTTTGCGTGGACCCGGAATCCACGGTTCAAAAACTTGTCTTTAATCGAACAGTCGCCCTCCGTGATAGCTGGGCAAAAATTGAGAAACACTGAATCGGTTTTGGTGAGAAGAACCCTGTATTCCATGATCACGGTTTTCCCCGTCTGTGATAAACTTGTCTTATGTCCAATTTAGGGATCTTAGGTCGTGTCATGTTGTGGCGAAAAACTGAATATTCCATTAATGCTGATACCAAAAAAGTTTATCTAGAACGAAAATTTCTTTGGGGAAGACGGCGTGTTCGTAAGTATGTGGAGCAAGATCTTCCTTCGCCTAATGGGCATGCCGCGGGAATGATCTTTTCTTTAACTCGGCGCCGAATTTTCTGGCGATTCCGTCTTTGGAAGCCGCTCCAGTCCACGTATTTTACTCTGAATTTGCAAGGCCGGTGGATCCAGATGTGTCGGACCTACCATTGATTCCCTGATGTACTTGCCTCTTCGACCTTTCGAAAGCGATGGGTCCACGTTATTGGGTTCCCATACCAATTTTTCTGTCTTGCTTAGGTGAAAACATTTATATAAATGTGACCCGATTCATATGTATTATTCGGTAACACCTTCCTGCCAAGCTCTCCCAGAGGTGGGTTAGGTGTTTTGAGTAAAGAGTTGTCCGTTTCCTGCCGATATATTACCTCAAGGGCAGGAATGAAGAGCCGCTGTATTGGGGGATCTTCCACATGTTAGGGAAAGCCTGTTTTGTGACAGCGATGATTTTTTTAGCCTGTTGCGTGGCCGTGCTTTCCTGGTTTGGTTGGGTCCACGGAATGTCTTGGTCGCAACGACGAACCAGTTTCCCTTCCCACATGTAAGTTCTTTTCTTGGGTCAGTTGTTCCTGCCAGTTTGATGTCCTAGTTCTTACATTGTTTGATGTGAATGGTGCTCTTGCCGTTCGGGTTGTTGCCTGAATGATTCTTCACCGAGATGACGTTCATCCGGTGGAAAAAGGCGGGGACAGCCAACATCCATGTTATCCAAGAAAGAAGAGATGGGGTGCTATGCGTGGAAATAATCGTCCAGTAAAAGGCATGAATGGTCTGCACGTACCAGATGGGGTAGAGCCCAATTGGACAGATAGTCTGACCTATCCTCAACCCGAGAGTCTGAATGATACCTTTTGGCGCTGGGAGTTTCTTCGGCGTCGAACGGATTATCGACAGGATTGGGAAAAGTATTATCAAGCAACGTATGAATATGATGTAGCCTGTGCCAATGACCCGAAGTTTCCTACTCGCTATCGAAAGAAAGTCGTTTCACCTGACCATCCCGCCTTTAAGGCGCGAATGCCCAATTCCTTAGAAAAATATCACTTGAGTGGATTGCCTAATCCCTCGATTCCCAAGCCCTGGATGTTGTCATTCGATTCAAATTATGGGCGAATTTACTTTGGGCAAGGTCCGGATTGGTTGGGCGGGGGAGAAGAAGTCAGTTTGTGTCTATCTGAATGGCGAGTGGCGGCTGTGTTTGATCTCAAGAAACCCTTGTTGCCTCAATTGGATAAGGTCAAGACAGACTTGTTGGAATGGCAAGAGCATCAAGTGGGGCGTAATCTTGACCGGCGAAAGTCCAGAGATGAATGGCCTCTCTATTTACGCGTATTGGATGGCGTTGAGCTTGGGGTGCCCTTTCGGGAGATCGGACGACAACTGCTGGATATTCAAGAAGATGATGTGGCCGAAGCACGCATAGCGCAGCTGTATAAGCAGGCTTGTCAAATTAGCTTACATTTTCCGGTCTAAAAAGATGAATTTTCAAGGGGGTGGATGCGGAGCAATGAAGGGCAGGAATCCGTATGGGGTTTGTGGGAAGGGTGAATTCAACATAGGAAATCTATATGAGCAAATTAATTGATGCATTAAACCGGCTTCAATCCTTAAAAAATGAAGCTCCCCTTGACTTGAGCAATCCTTATCTTGTGCCGCCCCAGACTGTTTCGCCTCTGTCTCCCGTGTCCTCAACTGGGGCTGTGGCAGATTTGAAAAAGGCATCGGTCCGGAAAGTGAAGGAAGATGAGCGGCCATTGTTTAGTATGGCGGCCAAGGATTGGCTGGGTGTGGTCCAACAAGAATATCTTAAAAATTTTGTTCGAGAAGGTGGGGGCGCTATCAAATTTGCGGTTTTCCCGGATCCAGCGTCGCTGCATGAAACCCAGCAAGCGTTGGATCGCATGGCCAATACCGAGGCCTATGTGTGCATGAAGATTGATGCTCGATTTACCAAGGTGCATATGGTGGAACGGTTGTTTCACAAAATTGCTAAGCAAGTGGATTGGGATGATTTGGCGTATCGATTTGTGAGTCGTCTATTAGAAGAGCATGGGTATCAACTCCCGGCGAACCGCCAGGAATTTTCTCTTCGCCAGGTTGCGGCATTAAATGAACGGAAAGAACCCATGCTGCGACGCGATGTGCAAACGTGGCTGGAAAAATCGATCGAAGGGGATTCAGGCCTGTGCCGGGAATTTCGTATGGCCATGATCCGATTGTGCCTTGCGCAGTTTGAGGCCGGTGATGCCGATCGCGTCCTTGCCACGGCTGTGAAGGAATGGTTGTGTGGTGATCTCCGTCTCGTCTCCGGAGTGAAAAAGGCCCTGATTTATCAAAAAGTCGCTCGGCACAATGCCCGGCATATGTTGGCCTCGTTAACGCGATGGTTGCGCCTGACCGGTAAAGGGGGACTTGTGTTGTCTCTCGATATTTCCCGGTATTTTGGCAAACGGCAAGAATCTTTGAACGATGGGTCGTTGACGTTTTCGCCATCGGCCACGATGGATTTATTTGAACTGCTCCGGCAATTTTTGGATATGGCGGACGCCATCGAAGGGCTGTTGATGGTTGTGCTAGCCCCAGAGGCCTTTCTGACTGATTCTCGTCGTGGCGTGGATCGCTATGAAGCCTTGAAGCTTCGAGTTTGGGATGATATCCGTCCCAGGCATCGGCAGAACCCCCTCGCCTCGTTGGTACGGATTCAAGGAGAGCATGCAGGCCATGATGGATCAACGCCATTGGCTCCACCACGACTTCAAGGTCATAGTACGGTGCCCGATATTGAAGCCCGTCGGGTGGTGGAAGGTCTGCGCGCAGGGGTGCCTAATCAACATGTGGTGACGGCTCTAGGATGTTTGCAACCTGAGGTGGAAGGCCGGTTTCGTCGCATGTTAGAAGCCACTCAACAAAATATTACGACTGGAACCTGTCCAAGGGGAATGGTCCTTGAGGGAGAATTCGGGAGTGGGAAATCACATGTGTTGGAGTATTTGCAGCATTTGGCATTGGATGCCAATTTCATCTGTAGCCGAATTGTCATCAGTAAGGAAACTCCACTCTATCATCCCGTTCGGCTTTTTTATTCAGCCATTGAAACAGCCGTGGTTCCGAATAAGAAGGGAGAGGTCTTTGCCGAAATTGCTGGTGAATGTGATGTGTGGACGCCGCGGTATAAAGAGCTGGTCGCCTGGGTGAATAATCCAGATAATCATGTGGATACTCGATTTGCGGCCACTCTTTTGCTGTATGAGCGGATGAGTTCGGATATGGAATTGGGCCATCGAATGGCGCGATTTTGGACTGGGGATCCTATTGGAGTAGGTGAGTTGAAGCGATATCTCCAGGAAGCTGGTTTTGGTGGGCATTACACCTTTGGCCGAGTCACGGCTACCGAATTAGCTTTACAGCGGTTTCAATTTGCCGCGCGTCTGATGCAAGCAGCTGGGTATGCGGGATGGATTTTATTAATTGATGAAGCCGAACTTATCGGGCGGTATGCGGTGAATCAACGTGCCAAGTCGTATGCTGAGGTTGCGAGACTGATGAATATGGTTGAGGGGCAGATGCTCCCCGGACTTGGGACTGTGGTCGCCCTGACGAATAATTTTCGTGAAGAAGTCTTGGAGAAAAAAGGCGATAGCGTGAAAATGTTGGAAAAACTTCGAGGCAAACAAACGGATGTCGATCGAATTCTCGCGGACAAAGCTGAAAAAGGGATGGGATTGCTCAAGTCCCAACGTATTCCATTAGAACGGCCTTCGGCTGAAACGATTCATGACGTGTATGAAACAGTTCGTGCGTTACACCTCAAAGGGCATGGCTGGCATATGTGGGAGCAAGATTCGGAAAAGGGGGCTACCATTGTTCCGGGAACCAGTATGCGGAAATATGTGAAGAGCTGGGTGACGGAATGGGATTTCCTCCGTCTCTATCCTGGGGAAGATTGTGAAATTGAGACGACCTCCTGGAAACCCACGTACGAGGAACCTCAAGATAGGGCAGCAACCTCTGCAATGACCACCCATCCCTCTGAATCTCCTGAAAAGGAGCCTCAGGAATCCAGGGTCACTTCTGAAGAACGAGCTGAATTAGTGGGCCTCACGCGTCCGGTGACTCCTGAACCGGTGGGTCCCTCAACTTCGTAGATTGAAGGGGTTTGGTGCCAAAGCCTCTTTCTGTGCTAGGATTCCTTAAACATATCGGGTCGTAATTCTCAATCTGTCTAGCCCAGACTTACCCTAACCGGATTTATCTCATCTCCCTGATCATTCCTTTCTTCACGTTAAGGCCTTCCGGTCTTTGATGCCAGGTCTGTGATCTATCGTGTCACTATCGACTCCTTCCCCTCTCTCGATCATTTTTCGTATGTGGTGGCCACTTGCGGGCAGTTGGCTCTTGATGGGTTTGGAGTTGCTACTCGTGGCGGCGACGGTTTCTCGTCTGGCACATCCGGAAATACATCTTGCGGCCTATGGAGGGGTCGTTTTTCCCCTCTCCTTGTTCATCGAAGCCCCGATCATCATGATATTGGTGGCGTCCACGGCTTTGTGTAAAGATGCTGCCGCCTACCGTTTAATGCGAAATTTTATTGTGACGTTGGGCGGGGGACTGACCCTACTGCACATGCTTCTGGCCTTTTCCCCTTTCTATGATGTGGTTGTGAAATCGTTGTTGGGAGCACCTGCCAGTATTTGGAGCCCTGCCCAAATGGGTCTGCAAATGATGACTCCCTGGACGATGTCGATCGCCATTAGACGGTTCTTTCAGGGGATGGTCATACGGGCTGGGCGAACCAGATTGGTTGGATTGGGCACCTTAATCCGTTTAGGCGTGAGCGCTTCAGTGTTGTTGTGGGGATTCGCTATGCAAACCATTCCTGGCGTACTGGTCGCGACAATGGCGCTTTCAGCCGGTGTTATCTTTGAAGCGATTTTTATGTTCGGGTGTACCCGCCCCATTGTGAGAGAGCTCCGCCAACGTGCTGTTGAGCCAGGGGATCCGTTGACCCTCCAGCGCCTGTGCCTCTTCTATTGGCCCTTAGCGCTCACGCCTCTGGTGATGTTGGCTACGTTGTCTGTGGGGAGTGCGGCGATCAGCCGTATGCCGCGAGCTTTGGAATCGTTAGCGGTGTGGCCGGTGTTAGGGGGCCTCACGTTTATATTCCGAAGTGTGGGCATTGCTATTCAGGAGGTTGTCGTAACATTTTCCGATCGACCAGACTATCAACGACCTTTACAGCGCTTTGTGTGGTTGGTGGCCTTGGGCGCGAGTGGGACGCTATTCGTCATTGCTGCCACTCCATTATCCACGCTGTGGTTCGAATCGGTGGCCGCATTGAATTCTGAACTTTCCAGTCTCGCCCATACGGCTCTGTGGATGGCTGTTATTCTCCCCGCGCTGAGTCCCTGGGAAAGTTATTTCCAGGGGAAATTGGTCTCTCGCGGTGCCACGACTCTTGTCACCCAGGCGGTCAGCCTGTATTTACTCGGGAGTTCAAGTATTTTGGCTTTGGGGGTGTTTTACGGAAAGTTTTTGGGCTTGTACGTAGGAGTGGCGGCAACGTTGACGGGGATCAGTGTTCAATTATGGTGGCTTTGGAAGCACAGTCACAACAGGCAGGACGTTCCAAATATGATGGGGACGACTTCTTTACCTCTCCGATAATATTCGGGGGAACAAGGAGGGTTGTAAGGAATCGATACCAACATTGCTTATGCCTATTTTGCAGGATATGGCCTTCACGTTGAATGGAATTTCATGCAGGAAGCTGATGAGGCCAATCGAGATGATGAATAGTAACTGGTTGAATATATGGGAAAAATTTGACAAAGCTCAGGATGAATAAAGAAGGAACGGTCTTTGCTTTTCTTCAACGGCCATGAATAAAATTTTGATTATTGAAGACGATGAGCAGGTTCGAGGTTCTGTCTCGCTCTCCTTAGAGTCGGCAGGATACGAAGTGATGGAAGCGGCCACGTGTCAGGAAGGTTTGAAAAGTCACAAACACTTTGCTCCGTCCGTCATCATTTCTGATGCGGTATCTTTAGAAAACGAAGAAGGAGAAATTCTTCGTCGTTTGTGTCAGGAGTCTGCGCACCTCCCTCTCATTACCCTCATGGGGACCTTGTCAGATTCTGAGTTGGGTTCCTCTTCGATGGCGCCATCTCCTCATTTTGTGTCTTCCTTCACCTTACACAAACCATTTACCCTCGATGAATTGCTGGAAGTGGTTGAAGGTGCTCTGGTTCGTTGAAATCTCCCTAGGGTAGCTCTGCTATTCCCGTCCGGCCGTTCCTGTCTCGTTTCTTTTCCCATCACGCACATTCTCTGACTGAGCTTTGTGTGAGACGTGCGTTTCCGCGTTAATCGCTGGGAGGTTCGAAATGGCCGGGAGGCCGGGTGCCCCAAGGAAGAGTCGTGGCACGGATTTGTTTGGATAAGCTCTGAAGGTTGACCTGTGCCGCACGAATAAGTTTGGGGTCCCCATGATGGACGAGTTTCGTCAGTAAAACAAACAGCTCAGGATGTTCGTGCCGAACTTGAATCATGCGTTCAAACATAGGATCGACACCATGAGCCTTTGGGAGTTCAGGTTCATCCTCATCCGCATCGTTCCATAATTTTTGGATAACCTCCGGGTCGTGGTGAAGCCAGGAGGTGGGAATTGTCAGTGCGTGGGCAATGGTTTCAAGCAGGGAAAGCGAAGGATCAAGACTTCCATTGTGAATGGACTGTAAGCTAGCGACCTCGATACCCGTTTGAACAGAGATTTGAGCCAATGAAACCTGACGATACCGACACCATTGTTGAAGATATAGGCCTTGTTTCATCAGCCGATCATAGCCAACTGTTTTGACCAAGTCTACCGTCGGCTCCTCTCCCAGATTTCTTTGGACGGCACCATTCTTGATTCGGTACAGTGGCGTCATGACTCGCTTCTGGCTTCAGTCGTTCCTAGGTTTTGCGTGGATGGGGATCGTGTTTCCTTATCCCGTCGCCGCTTTTGTGTCGCCTGATCAGGTCCTTGTCCTCGTGAATTCGAAAATTTCTGAAAGCCGGGATTTGGCAACCTATTATATGGAGCGTCGGGGGATTCCAGGGGACAATCGAGTCGATCTCGATCTGCCGATGACAGATACCATTAGTCGGAATGCGTATGAACAGGCAGTGCTCAATCCGATCACAGACCGACTCCAAAAAAACGGGTTGGCCAATCGCATCAAAGTTCTGGTGACGATGTATGGCATACCGTTACGCGTCCAGGGTCCACAACCGACCTCCCAAGAAGAAGAATGGGTAGCCGATGCCAGGGGATGGCGTCAATCAGCCATTGGTCTTCTCCGAGAACAAGAGGAACTCCTCGTCCAACAGGTATCGAGCCTATCTCAAGACCCACCTCTTCTTGATTCCGCGATCATCCCGCCAGCAGAAACCGGAAAGGATATATCCTCGTCGCAGGTTCAGGCATGGAGACAGAAGTTCACGAACCTTCTCCAAGCACGGGTAGAGAAAATAGAACGCAACGCTTCAGTCGAGGAAAAGGATGCATTAATGGCGGCACATGCGAAAATCATCCACCGGGTGTTTGGAAAAGTTGGGACATCGACGTCTATTAACGGTATCCCGCCTCTATCAAAAGAACAACAGCGAGAGAAAGTCGCGGTTCAACAGATGTTGGGGAGGCTCATGCAGCAACCGTCGTCTGCGACTCGGACGCATGCCTATGAACTGGTGCAGACCGCTTTTGGCTTGTGGGGTGTCTTGAGTCTTTCTCAGTGGGAGATGGAACGCTATCGGCAGGTGGATGGTAGCGCCAGTTTAGATAGTGAGCTCAGCTTTCTGTGGTGGGAACCCGGAACCTATCCCTTAGCCGGAAGGCTTCCCAATCCATTTTATCTTGGTTACGCCGGGACGGTTAGCGATTGGCCGTTACCACTTCTGATGGTGAGTCGAATTGATGCCCCGATGGTGGCACAGGCGAAGAAGATGGTTGATCAGGCGATAAGCACTGAATCTGAAGGATTGGTCGGAAATGTGTACGTCGATGCTCGGGGGATGAAAAAGGGGTCCCCGTTGTCTTATGGGTTTTACGATGCCGACATGCAGAATTTTGCCCATACCTTTCGCAAAGTAGCACAGTATCCCTTGACGTTAGAAAATACCGAAAAACGATTCACGTCACCCGGCCAAGCACCGAATGTGGCTATGTATGTTGGGTGGTATCGGCTGCGGCATTATGAAGATGCCTTTACATTTAATCCTGGTGCTATTGGCTATCATATTGCGTCAGGGGAGGCCGTTTCTATTCATAATCCGAAAGAGCTGGGGTGGTGCAAGAATGCTTTGGAACGGGGAATTACCGTGACATTGGGACCGGTGGGAGAACCGTATTTGGATGCATTCCCTTTGCCCACAGAATTTTTTGGCCTTTTGTACTCGGGAAAGTATTCCCTGGTGGAAGCCTATTATCTTTCGACACGATACCTGAGTTGGAAGATGGTCCTCTTTGGCGATCCTTTGTATCGCCCCTGGTATAAGGCCGATGCTGAGCAGCAACAAGCCGCCCAGGTACTATTCGATCATCGTCCGTATCCGGTTTCACCAGCCCAAGTGGTGTTTCCTGCACTGGGAACGGCATCAGATCAGTCCACATTTCCTGGGAAATACGAGGCTTTTGACGCCAGGATACTGGGCCCATGAGAGGTCATTATGGTTCAGGAGTGCGGCTATGCAGAAAGGAAGGGGGGTGATCGATGATGAAACCCTATGCCTATTGGATTTTGCCAAGTCCAGTGGGTGACCTGTTACTGGTGAATGATGGGGAAGGTCTGTGTCGCCTGCAATTTCAAGATGGTGCACATCCTAACACCATTGACCCGCAATGGAAAAAGCAGCGCAATCCGTTTACGGCGGTGGTGAAAGAACTTGAAGCATATTTTGCTGGACAGTTGCGGCGTTTTACCATTCCTGTATCGTTGAATGGGACGGTCTTCCAGCGTGCAGTGTGGCGGGCGCTCCAAACGATTCCCTATGGGAAAACGGTCTCGTATGGAGCCATTTCAAAAAAAATTGGCAATCCCAACGCCTCTCGAGCGGTTGGAGCGGCTAATGGCCAGAACCCCGTATCAATCATCGTGCCCTGCCATCGGGTTATCGGATCAACGGGAAAACTGGTTGGCTATGGCGGCGGGCTGTCTATCAAAACGGCATTGTTGGAATTAGAGCAGGGCAGGCGCTAAACAACTGACACGACCCCACTGGTATTCCCATCTTCTTAGCTCTCGCCAGAAACAATAAATGACATCACTGCTCTGCCCCGCCCTTGCGAG
>Ga0224506_10000925_pt1 | contig 22256 bp, 13 predicted proteins | sample SF_Jan12_sed_USG_2_FD_169108 | JGI IMG/M metagenome (GOLD analysis project Ga0224506, IMG submission 169108) | Sediment microbial communities from San Francisco Bay, California, United States - SF_Jan12_sed_USGS_8_1 | ecosystem: Environmental > Aquatic > Marine > Sediment | place: USA... | reverse complement strand
ACCAGTCAAACCTCTGTCCATATTAACTCCGAAGTTAAAATAAGCCTTAATATTATTTTATTTTACGTCCTAAGTTAAAATAGCAAAGATCTGTATTTTAATCAACCATTCCGGGAGGCTTCCAGAGCAGCTTGCTCATATGTCGAATACAACAGGATATTTCGACATGTTTTTGAGATATGTCGAATGATTCGATAGTTTAGCTAAATGTGTCGATTCAGTGGGATAACTATAACAGCCAAATGTTCAAGAACCCCACCCAACCGGGGCGTGTGTTGGAACTAGAGTAGAAATAAGTTTCGTCCTCATTCTGAGGAACACCGAAACCTAGTGACCAGAGACCTCTCTCAAGAGCTTCATCACCTTCCATGCATGCATCATGCCCCAAAAATAAAGGGTAAACATAATGAGAAATAGCGTAAACATATAGAATTCTGGAATCTTGAAATACCAGGCAAACAGACCCACTCCTCCCATTATCAAAGCAAAAGCATAAACAATGAGCACGGTTTGTCCGGCCGAAAATCCGGCATGCACAAAAATGTGATGGAGGTGCTCTCGATCCGGCAACAAAGGGGACTGGCTCTTAAGAATTCGGCGCAACATCACACCAACAGTATCAAAGAGAGGCAGCGCAAAAAACCACAACACCGTAACAGGTGTGACTACGCGATCATCTCCCTGACTAAGATCTATAGAAAACCAGGCGACTGTAAAACCCAGGCACATACTTCCCGCATCACCTAAAAAAACAGCGGCTTTCTTTCGACCTGCCCAACGCGCATTGAACATTAAAAAAGCAAGCAATGCACTTATGAGTAACAGCAGTATTTCCAGTTCCGCCCATCGCTCAGCCAATGCAGTCACTATTGCAAAAAACGAAAAGGTAATTAGAACCAGGCCGCCTGCCAGTCCATCCAGACCATCTGAGAAGTTAACCGCATTAATTGCTCCAGCAGTAGCAAAGATCGTTATAAAAAAAGAGAAGCTACCTAAAGCAAATAAACCAGAAGGACTAATGTTACCAAAATCAACCAAAACAACTCCGCCCATTAGCACCATGAACGAAGCTGCTATAACCTGAGCCAGTATTCTTAGAGATGCTTTTATCTCTAGAACATCATCAAACAAACCCATAGTTAGCAGAAAACATATACATACCAAAAAAGTTCCAAAGTTCTCAATATGTTCATGGACAAATAAAGGCGTCAACAGCAAGGAGCTGAAAATTGCCAGTCCGCCCACAAGCGGGATATGTCCTTCGTGGTTTTTACGGGCGTCCGGGCTGTCAAGCAAACCAACACGGCCCGCCAGGTATCTATAAATCAGAATAAATAAGACGGTTATAAAAAATGTTAAAAAGTAACCAAAATACACAATCCACCCCAAAAAAATTAAACTAGCTACTTGTGCGGATATCCAATGCTCCAATTCTAATACGGGGTCGCAATCGTCTGTTCCTGTATTACTATTGATGTGACAGAAGTTGCTCCAGTAGTAGAATCAGCCGTTGGCGACGGCACGCTGCTTGGGTCACCGATCACAATGGTATTTATAGAGCCAGCAAAATCCGGCATCTCTGAAGGCATAAATTTACCCACCAGGGTAGCCGGAACAGGGGCAATCGCCATCGGATCAAGCGACTGGAAGTTTCTTATACTGCCGCTATTTTGTGCCAGACCTGAATCACCGACATACCCCGACTGGTTGACACCTAGCGTAACAGAATTACCACCCCGGCCAATAATTTCGACACTACCAATTCTGGTTGAAATATGCGCACCGGCATCAACAACTGAAGCATCTTCAGTAAACAAACTCTGCGTATCAATTTTTATTTTTGAGGGTTCGGGCGCGATGTTATTACTAAAAAACGGCGCAACCTTACTTACCACGGGCGCCGATTGCGGGCTACTAATGGTACTGTATAACCCGGCCCCAAGCACATACGCGCCACTTTGATTCTGTTGCGTAATACCACCTTCGGTAACATGTGTAACAACCCCACCCGTATCACAGCCACCTGAACAGTTAATGGAAAAATCTGTCCCCCTGACACCTATTGTCACAACGCGAGTAGTCAAACTAAAAGCAGAGGGTTCCTTTTTTCCCATTAACCCTGTAACAAAACGTAAGCCGCCGGCAATTAATTTATAGGCCGATACATTTTTATATCCGGGTTCATTAAATTTATAATTTACGATATCGAATGCGCTTTCCGCCTGCAAAGAAACACTACTGCCATCTCTAAACTGCAAATGAGCAAAGCTGTCTGCGGCACTAACCAAATGCTCTGTACTATACACAGAGTGCCCCACTTCCAGACGGCGCTTATATCTACGGCCAACAACAACATCCCCCTTCAAAGCAACTACTTTTGCAATAACCGGCAAGCTTGTCCTCATCCGTGGCGGAAACATCTTTCTATTTTCCTCATTACAATCGTCTCCGCATAACCTGACAGAGAAATCGCCATAACCTTCACGAGCCTTAACCAGGGCTTTATCCGTCAAAACCCGATACTTGTCAGGAGATTTCTTAGCAATCTCTCCTGTTACAGTTCTTATTCCACCCTGCAACACCTCTAGCACAGCAATTTCGTCACCGGATGAATTGTCATATTCTTTTATATGCAGTCTTGTATTTGGCCTTAAAGTAACCCCTGCTCCATCAACAAATAAAATTATAAGATAACTGTCATCAGGCGTTGTTACTATGTCACCAAGAAGAATAGCATTTTGCTTTTTCAAAACCCTTGGCTCACCTTTTTCCTGTTTTGCAGTACCTTCCCCAACCATAAAACTTACTTTTCCAACAACGGGCGTCTCCGCAATAGCAGATGAGACAAACAAAGCCATGACAAAAATAAACGAAAAAATTATCAATGATTTCAATTTTTTCTGAGCAGAATTAACTATCAACTGTCTGTTATTCATTACGCTCACCCGCCTAAAACCTGAATGCATAGGCTATTGAGCCAGTGAATGAAACACTTGTGTGACCGGGCACATCTTTACTTATATCGTAGGCACCCAGAGTGATCACTAAAGGCACATCAGCCAATGGCGCTATGGATGTACCTGCAGAGGAGACACCTGCAGTATAGTCAACGAGGAGATTGATATGCGGTGTCAAATAAAAGGCTATCGCGGCGAACGCATCAATTTCCTTTCTGGGATTCAGAGCGGGATTCAGGGCGATGGTCTGTACATCAGCAAATGCGTTATTACCGGCACCCAGGCTGACAATGACAGGATATTCATCAAGCGGGATGATTTTTGTTACCGCAATATAAGCCGAATGATCACGCGGCAGTGTTATATCATTCCACCCGCCAACATCTATCCCGCCAATAGCGACACCCAACTGCGGGCCGACAAAAAATTTTCCTATCGAGAAACCGACACTGCCTCTCTCAGCCATGCCACCATCAGGAGCGACACTGCCAATGCTTAAAGAAAGCGTAGCACCTATACTTTTAACAGGATTACCGAACCCCATGCCAACAGATGAGCTGGCATCAGTACGGCTCGTTCCTGCCGATTCCGTGGTCAATCCGCCGAAAGCTACAAACACGGACCCCCAGGAAGCCACCATCCCGGTAGGCGCACCCAGTGAAAAAACAGGTAAAGTCGCTACTTCATCGTAGCGATCAGCTGAAAATAACTCTAATCCCTGAGCCGAGGTCACCGCAAGCATGGATAACACTCCTAAAGTGGCTGCTCGTACTTTATTGGCTCTCATTTAGCTGGTCATCCAGAACTTTAATATCTCGCTGCTAGCCGGTACGGCAAAACAATCATCCACTCCAGGCAGCAAATCATCACGTAACTGTATCATAGTTCACCTGTTACTTATTTATCAGAGGCGATATCTTATAACTGTAAATCACTACATATTCAACAAGTTACGCACTGAAAGCTAAACAAAAATATTACGATATCCGGCTAATCACTTCAAAAGTATATATTAAAACCAGTCACTTATGAACGAAAATCATCATTCACGATAACCTGTATCATTTAACAGACCAGCGACTTAGTCATCAAAAGGGTGCTTGAGTATGATGGTTTCATCACGCTCTGGACCGGTCGATATGATGTCGACAGGCACACCAACGATCTCCTCCATGCGACCGAGATAATTTCGTGCGTTAACCGGTAATGCATCATAATCACGGACGCCTTCCGTCGACTCGTCCCAACCCGGCATTTCTTCGTAAACGGGTTCACACTGCTCAATGGCATCAGCCCCCAGTGGCGGCAAATCCAGCGTCTTTCCCTGGTAGGAATAGGCGGTACACAAACGCAGTGTCTTCAGACCATCCAGTACATCCAGCTTGGTGATACACAATCCAGTTAGACTATTGATATGTGCTGCACGGCGCAAAGCCACCCCATCGAACCAGCCACAGCGCCTGCTACGTCCTGTTGTTGCTCCAAACTCATGACCCTTTGTGCCAAGATGTTCACCAACGTCATCAAATAACTCTGTCGGAAATGGGCCCGCTCCAACCCGCGTTGTATAGGCCTTGGTAATGCCGAGAATATAATCAAGGTCTTTCGGACCGATGCCGCTGCCTGTGCAGGCGCCACCCGCGGTAGTGTTAGAGGATGTCACATAAGGGTAAGTCCCCTGATCGATATCGAGCAAGGTGCCCTGCGCACCTTCAAACATAATATTTTTGTCCTGCGCACGATAGCCCATCAGCATCGCGGGTATATCATCAACCAATGCTAACAATCGCTCACGATACGCCAGTACTTCATCAAGCACCTGCTGATAGTCAACTTCATCTGCCTTGAAATAATGCTTAAGGCTAAAATTATGGTACTCCATCACATCTGCCAGCTTATCCCTGAAAGCCGACTCATCCTGTAAATCAGCAAGACGGATGCCTCTACGCGAAACCTTATCTTCATACGCAGGACCTATACCACGCCCCGTCGTACCGATGGCGGTTTTTCCTCGTGCCACTTCGCGCGCCTGATCAAGCGCTATGTGATAGGGCAAAATCAACGGGCACGCAGCAGAAATTTTTAATCGTTTGCTGGCAGGTACACCGCGGGCTTCAAGTTCGGACATTTCTTTAAATAACGCTGACGGCGATAACACAACCCCATTGCCAATAAGGCACATGACATTTTCGCGCAAGATGCCCGATGGAATTAGATGCAGTACCGTTTTCTCTTTACCAATAACCAGGGTATGGCCCGCATTGTGACCCCCTTGAAACCGCACAACGGCTGCTGCACGCTCGGTTAATAAATCGACTATCTTACCTTTGCCCTCGTCACCCCACTGGCTACCGAGCACGACAACGTTTCTTGCCATGATTATAAATCCTTAATAATTAAGTAAATGTTAAAATTCAGCGGTTACAGAGCTCATCATTTTATTCACTGACTTTGCTCATTAACCTAAATCAATCACTTGCCACTTACCGTCAACAAGCTTCAGTATTCGATCACACCCCATGGCTGCAGCATCATCAGATTGTCCGGGAAGCTGCTCTATCACACATGTTTTATTCTGTGAGCGCAACTCATTAATCTTTTTGTGCAACTCAGCATCATCACTGGCGGGCGCAAAGACCCGGCTCACCAATTTATATTCACGTTTAGATAAAGAATCCAGTACTTTCAAATCCGTACTAAATCCTGTCGCTGCACGGGCGCGACCAAATATCTGACCGATATCATCATAACGGCCACCGCGCCCTATCGCTCCACCCAATTGCGGGACGAAAGCCGCAAACACTACGCCGGTTTGATAGTGATAACCGTGCAATTCAGCCAGATCAAAGTTCAAAGAAATGTTATCAAACCTGCTTTTAACCAGGGCCGCTGTCTTTTCAAGGTAATCGATCGCCTTGTGTACACGCGCGTCTGCCTTAGCCAAACATTGACGTGCACGCTGAATGACACTGGCGTCTCCATTAAGCTCGGTTAGCCCCATTAACATTTGTCGAATATTCTCGTCAATCTTCAGCTTGCCAAGTAATTGCTCAATCTTTGGCACTTCCTTGCCCTGTAACATTTCAAACAAAAGACTTTCATCGCCTGAATCCAGTCCCGCCTGTGTCGCAAGGCCCTTGAAAATATCCACATTCCCCATATCCAGGTAAACATTCTCAACGCCAGCCACATCAAACGTATTTAGCATCAGACCGAGTATCTCCGCATCTGATTCAACACCGGCATGCCCATATAATTCTGCACCCACCTGCAAAGGGCTGCGACTACCGCCAAAACTATCCGGGCGCGCATGCAAAACAGTCCCCATGTAGCACAGACGTGTCGGCACGTCGCGCTTTAACTGGTGGGCATCGATGCGCGCCACCTGCGGCGTCATATCAGCGCGAACACCCAGGGTCCTGCCGCTAACCTGGTCGACTAACTTGAATGTTTGCAAATCAAGGTCATGGCCAGTTCCTGTAAGCAGAGACTCTATGTAATCGATAAAAGGAGGCATGACAAGCTCGTAACCCCAGCTTGCATAAAGATCCAGCAAATCGCGACGCAAAGTCTCCAGGCGCGCCGCATCTTCTGGCAACGCCTCTTCAATACCCTGTGGTAATACCCAATGTTTTTTAGTTGTCATTGATAGTTACTGTCGACACATATTGAAAACATACCAATCTTGCAAAGTGCTTACTCACAAGAATTTAGTGAACAAGATACAAAATCAGCACGCCCGCAAGCATGCTCGATAGCCCAATAACTCTCAAGACTTTATCCGATAATTGCCCAGCCTGAATCATGGCCCGTCGCCATCCATCTGGACTCAAAAACGGTAGTATACCTTCGAAAACCAATAGCAGAGCAACTGCTCGCACCACATCATCCCACATGCCACCAATCCCCTGCTATCAACAAATCAGCTCAACAATTGCAAGCCGGGATTACCTGACACCTGATTTCTTGAAATACTTGAAGTATTCAGAGTCAGGTTGCAGCAAGATCACATCATTGTTACTTGAAAAATTATTAGTGTACGCATTCAAACTTCTAGTGAACTTATAGAACTCACGATTTTTACCAAAAGCCTTCGCATAAATCGAAGTGGCTTTTGCATCGCCACCACCACGAATAATTTCAGAATCACGGTAAGCCTCAGCCAGTGTCACACTACTTTGACGATCGGCATCGGCACGTATTCGCTCAGATGCTTCTGCACCTTTTGAACGCAAATCACGCGCAACCAGTTCCCGGCCTGTTCGCATACGATTGTAAACTGAATTACTTACCTCGGGCGGCAACTCAATTTTCTTTATACGCACATCGACAACCTCAATACCCAGGGTTTCAGCCTTCTTGGCAGCTTGCTGGGTCATGATGCCCATGATGTCGGTACGATCACCCGCAACAACTTCCTGAATAGTACGCTTACCAAACTCATCACGTAAACCATTGTTTATAACTTCATAAAGCAAATCTTCAGCATTAGCCACTCTTCCACTCGTAGCCTTGAAGTATTCGACGACGTCCTTAATTCGCCATTTGACATAAGAATCAACGATTAAATACTTCTGCTCACTTGTCGAAAAGCTGCTTGGCCTGGCGTCAATGGTCAATATCCGATCATCGAATCTCTTAACCTCGTTAAAGGGATAGGGAAACTTAAAGTGCAAACCCGGCGTATAATCCGAGCCGATAATTTCACCAAACTTGAACAATACAGCTTTCTCGCGTTCATCAACGACAAACACTGACATCCATGCGATCAGAAGGATCGGCGGCAATATAAACTTAAGTGAATTCGTCATTTACCTAACCTCTCTTGTGCGCTGATCCGATGCAGAGCGAGTATTCTTTTGTTGTTGAGCCAATTTTCTTAAAACTTCACGTTGCTGAGAATCTGTCAAAAACTGTGAACCAGTTTCAGCACCATCACGAGCCATCAGCTTATCAAGCGGTAAATACAAAAGATTATTTCCTCCTTTTACATCCACCATAACCTTGGAGCTCTTATTAAGCACAGATTCCATCATATCCAGGTACAGACGATCACGCGTGACCTGTGGCGCCTTATTATACTCTTTTAGTAACTTGTTAAATCTATCGGCTTCACCTTCAGCCTTAGCAACAACTTCGTTCTGGTAAGCATCCGCTTCCTCAAGCATACGCGCCGCAGCTCCACGCGCTTTTGGTAAAACTTCATTACGATATGCTTCCGCCTCGTTAATAGAACGTTGTTTATCTTCACGCGCCTGAATCACATCCTGAAAGGCCTGGCGCACAGGTTGTGGAGGATTCACATCCTGAATATTCACCTCCTTAATGGATATCCCTGTTCCATATTGATCGACGATATCCTGCACGGTGTTTTGAATTCTAAATGCAATTTCATCACGACCCTCTGTAATAATAAAATCCATCTTGCTCTGGCCTACCGAAAGCCGAATAGCACTTTCAATCGCATGATTGAGTGATACTTCGGGATTTTTAACATTGAACAAATATTTTTCAGCACTATCAATTTTATACTGCAGCGTTCCCTGCAGATCGATAATATTCTCATCCTTGGTTAGTACTGTTGCCTTGTACGGAACCTGACGCCTTTCTGCAATATTCACCTTCTCAACAGATTCGATCGGCACCGGCCAACGCCAATGCAGTCCTTTCTCGGTAGTCGCAACATGTTCACCGAAGCGTAATACGACGCCGCGTTCTGCCTCTTCAATCTTATAAAAGCCAGTGATCAACCAGAGCAAAACTACCAGCGCTAAAACCAGGCCGACACCAACACCGCCCCCCGGTGCAGACACGCTCGATCCACCGCGTCCGCCCTTGCCACCAAACAGGCTGCCAAATTTTTTCTGAAGATTACGAAACACCTCGTCCAGATCAGGTGGACTCTGATTACCGCCTCGATTCCCACTCCAGGGATCTTTTTTACCGTTGCCACCAGGTTCGTTCCAGGCCATTTACTACTACTCCCACTTTTATGTGAACTTATATGTATGATTTGTATGCCAGAGAATGCAGCATTTTATGTGCCTTGAAGGACACCCGCAAGCCGTTAAATGATTTAACTGGGGACAGAGAGTAACAGAGTCACACCAAAAGATCATTGATGGCAAGATGCTCGCGCTGTGCCAACTGATCTAAATCTCGCCTTGCGATACAGACATCCAGATGAAAGCAACCTTGATCATCGACAATTTCATTCCGCACAACTCCCAGCTCGAACAACAAAGCCCGAATTCTGGCCTGTGCGGGAATAAGCCTGATTTCAGTCGTTACCATTTCCTCTCTAAAATACGCGGCCAGTGCCTGTTCAAGTAGCTCTAACCCTTCTCCACTCATAGCAGACAGCCAAATGCGTTTAACGTTCCCATTATCATGGTAATCAGCACGTGGCTCAGCGCCACACAGGTCAATTTTATTCATCACCTGTATCAGATCGATATCATTAGCACCGATTTGCTGTAAAACAGACTCAACCTCTTCAATATTCTGGATTCGGTTTTCATCAGAAGCATCAATAACATGTAATAACAACTGCGCTTCTGAGGTTTCTTGCAGGGTCGATTGAAAAGCATTGACCAGATCATGTGGCAAATGACGGATAAAGCCCACTGTATCAGCCAGTATCAGCTTAATATCACTGGCGATTTCTACTTTTCTCAGGGTCGGATCCAGCGTTGCAAACAACTGATCCTGCACATAAACATGGTCATCTGCCAGCCTGTTGAAGAGCGTCGATTTGCCGGCATTGGTATAACCGACCAGGGAAACCGTTGGTATCTCTGCCTTGCGACGGGACTGCCTTCCCTGCTCGCGCTGCTTGCGAACCTTTTCCAGGCGCTTATTGATCTGCTTGACGCGCATTCCCAGTAAACGACGGTCTGTTTCCAACTGGGTCTCACCCGGTCCCCTCAGGCCAATACCCCCTTTTTGCCTTTCGAGGTGAGTCCAGCCTCGGATCAGCCGTGTCATCATATGCTTGAGCTGGGCCAGTTCAACCTGAAGCTTGCCTTCAAAAGAGCGTGCCCGCTGGGCAAATATATCCAGAATCAGGCCGGTTCGATCCAGCACTCGGCACTCGACCAACTTCTCGACATTACGCTCCTGGGACGGTGTCAGTGCATGGTTAAACAAAACCAGCTGTGCCGCGTGCTCACTGACTAATTCCTTGATTTCCTGAGCTTTTCCGGTACCAACAAAATATCTGGATTCAGGCGTTTTACGACTGCTGGTGACCGTGGCGACAATTTCAGCCCCGGCTGATACAGCCAACTCCTTGAATTCATTAAGGTCCTCACGAAAGGCTTCATCACTGACATCCATATGTACCAATATGGCCTTTTCACCACTGTCTGGGCGTTCGAACATTAAGCTGGGATAACTCCTGAGCGAATAACACAGAAGCTGCAATAGAACAAATAAATCAATTTAATCAAATAGTTAGTGATTATTTTCTGATCTGGAAACATGCATGGAATGGATGAAAATTAAACTCGAAACAAAAACGGCCGCCACCCTGGCGACCGTTCAAAAAAACTCACACGCGGTCAGTATACTCAATTTCCATTGTCACCGATATCATTTTCGCTCTCTTCAGACCACTTAATTTGCCTGGAAGGGACGACGGTTGAGATGGCGTGCTTATACACCATCTGGGTGACGGTATTCTTCAGAAGCACGGCAAACTGGTCAAAAGATTCAATCTGCCCCTGAAGCTTGATGCCATTGACCAGGTAGATGGCCACAGGTACTCGCTCTCTGCGTAAAGCATTGAGATAAGGGTCTTGTAAGTGGTGCCCTTTAGACATTTTTTCCCACTCCTTTTATTTTTTTTATATGGTTTTGGGATAACAACGCACCGGTCAGACTCTAAACTAGCATGCCAGCACACACTTATGATAGTAAAATTTTGAGATTTTTCAGCACTTTTGAGGCATTCAATTCCCCGGGATCAAGATAATTACAGTTTGCCTCACCCCGCAACCAGGTCATCTGTCGCTTGGCCAGCTGTGCTGTGGCGATAATCGCCTTCTCGCGCATCGTAGCGTAGTCATACTCACCATCGAGATAGGCCCAAATCTGTCGATAACCCACTGATTTCATAGAAGACATATCAGGAGATAGCGAGCTGCGCTCATACAACTGCCTGACCTCTTCAACCAGCCCGGCAACCAGCATCGCATCAAAGCGCTGTTCGATTCTTTTGCGCAGCTCGGTGCGATCGGGGGGCATCAGTGCAATTTTTATCAGGCGATACGGCAAGGATCGGCTCTTTTGCTCCAGCCAGAATTCTGTCAGGGTTTTTCCCGATATCTCGTAAACTTCCAGCGCCCTCTGGATCCTTTGTGGGTCATTGGGATGAAGGCGCCTGGCAGACTCCGGATCAATCTCGGCAAGGCGTTGATGCATCTCCTGCCAACCTACCCGGCCGGCCTCCTCTTCGAGTTTCAGGCGTATCTCCGGATCGGCATCCGGCATATCCGCCATACCCTTTTGTAATGCATTGAAATAGAGCATGGTGCCGCCCACCAGCAGGGGTACTTTGCCACCGATACTAATAGCTTCCATTTCAGACAGGGCATCTTCACAAAACTGCCCTGCGGAATAAGCCTCTGCTGGATCCTGTATATCAATCAGTCTATGTGGCGCCCTGTTAAGCGTCACCACATCCGGCTTGGCACTACCGATATCCATACCCTTGTAAACCATCGCCGAATCGACACTTATAATAGACATCGGCAATGCTTCGGCACAGGCAATGGCCAGGTCTGTTTTACCCGTTGCAGTCGGGCCCATGATGAACACCGCGAATGGTGCATCAGGGTTTTCGGCTTGTTGGACAATAAAATCGCTCATAACTAATAGTTAATAGTGCTAAAAACTAAGTTTTTTATTTTTTCACTATTCACTATTCACTATTCACTATTAACTGGCTCTATCTTCCGCGCATAAACAACTTATCCAGTTCAGCAATACTTAATTGTATCCAGGTTGGTCGCCCATGATTACACTGGCCACTGCGCTCAGTTATTTCCATATCACGCAACAGTGCATTCATTTCAGGCAGTGTCATTGCACGGTTAGCACGTATCGAGCCATGGCAGGCCATGGTGGAAAACACTTCGTTAACAGCCTGCTTGATGCGACTGCTATTACCCAAATGCATAAGATCCGAAAGCACATCACGCATCAATGCTTCAGCATCGGCATTCGCAAGCACAACAGGAATTTGTCTTATACGTAACGTTTCAGGCCCGGTTCTATCCAGTTCAAAACCAAGCTCTACAAATAATGCTGAATGAGTTTGCGCATACTCAGCTTCTTTTTCACTGACAGCGACCGAAACCGGAACCAATAATGGCTGTGCAGCCAGGCCATTCTGATCGTAGGCCTGTTTTAAACGTTCATAAGTAATACGCTCATGAGCAGCGTGCATATCAACCAGGATCATACCTTCCCTGTTTTCAGAAAGAATATATATGCCATGCAGTTGGGCCCGCGCAAACCCCAGGGGCGGAATTTCACTAGTGTTAGAAGCAACACCTGTCACATCATTACCCGTTAATAAAGACTGATATGACCGCATCTGCTCAGCCACTGCCAGCGATAAATCACCCTGTTTCTGCGGAGAAGAATTAGCTGTTACCGCTGGTGGTTCAAAATTGCTGATATAGTTACTGATGTTATGTGCGACACCATCAACAGGTCTATCTTCAGCCAGTGATTTGTGTATCGCGCGAAACAAGAAATCGTGTACGCCTCGACTCTCTCTGAAACGCACCTCATGTTTACCCGGATGCGCATTGACATCAACCCTGGCCGGATCAAGTTCGAAAAACAAAACATAGGCCGGGTGACGTCCATGAAATAACACATCCTGGTAAGCCTGGCGAATAGCATGCGTCACCAGTTTGTCACGCACCACACGCCCGTTAACATAAAAGTATTGCTTATCCGCCTGGCTTCTCGAGTAAGTAGGCAGACCAATCCAGCCCCACAGGCGCATGCCATCGATCGCAAAATCCATGTGTATGGCCTGCTTGATAAATTCAGAGCCAAAAATATCGGCGATACGTTTTTCCTGCTGCAAACGATCGTTCGCTGCGCGTAATTGTTTAACCGGTTTGTGATTATGCCGCAGGGTAATATCCACATCGAAACGGCTCAATGCAATCTTCTTGATGACATCTTCAAGATGACCAAACTCGGTTTTCTCGGTGCGCAGAAATTTTCTGCGTGCCGGAATATTAAAGAACAAATCCCTCACTTCAACAGTGGTGCCCTGATTGAGTGCAGCGGGCTGTATGTCATGGTCATTTATATGGCCGGATTCGACTTTCCAGGCTTCAGCATCCTGCTGCCAACGTGTTGTCAATGTCAGGCGGCTCACCGAGGCAATACTGGGTAGGGCCTCGCCGCGAAAACCAAGACTGCTGACAGTCTCGAGGTCATCTATGCTCCTGATTTTGCTGGTTGCATGGGATGACAGCGAAAGCAAAAGGTCATCCCTGTGGATACCGTGGCCATTATCGCGGATGCAGATCGATTTAATACCACCCTGCTCAACATCGATCTCAATCCGGGTAGCCCGCGCATCCAGACTGTTTTCCAGCAGTTCCTTGACTACCGAGGCTGGCCGCTCAACCACTTCGCCGGCCGCTATCTGGTTGACCAGCTGCTCCGGCATGACATGGATTCTTTGGGGCATATTCTGATACGTTTCAGGACACATATATATAGTGTAACTATTCGTCTTGTATAGAGTGCATGATAACGCCCTGATATGTCCAATACCAGAAAAGACGATATTGGCCACCGAGGTCGGAGGTCGTGAAGATTTGATGGACAATAACCCAGTGCCCCCGACGACACTGTGGGCGGCACTGTCGCGAAGAGCTATTGAGGATTATTGCAGCCTGACCCTAAAGATCAAACTAAAGCTCGGGTTGCCGGCACCGGCTCCGGCAAATGCGCCTTTCGGATTAACCCGAATATTGGTCACCGCGGCATCGAAACCATCAACATCAGCTGTGGGGGTATAGGCCCAGGTGGCACCACTATCATCGGAAAACTCGAGATCATCAGCGCCATTACCTAATGCTATAAAGGTATAACTTAATCCAGACGCAGTGCCGCCATCGGCAAAGGCAACTGGGCCAGAGCCTACAGCGCCCAGATCATTGACGAACAATTCAGTGCCAGCAGGTACCGGATCGACGATCATAGTAGTATCGGAATCTGCACTACCACCACCGCTGTTGGTCGCAATGACAGTGTATTGCATCACTGCGTTGGGTATCGCCTTGGGGTTGGCACCAAGATTCACCGGATCACTGATGGTCTGCACCATTTTCAACAAAGTTATACTCGGGACGGCCTGCACGGTAATGCTGGCCCATGCGGTAGTACCGGTAAGCGACACCGGTGATGTGGCAAGCGGTGCATCGGTTGTGTTGGTAACGGCACCCGCTATTGACGATGTAATGTTAGCCGAGACTTCACAGGAAGCACCCACTGCCAATGAAGCCACACCGAAACGAATATTGTCATCCCCTATGACGGAAGCCGCGCCGCTGATTTTAGTCACGGTTCCACAAGCTGCCGGAGTAAAACTGAATGTAATGTTTTGCAACGTCATACCCGCCGGGAAGGTATCGTCGACTTGCAGGTTAGTAATTGTCGCAGCGTTACTGCCTGGATTGCTCAGCGTCAGCACGAGCGTGGTGCTACTGCCCGTGCCAATCGTTGCTGCGCCAAAGGCCTTAACCAATGCGGGCGGTAAATAAGCCGTCGTGTTGGCGGTGACATCTGCCGCCGGCCCGGGGCTAGCATTCGCTGAAGTGACCGCACTGGCAAGCAAAGTATTGGTATATGCACCCGCTACCGTCGCTGTCAAATCGACTTCAATCGTACATGAGCCAGAGGCAGGAATCGTGCCGCCGGACAGGCTCAGACTACTACCACCCGCAGCCGCCGTTGCGGTACCGCCACAGTTATTGACAAGATTGGGTGTCGCCGCGTTGACCAGGTTGGCCGGGTAGGTATCGGTGAATGCCACACTGGTAATTGCAGCCGTGTTCGGATTCGTCAAGGTGATGGTAAGCGTATTAGCAGCACCAACCTGGAATCCGGCATTGGCGAATGCCTTGGTGGCGGTAGGCGCAGCCAGGTAAGCCACCAGTTGCGCCGTATTACTCACCGGACCCACGACGGCATTCGCAGAAGAGGTAGCACCGGTAGTGGTATTGTCATACGTGCCCGCAGCGGAAACGGAAACAGTAATATCAATCGTACAGGTCACATCAAGTGCTGTAATCGCACCACCGATCAATTTGATACTGGTTGAGACGCCTGTACTCAGTGCAACATCGGCATCATCGGTGAGTGTGCCGCCACAGCTATTAGCATCGGTACTCACCCAAACCATTTGCGATGGACTGGTCGGGAAAATATCGCTGAATGAAACAGCCGTGATGTCCGCACCCGAATTGTTATCCACAATAATGCGCATCACGCTGGTGGCAGCACCGCCGGACAGTACAACCGGGCTGGTTAAAAACGACTTATCTATAGTCGGTTTGGTGGTGATAATCAGACTGTCACTACCTGAAATACCGATACCCTCATTTGAAGCCACGTTGCCGGTTACGTTGGAGTAAACCGCCGGGGTGGTGTCGGTTGCCAGAACGTCTGCGGCAATACTACAACTTGTGCCTGGTGCCAGCGTGCCACCAGATAGTGTCATGCCAGTGCTAGTAGCGGTGAGAGTACCTCCACAGGTATTCGATTCATTGGGCGTTGGTGAGGTAATCGCCGCCGATAGCGAACCCCCGGCCAGCTTGGTGGCAGTAGTCGGGTAAGTATCGTTGATGGCCAATCCGGTCAGAGTTGTTGTCGAGCTTGGATTAGTGATAGTGATCACCAATCGAGATATATCGCTCGGACCCAGGGTCGTTGGGGTGACCTGGGTCGGTGTAAACGTCTTGCCGACTGAAGGCGCAATCCAGGTTGCGACGTTACTAACGCTGCCGGTACCAGCGAAGGAGCCGGTCAAGCCTGAAGTCTGGTTATTATAGACACCCAGTGCATTGACGCCCAGGTTGATGCTGAAGGTACAACTTCCCGATGCAGCAATTTGCCCGGCGGTGAGTTTGATACCCGGATCGCCGCCAGTCCCAGTCAGTGTCCCGGCCGTGGTTCCATCCCACGATTCAATGCTACTACCTGTTCCACACGGTGGATCGGGCGTCAAGCTCGGCGGGTTATCGGTGCTCATACCGGTTGGGAAAAGATCGGTAAAAGACAAACCAGTAATATCAACCACGTCGTTGTTGGTGATGATGATGTCCATTGTGCCAATGCCAGTCACAGGATTAAAACTAAAGCTCTTGGTAATCGTCGGCGTGGCATTGACGATCAACGTGTCCGAAGCTGCCACCGTGTTACTGCCGGCATTGCTGGTAGTCACATCACCAATAGCTATCGTATTGGTGTAGCCCGTCAGGTTGACAACACTGGAAGTGACATCAACACTGACCGTACAACTACCATTGGCCGGAATGGTCGCCGTGGACAAAGAAACAGTTCCAGCTGTCGAACCCACACTCCCCGAAGCACACGTCGTTGCGGCGTTCGGTGTTCCAGCCGTGACCAGATTGGTCGGATAGGTATCGGTAAACGCTGCGCCCGTAATGGCGGCATTATTTGAATTCGACAACGTAATAGTCAGCGTTGACGTCTGATCTTTACCAATGGTCGAAGGCGAGAAAGCTTTACTTACCGTCGGTGGTGCCAATACCGATAAGGTGGCGGTATTACTCACTGGTCCTGCCGGGGTTGATTCAACCGAGTCAACACCCGCAGTGGTATTAGCATAGTCGCCCGCCGTTGCCGAAGTCACCTCAACAGTAATCGTACAGCTATCACCTGCCACGGCGATACCGCCACCGGCAAGGCTCAAGCTGCCCGCACCTGCCACTGCCGTGACTGTCCCACCACAACTGTTAGATACATTCGGTGCTGCTTCATTAACCAGGTTAGCCGGGTAGGTATCAGAAAACGACATACCGGTGATCGCACCTGCCGTGTTATTGGTAATCACTAAGGTCATCGTTGCCGTACCGTCAATCGGGATCGTCGCAACAGAAAAGGCTTTATTGATGGTCGGTTTTGGTGTGAAAGTAATATCCGCGCTGGCAGTACCACCCGTGCCTCCGTTATCGGAGGACACCGTGCCTGTGATATTGGTATAACTGTTATTGACGGATGAGGTCACCTTCACAGTAACCGTGCAGGTTTGTTCGGCAGCCAATGTTCCACCACTAATTGAAATCGTGGTGCCGCTAATATTCAAACTTGCACCGGAACAGGTGGTTGCCGCATCCGGTGGCGTAGCAAACACTAAACCAGCTGGCAAAGCAGGCAATGTATCACTAACTGCAATGCCAGTCAGCGCATGACCAGTATTCGTATTGCCGATGGTCAGTGTCAGTGTCGAGCTAACACCAATCGCTAAGGCAGTCGGCGAGAACGCCTTGCTGATGGTAGGCGCGTTGAGTACCACTGTACTGGCAGTGGGCGGAACATTATCACTGGTTGATAACGTGGTATCGATGACCGCAGCACCAATCAGAGCAGTAACGGAATTGGTATAAATTCCAGGCGTAGCCGGCAATGTGGCCTGGAAAATCAGGTTGCGCGTTGCACCGGCCGGAATGTTGAATAACGATGACCAGTCGAGGGTGGATCCAACAATAAGAGGATCAGCAATACCGACATTATTAAACGTACTCGAGTTCGCTACATAAGTCGCCCCTGCCGGCAAGACATCGACAAAGCTGTCCAGGCTCACTGTATAAGAACCGGAGTTGGTAGCACTGAGTGTATAAGTGACCACACCACCCTGTGCCGGCAACGTGGCATGGCTGACTGATTTAGCCAGCAGGATTTCATTCTGCGCGGGCAGGATTGGAAGCAAACCGCCGGAATAGGCCCCACTACTCAGCGACGTATGCTTAATTTGAGTACCACTGGCGATATAAGACACTGGCGACAATGTCGTGGTCGAAGCCGTGGTTGAGACAGGTCGAAAATAATAAGTAACAACATAATGAGTATTCGAAGACGACGCGAGATTATCGATATACAACACGTTGTCATAGGTACCGGTGTTACCCACCGAGAGCACGATACTGGTACCGACCAATTCATAAGCATCTGCACGCCAGTCGGAGAAAGTAGCCGGGCTAAATCCCAGGGGCCCTTTGCTGCTACCGGAACAGGAGGATGGTGGATTGACACAACCTATCGTACCGGTATCTCCGTCAACAGTTAGTGTAGTGGTCGCACCCAGCACACTAGGATTGATGTCTGCCCAAATTGCATTGACTGTATTGGCGTTTGCCTGAATCACGCTGTCGTCGATGCTAGTGGTAAAATTGATCGGTGTCTGGGCAGTACCGCCAGCCGATGGTTTGCCTTCGTAAGGGGTTAGCGTATAACCCTCCCCTGTCACCGCTCCCCCGCCCGTATAGGACGAACACACATAAAAGAACAGCGGCCTGGTTTCTCCCGCAGTAAATGGCCCGAAATGGTAGAGTCCATCATCGCCACCGCCCAGAGAGAGGTTGCTACTGAATCCATCTAACGTTATCCAGGCATCGTCAATCGCCGTAGAACTGGTTACGTCAAAAGAAAGGTAATTACACTTTGGTGAAGTCGTTGCCGTGCCCGCATTCGAATTGGTATAGAACACCGGTGATGAGGTGCGTGTGGCAGAAAAAGCAGCCTGCGCTTCTGCAGCAAACAAGGTGGACAACAATAGAATAACAGGCACCACCCATTGCCGCAGATCGCGGAGAGATAAATAAGTCATGGCAAGTACATTCATCATATTTATATCTCTTATCTCAACCAGTCGAGAATTTCAGAAGCCGTGTCCTGATCAAACTTCATACGGAACCTGATGTACGGACCTTCAGCAGTATAACCTGCCGCCGAGAAGTCCCTATCTTCGAAACCATCAAAATTATATCCAATACTTAACCAGACATTTTTAGCAATACTAAAGCCTGCAGACAGACCTGTGGAATACAGATAATTACTCGAGTTCACTGAATACAGGATATGCTCATGCAAACCAATATCTATCGTTTTAGATATATCATAACGGTATTCACTACCTAGCAAATGAGTCGTACCGTTAAATTCTTCGCCGTCAAAACTGTCGACAACATACTTAATACCATAGTTGACTGACAACTGGTGCCTGCGATTCGGTTTGTAGTTACCCACAAAATTATCAACCAGTTTTTTCTGCTTAAACCTACTGCCTAATACAGGAACTTCTTCATTGTGCTTATACTCAAGGCGATTTAGCATAATCCAGTTAGAACTTAGTGGACGATAACCCAAAGATAATCGAATGTTGCCATCACGCGTTGACGAATCATCAGAACGCCGTGCATCAAACAACTGAGCACTAACAGCATAACCAATACCATCTATAAGATTACGCTCCCAGTTTATAACAGCGCCGACCTTATGCTCCAACTCAGAATTACGTGTTTCAAATCTGTTTGCCAGGGTAAAGGTGTTACCTGTATACGTCACGCCTACCGAAACCGCAGTAAAGTCGTCGCTTAGTGTGCCTTGCGCCACAGGAACATCAGCATCAAATGGCGTCACACCTGTATGCCTGATCGTTTTTGTTTTATCTAATGCTGCATCACCTGTCCAGCGTTCTGAAATTCTGAAAGACTGCGTCAAACCCATTGTAGCAAAAGCCCTGACTCCATTTTCCTGGACTTCTCGATTAACGGATGAGTCAAACTTTGCGCCCTGCCATGGAGTAGCGCGCAAACCAGCTCTCGTCATCTCAGTATCCTGATCTTCACCGATCGTCCACTCACGCTCAGTATAAAGATCAATCGTTGATGTCAGGAAGAAATCAACACCGAGAATGTGACGAGATGGGTAATCAGCACTATCGTCGGCATCGCTAAGCGCAAATTCACTGTTCGCACGCAACCTCAGCCTGTTATCAAACAAACGCGTTCCCGCACCCAGTAACAACAGGTCGGAATCCAGCTTATTGCCTGCGCCATCATCATCCCGCGCTGTACGCGCACCAGCTGACAACATGTAGGGATCATTACCGTAGGTCACTTTTGCTTCAGAGACATCGCGCTTCGCATCTGTAGTACGGTTGTCTTCGTGATAAACCAGTGCATCGACCGTTGTTCGCTCAGACATTTTGTAACGGCCTTCCGCACCGTACTTGCGTGTACCGCTTTGGCTGGCCGATTGCTGGCCCAGGCCAAAGGTATCGTCCTGCTGTTTGAAGTAGACACGGCCCTGCAAATCTTCGCCTTCGTGTTTTATTTCCGAGAGCATGGCCGTACCCGAGACACCAACACCTGCCGCATTACCATTGGTACCCGCAATCTCCACTTTCAGTTCATTTTCTTCCGAGAGCTGCAACGTTGCATCGGCGCCAATTAGGTCACCATCTGCACCGAATGTAGAATCATGTACAATCGTACCGCCGACTTCGAGCTTGTTATCCATTAGCCTGACAGCGGCGCGTCCACCGAAGTTAACATCACCCTTGACCGGCGCCTCAACTTCATAATCAGCCACGATAAAGATCGGATTAAAATTACCATCGTTGCTGGCGATTGGCTGACGGAAATAAATCGTGCCATCCTGATAATCAATACTGTAATCAATATGCCGCTTCAATTCCTTGCGATCAATGATAATATCGCTGCGGAAACGATCACGTGTTTCGAGAACGATGGTTTCACTGTTTATTACAATATCGTTACCGGTAAAACGATATAAACCCGACGTGCCGTCGCCGCGTATTTCACTCTTCGTAAATTTGTTCAATGCCTCGGAAGCAAATACGTTATAACTGAAATTGTCACTATGCATTTCCGATTTAATACCGGTAACTCGGCGACTGTATTTCGATAACTCGGTAAGTGTGAGACCAGTATCGTAGTCCCCATACAATGCATAGAAACCCTCACGCTCAACTTTGATATAAAGCTTCTCAGCAGTCGATGTCTCATGCCGCTGCATGGTTGCATCACCATAGATAGTGTAATAGGTATCAGGGTCAATCAGTTGATTGACACGATTATCACTACCATGTTTTCCTTTCGATGAATCAAACGATGTCGTCAATAACATATCGCCTTTTATTCTACCCTTGGCAAAGAAGGCCAGTTTGCCATCATCATAATAACCATCCCTGTAATCGTTTTCGCCCAACCCCTGCATGCTGCCCGAGACAGTACCGTACCCCACTGTACCTTCAGCCAATCCAACAAGTATCCAGTCACGCATATCAGGCTGCAACCAGGCCTCGATTTTCTGCGATGAATTACCTGTCAGAGACAGGTCAACAATCACCTTGCCTGTTTCTGCTGTAGGCTCAAGTTCTATCAAGGCGATACCATCTGCTCCAATCCTGTAATGCGGTTTGTCACGATCAAGGCCCGTCAACCTGTCATCATCCAGCGCATTCAACTCCTGTTTCGTTATATAGGGCGAATTTAATTCAAACTTGCCAACAACCCCCGGGCGCGCCTTATATCCATGCGCATCGTGCATCCTCAAGGCAATAACAGGGGGGTTTGTACCATCCGCAACAAGCCTCGAATACTCTGCAACAAATTCGGCCCTTACCGGGACATCGGCATAAACAACTGTCCTGGTAAGACGTTGTTTTATTTTTCCACTTTCATCCTTAATGACAAATTCAAACTTGTTTTCACCCGCATGGAGATGCACACCCTGCCAGTAGCTTCTGGCGACTGTTTTACTCCTGTTCTTTATGGTGCCGAAATAAAATAACGGGTTCAGCTCTTTACCGTTATGCAACATAGTATATTTATCATTCGGATGATGCTTGATTGCCAGGTTAACGGCAGGAATCACTGGATAGTAATCACCAGCAGGCATTATCCACTCTGTACCCGGATCAGTCTTATTAATCCAGAACTCGTCATATTTGCTGATCCCTTCCTGCTCAACGATGGGCACAGGGTTATAGAGTTCGGTAAATTTATACTCAGGCTGCCCTGTCAGCTCAATCAGCTCAACCTCACTTCTTGGGATAACCAGCTCAATATTGCCTGGATCAACAATTTCACTTGTAGTCAGATAAAGATTTGCACGTCTGTTAGTGGCACGCCCCTCTACCGTATCATTACTATCGACCGGCTCCCTGTCTCCTTTTCCTTCTGTAATAACTGTTCTCGCATCAACATTAAG
>Ga0224506_10000924_pt1 | contig 22265 bp, 20 predicted proteins | sample SF_Jan12_sed_USG_2_FD_169108 | JGI IMG/M metagenome (GOLD analysis project Ga0224506, IMG submission 169108) | Sediment microbial communities from San Francisco Bay, California, United States - SF_Jan12_sed_USGS_8_1 | ecosystem: Environmental > Aquatic > Marine > Sediment | place: USA... | reverse complement strand
GCATCAATCTCTATATCATCTTTCTCTTTAATCTTCTCTGATGCCTCAGGAGATTCAAAGATGGGAAGTCCGATATTGAAGGCATTCCGGTAGAAAATCCTTGCAAAACTCTTTGCAACAACTGCCTGGACTCCTGCTGCCTTTATTGCAATCGGTGCATGTTCCCTCGATGAACCACAACCAAAATTCTTTCCTGCAACAATAATATCACCTCGCATTACCTTACGGGGAAAATCCTTATCCATATCTTCCATCACATGTTGTGCGAGCTCTCCTGGATCAGATGTATTCAGATACCTTGCAGGAATAATCGCATCTGTATCAACATCATTACCAAATCGCCACACCCTGCCTCTGAAAAGCATCACTCCTCCTTATCTTCAATGAAGTATTCTTGCTCAGCAGTTATTATATGTAATTGATTGATTGAGAGTAAACCCCGTAAATTCCACCGGGATTTATTATCCCCATGGCCGTTGGGAGTTCCTACGGGGCAAACGCCTTTTCATTTGAACTCTGTGATACATAACTTATGATAGGGTATAATTAATCAATGAGGAGACCCGAGCTGGAAGTCGAAAAAGCGAAGAAAATGTCATTCTCCAAAAAAATATTCATTGCCTTTATTATCTCTTCTGCTCTTGTGGGTATTCTCTGCGGTTCTGTATACTGGATTATTTTTGACCTCCCAAAAATTAAAACACTTGAGGAATACACACCGATAGAATCATCCAGAGTCTATTCAAGTGAAGGAAAAGTTATTGCGGAACTCTACATTGAACGGAGGACATTTATCCCGCATTATCAGATACCGGACCATTTGAAAAAGGCATTCATTTCTGTAGAAGACATCAGGTTTTATGCTCATCCCGGGGTTGATTTAATAGGCATAGCGAGGGCACTATGGCATGACATAAAGGCCGGAGGCATTGTTGAGGGAGGAAGCACTATTACCCAACAGCTTGCACGGATGCTTTTTCTTACAAGTGAAAGATCAATAAAAAGGAAATTGAAGGAAGCAGTGCTCTCTATTAAGATAGAAAGACACTATACAAAGGATGAAATCCTCGGTCTCTATTTAAACCAGGCATACTTTGGGACAAGGGCATATGGTATTGAGGCAGCTTCACAGACATATTTTGGAAAATCAGTGAATGAACTTACTCTTGGAGAGGCAGCGCTCCTCGCCTCGCTTCCTAAAGCACCTTCTCTTTTCTCTCCCTTTAAAAGACCCGATAAGGCAATGGAAAGGCGTTCTGTTGTATTGAAAAAGATGCTTAATTATAATTTTATCACCAGGGCAGAATTTGACAAGGCAATGAATGAACCTCTACCAAAGACACCACATATGAGGAAATATGAGGCACCCTATTTCATAGAATCTTTGAGGCAGAGGCTTGAACAACAATATGGCAATAAAATATACACTGCAGGGTACAAGATTTACTCAACTATTGATCACAGGATGCAAAATATAGCAGAAGAGGCAGTAAAAAAAGGGATTGAGGCAGTTGAGAAAAGAGTAAAGCTCGGAGTTCAGGCATCATTAATCGCATTAGATCTCCGGACAGGACATATAAAAGCAATGGTAGGCGGTCTTAATTTCTGGAAAAACCAGTTCAACAGGGCAACACAGGCATTAAGACAGCCAGGTTCAGCATTCAAACCATTTGTCTATCTCACCGCATTTGAGAATGGAATGGCATCAGAAGATACAATTATTGATTCGCCGATATCGTTCAAAGGTTCACGTCAGGGTAAGGTCTGGTCTCCTAAAAACTACGATGGGAAATACTATGGAGTGGTTACCCTCAAAACAGCACTTGCGAAATCTTTAAATTCTGCGACTATCAGGGTCGCTGACAGAGTCGGCATAAAAAATGTCATAGAGACTGCTCAGCGGCTCGGTATTAAGTGCACTCTGCAGCCCTACCTGCCGACTGCACTTGGTGCCTCTGATGTCACCCTTATGGACATGGTTTCTGCATACTCTACTTTTGCAACAGGATCAACTATAGAGCCGATCACTTATGAGAGAATAATGAATAGAGATGGCGCAGTTCTTGAAGAAACCAGACCTGAGATAAATGAGGTAATTGATAAAGAGAGTATCGGGGAGATGAAGCAAGCACTCAATGCGGTTATAAAAGAAGGAACAGCGCAGAGGGCAAAAGAGCTTGGCAGGCCTGTATATGGAAAGACCGGGACAACAAATAATTACACGGATGCATGGTTCATAGGATTTGATGACAGACTTGTTGTTGGTGTCTGGGTTGGAAGAGATGACCACACACCAATTGGTCAAAGGGAAACAGGTTCAAGGGCAGCACTTCCGATATGGATCGAATTTATGAAAAAAGCGCTTCTACAAACTCCTGCGGATTAAAGTCCTGAAGGTCGTCCATGCCTTCACCAACTCCTATAAGTCTCACCGGTATTCCAAAGTCCTTCTTTATTGCAAAAACGATTCCGCCTTTTGCGGTACCATCAAGTTTTGTAAGGGCAACACCTGTCACTCCAATCGTATTATTGAACATCTCTGCCTGTCTCAAAGCATTCTGACCTGTCGTTGCATCAACCACAAGAAGAATTTCCTGAGGCGCGCCATCCATTGTCTTCTCAATGACTCTCCTCACTTTTTTGAGTTCTTCCATGAGAGGGCTTTTTGTGTGCAGCCTGCCGGCTGTATCCACTATCACCACATCAACATCTCTATGCCTGGCTGCAGCAATGGCATCAAAGGCAACTGCAGCAGGATCTGAACCGCTCTGATGTTTCACAAACTGAGCATTTGCCCTTTTCGCCCATATCTCGAGCTGCTCGATTCCCGCAGCCCTGAACGTATCTCCTGCAGCAAGTATAACAGAGAGCCCTTGAGAGTGGAACCTGTATGCAAGTTTCCCTATGGTTGTCGTTTTCCCCACACCATTTACACCAACAGCAAGAATCACGAAAGGCTTATCTCCATAGACTGTAATGGGTTGCGAATTGCCAAGGAGAGATACCATCTCTTTCTTGATTAATTCTTTTACAGAATCTACATCACTGATTTCACCTTTCTCGGATTTTTCCCTGATTGTTCTTATGATTTCTGCTGAAGCATTTGTCCCCACATCAGATGCAATGAGTATCTCTTCAAGTTCATCGAGGGTTTCTTCATCAATCTTTCGACCGGTGAATAGAGACTCTACCTTTTCAACAAATCCTTTTCTCGTCTTTGTGAGACCCTCTTTGAGCCTTTCAAAAAATCCCACTGTCCCTCCATTTAATTACTTACTTTTTATTTAAATCCAGCGATAACGTCATTGCGAGTGAAACGAAGCAATCTCGCCCTATGGAAAATGTGATTGCCACGCACCCGCTGGGTGCACGCAATGACAATGCAGATACTGTTCTAATGTCCTTATCGCTGAACTCTGGTTTATAATAACTATTTTAAAAGACTTGAAACAATTTTACTTGTGGATTGAATCTCCGGTCAAGAAAAAGTCATGTCTTTGCCATGAAATTTCTGTATGATTGAGGTTAAACTATTATATGTTGAACAAATCATGCAGGAATATACTTGTCAGGGGAGTGAACTGGATAGGAGATGCGGTAATGACACTGTCTGCATTAAGGTCCCTGAGAAAAGCCATGCCTGAAGCAAAAATCTCTATCCTTGTAAAACCGTGGGTATCACAGATCTTTGAAAATAACCCAAATGTAGACGAAATAATAATTTACAACGATGAACACAAAGGCATTATCGGAAAAATAAAACTTTCATGGATGTTGAATAAAAAAGATTTCTGCAGTGCAATCTTGTTTCAAAATGCATTTGATGCTGCCCTGATTACATTTCTTGCGCGAATAAAGGAGAGAACAGGGTATCGCAGTGATGGCAGAGGTTTTCTTCTTACCACAGCAGTCCCCGTGCCTCAAAATGCAGGGAAAGTACATCAGGTGAACTACTACCTGAATCTTCTTGAACAGTTAGGAATAAAAGAAGAATATTCTGATCCCTACATATATCTCACACTTGATGAACGATTGAGTGCGAGAAAGCTATTGAAAGATATCAAAAGACCTGTCTTAGGAATTAATCCTGGTGCAACATATGGTTCTGCGAAGAGGTGGTTTCCTGAGAGGTTTGCTGAGATTGCGAACTGGTTTATACGAGATACTGACGGAAGTGTGATAATCTTTGGGGGAAAGAATGAAGTAGACATTGCACAGGAAATTGATAAACATATCCCTGAAAATAAACTCCTTCTCGCAGGAAGGACATCTCTGCGGGAACTTATTTCATTCATCTCAGAATGTGATGTCTTTCTTACCAATGATTCAGGTCCACTCCACATTGCCTATGCAGTAGGAACACCTCTTGTTGCACTATTTTGTTCTACAGATCCAAAATTGACAGGCCCTCTGCCCAAGGCAGACGGAGGCAGTAACGTGGTAATACATCCTGATATCTCATGCAGTCCCTGTTTTGAACGTACGTGTAAAGATAATGATTTAAGATGTATGTATGCAATAACCTCAGATGATGTGTATCATGGAATAAAAAAGATATTGCCAGACAGGCCTGCAGTTTTTTTTGACAGGGATGGGACCCTCTGTAAAGATGTGGGCTATCTCAATAAGTATGATGACTTCCATCCTTTCTTAGACATTGAGGAGGTAAAGTCTCTTAAAGGAAGAGGGTTTAAACTCATCGGGGTGAGCAACCAATCAGGTATTGCGAAAGGAATTATTGAAGAAGATTTTGTCCGATATATAAATAATATTTTTATTGAACGATACAACTTTGATGATTTTTACTTTTGTCCGCATCATCCAGAAGAACACTGTCCCTGCAGAAAACCCGAACCTCAAATGCTTCTTAAAGCAAGGGCTCAACATGGGATAGACTTTAAAAAATCTTTTATTGTAGGAGATAAAGAAACAGAGATGCTTCTCGCAAAGGCAGTGGGTGCAAAGGGAATTCTGGTGAAGACAGGTGTGGTAAAGGATTCACTATATGCTGATTTTATTGCGGAGAACCTTACCGAGGCTGTGAACTGGATAGTAAAAAATCATGAGTTATTACTCCAGGGCTAAGGTTATATGCAAAAAATAAAAACTCCTAAAAAAATACTTATCGTGAAGCCAAGCTCTCTCGGTGATGTGGTGCACAGCCTGCCATTTTTGAATGCAGTGAAAGAGCGATTTCCAAAAGCAGAGATTCACTGGGTTATTGCAAAGGGACTGGAAGGTCTTCTCACAGGACATCCAATGATACATAAAATCTGGTTGATAAATAAGGACATGTGGAAAAAGACAACTCATATTCCTCATTCATTTAAAGAACTTCATGCCCTTTTCAGGAAATTACGAAAAGAACATTTTGATATTGTCGTAGACCTTCAGGGACTTTTACGGAGTGGTATCATTACTATGATGACAGGTGCTCCATTAAGAGTTGGTTTTAAAGAGGCAAGAGAGGGAAGCAGATTCTTTTATACTCATAAAATTGAGGGTGGAAAGGATATTCATGCTATTGACAGATATTTGAAGATTGCAGATTTTTTAGGATGTACAACAACAGACATATGTTTTCCTTTCCCATTATCTTTTAACTCGTCACCTGTCACTCATCACTCATCACTTTCTGAGGATTATGCTGTCATCGTCCCTGGTGCAAGATGGAAAACCAAGAGATGGCCTTCAGAGAAGTTTGGAGAACTCTCATCGCTACTTCCTTTAAAGACAGTGATCATAGGGGGCAAGGGAGACACAAAAATTGCAAATGAAATTGTTGCTCATTCAAATGGGAAGGCAATATCTCTTGCAGGGAAGACAGAGCTGAAGGGATTGATAGAAGTAATGAGAGGTGCACGCTTTGTGGTGAGCAATGACTCAGGTCCTATGCATATTGCCGCAGCCCTCGGTATCCCTGTTTTTGCCATTTTCGGACCTACAGACCCAAAAAGAACAGGACCTTACGGAAAAGGACATACCGTGATTAAGGAAGATACTTCATGTGCACCGTGCTTCAAGAAGACATGTGATGATATAAAGTGCATGAATAACCTGTCAGTAGAGAAGGTTTATGAAGTAATTAAGAAAAATTTAGCAACATAACCTTCATGCTCAAGAAGAGGTGATATGTGATAAAATTTATCGAAGCAGTTCGGAAACGAACAAGTTAGTTGCTCATTGCAGGTGGAGACAAGAAATATTAAAGAGTATCCTAAGTCATAGGAGTTACACTGAGGCTTATGAAATTTGAATTAGATAATTTTCAAAGAAATACGCCACTTGAAGAATTCATAGAGGATGCCCGCGCTGTAGCAAAAAGATTGAACAAAAATACCCTTACAACACGCGAGTATGATAAATATGGGAAATTTCATTCTCGAACAATTTTTAAGAGATTTGATTCTTGGTTACAAGTTTTAGAATTGTCTGGACTGGAAAAGTCGATCAAATATGGCACTACCGTGGAGGAACTTTTTGAAAATCTGGAGGCGGTTTGGCGAACATTAGGGCAACAGCCAAGATTTAGAGAGATGAAAAAGCCTCTTTCACGTTATGGCGTAAAAGCATATACGCGAAGGTTTGGTTCATGGCGCAATGCACTAAAAAGCTTTATTAGTTTTGTAAATCAGTCACCAGAAAACATAGAGGAAATCCCTGTTGTCCGCCAACCGAAAATAACACCTGTGGAAAGATTGCACAAAACGAAAAGGGAGATTTCATGGCGCATGCGATTTTTTGTTATGAGAAGAGATAATTTTAAATGTCAAATGTGCGGCAGAAGTCCAGCTACCCATATTGGTGTAATCTTGCAGATTGACCATATACATTCATGGTCCAAAGGTGGAGAAACTGTAATAGAAAATTTACAAACACTTTGTGAACAATGTAACATCGGGAAAAGCAATCTGTAGAACTAAATGGATTATGACTGCCTGCAACGGATGGCTAACACGTTGCAAAAGACTTACCAAATCCTGACATTGGTCGGGACTTCTTTTGTGCTGGAACAGTTATGCCACAAAAATTAAAAACCAGTAAAAACCCTGCGGTAAGACCACAAGGTATCTGAATATACATGTAACTATGCGTATGCGTCATTCCTGCGAAAGCAGGAATCCAGCCCCGTATCAAGTACGGGGCGTCCCTGCGAAAGCGGGGAACTAAAGGAACTGGATTCCCGTTTTCACGGGAAACCCTGGATTCCGCATCAAGTGCGGAATGACAAACAAGGGAACACTTTAGCAAGTCTACAGGGAATATCGAGCTTAAGTAGACTTTTTTATTGGTATGATATATAGTAATACTACGGAGGCGAATTATGAGTAAGACAAAAATTGCAATAACTCTGGAAGAAGACTCTGTCAAACGATTAGACCACCTCGTCACAGGACACATGTTTTCCAGTCGGAGTCAAGCAATCCAGGAAGCCGTAAAAGAAAAGCTGGAAAGAATAGAACGTAGCCGTTTAGCAAGAGAATGTAGAAAGCTTGACCCGAACTTTGAAAAGGCGATGGCAGAAGAAGGTTTAACTAAGGATTTGACTGAATGGCCCGAATACTGAGGGGTGATATTCGCTGGGCAGATTTAAATCCTGTGCGAGGCCGTGAGCAAGCAGGCTTACGGCCTGTTTTGATTTTAAGCCATGACGTTTTTAACGAACATTCTGGGACTGTGATAGCAGTAGCAATTACCAGTCAACCTCAACGCGCTGGTTTTCCGCTAACCTTGGAGTTAAATACGGGTGATTTGCCGAAGCGTTCGTGGGTCAAAATAAGTCAAATTCGGACACTCTCAGTAGAGAGGATCGGGAAACTGATGGGCAGAGCCTCTCCGGAGGAATTAGCTCAAATAGTTGAGGGACTGAATGAAATAATAGGTGAATAAAATCCTTAATCTCCAACTGTCAATCAACTACTCTCCCATTCACCATCTTGAATATTCTGTGACAGCGTTTTGAGAGAGACTCATTATGTGTGACGATAACAAATGTGATTCCTTTCTCTTTATTGAGATTAACGAGAAGATTAAAAAGTTCTTCACCTGTAGTGGTATCAAGGTTGCCTGTGGGTTCATCTGCAAGAACTACATTTGGCTCGAGGATGAGTGCACGCGCAACAGCAACGCGCTGCTGCTCACCACCTGAAAGTTCCCCTGGCCTGTGGCTTTCTCTTTCCGACAACCCCAGCTCATTTAACAGTCTTTCAGCCCTTTCTTTGACCTCTTTATAACTTAACCCCTTGAACCCTTGGACACTTGACCCCATACTTATAAGTCCTGGCATCATTACATTCTCAAGTGCGGTAAATTCGGGGAGAAGGTGATGGAACTGAAACACAAATCCGATTGATTTGTTTCTGAAGTAAGCAAGTGAATGTTCATCGAGCAAGAATATATCATTGCCATTGTAAAAGACCTTTCCTGAAGTCGGACTATCAAGTGCTCCGAGGATATGGAGGAGCGTGCTCTTGCCCACGCCTGAGGCACCGACTATCCCGACCATCTCTCTTTCCTTGATCGAAAGGTCAACACCCTTCAGAACCTGAAGCTCGCCTGCTTTGGTAGTAAAATGTTTTTTCAGGTTTTGGACTTCGATCAAATTCTTCATATGCTCACTTACTCATACCTCAACGGTTCTACTGGGTTAAGTTTTGCTGCCTGCCATGCAGGATAGAGAGTTGCTATGAAACTGATGAAAATCGCAGAAACTGACACAGTAAGAAAATCGAAAAGTTTCATCTTCACGGGAAGATGGCTTAAATAGTACACATCAGCAGGAAGCTTGATAATCTGGTATGTGTTTAAGATATAGCCCAACAGATACCCTCCAGCAATTCCGATAATGGTTCCAAAAAGTCCTATGAATAATCCTTGAAACATAAATATGTTCATAATGCCTTTGTTCGTTGCGCCCATCGCCTTTAATATTGCAATCTCCCTGCTCTTCTCAATTACATTCATTATAAGAGTGCTCACAATATTAAATGAGGCAACAAGGATGATGAGGATAAGTATGACAAACATGGCGAACTTCTCCAATTTCAGGGCTGAAAAGAGATTTCTGTTCATCTGCATCCAGTCTCTCACATAGAAAGGGAACCCTAATTTCTTTTGTATGCTTTCTCTCACATTAGACGCCTTATAAATATCGTTCAGTCTGACCTCTATACCGGTAATATCTTCTTTCAATCCGAAAAACTCCTGTGCAGATTTGAGATCTGTCAGTACAAGATTGGTGTCGTATTCGAACATTCCGACTTCAAATGTTGCGATGACTTTGAACTGTTTCATTTTTGGGAGCATGCCCAGAGGTCCTATCTCTCCAATCGGGGAAATAATATTGACCGTATCGCCCTTAAATACACCGAGACTATATGCAAGCTCTCTTCCGAGGATAATATTGGGGATTTTGTCTTTTGATGCGAGGTCTTCAAGATTTCCATCTTTTATAAATTTCGTTATCTCTGTTGTCTTCTTCTCTGTTTCAGGCAGTATTCCTCTCATGAACACACCATGTGTCTTTTTGCCGAATGATACCATCACCTGTCCAAGAATAAATGGTGAAGATGATACCACATCTTTTTCGCCCTCTAAGTCTTTGATTACATCTTTGTATTTTGGCATCGTTCCTTTATAATCAAGGACAACCACATGGGCATTCACCCCGAGTATTTTCTTCTGAAGGTCTTCATGAAATCCGCTCATTACAGACAAAACAACAAGGAGTGCCATCACACCGACTGCAACACCTCCAATAGATATTACTGTATTGACTGAAATACCCTTATGTTTTTTCGGGGATTTGAGGTATCTGAGAGCAACAAATATCTGATACGGTAAGTTCACTTTATTGTTCTGGCTTCAATTGCGGGAATAATATCACATCTCTTATTGACTGAGAATTCGTCAGTAACATCACGAGCCTGTCTATTCCGATGCCTTCCCCTGCTGCGGGTGGCATACCATACTCAAGTGCCCTTACAAAATCTTCATCCATCCAGTGTGCTTCTTCATCGCCCTGTTTCTTTGCCTCAACCTGTTTTGCAAACCGGTCATGCTGATCCATGGGGTCAGTGAGCTCTGAAAATGCATTCGCAATCTCTCGTGATGCAATAAAAAGTTCGAATCTTTCAACAAGCTCTGGATTATCTTGTTTTTTCTTTGCAAGTGGCGAAAGTTCAACAGGATAATCTATGATAAACGTCGGCTGGACGAGTTCAGGCTCGACTCTTTCCTTAAAGATCTCATCAAGGATTTTCCCATGAGTTGCATCTTCGTTTATTTCTATGTGCTGTGCTTTTGCCCATGCTATTGCCTTTTCTCTATTATTCAAGACCTCCGGGGGCACCCCTTTCTGCAACAGTGCTTCTCTCATCGGAATTCTTGGCCACGGGGGAGTGAGATCTATGGTGGTATCTCCGTATGGTATTTTTAATGTCCCGAGAGCCCTGTGAGCAACATAGGAAATTAATTCTTCGGTAAAAGACATGAGGAAGTTATAGTCTCTGTAAGCGATATAAAATTCGAGCATCGAAAATTCCGGGTTATGCTTTGTTGATATACCCTCATTCCTGAAATTCCTGTTAAGCTCGTATACACGTTCATACCCGCCAACGAGGAGCCTCTTGAGATAAAGCTCAGGCGCAATTCTGAGATATAAATCTATGCCAAGCGCTATATGATGGGTCTTGAACGGCCGTGCAGTTGCGCCACCGGGAATCTGCTGCATCATGGGTGTTTCAACTTCGATGAATCCCTGCGATTCGAGGAAGTCCCGAATCGCCTTGATGATCACGCTCCTCTGAGCAAAGGTCTGCCTTACATCAGGGTTCACGATCAAATCCACATATCGCTGTCGATATCTCGTCTCAATATCCTTTAATCCATGCCACTTCTCGGGAAGGGGCCTTAAAGATTTTGCGAGAATGACAAAATCCTTTACCTCGATAGTAAGTTCATTTGTTCTTGTCCTGAATAATTGTCCTTTTAATCCGATTATGTCCCCGATGTCGAGCTTCTTCACTATAACCTGTTTCTCTCCAAGGACATCCTTTTTAAAATAGAGCTGAATCTTCCCTGTCGCATCCTGAATATGAGCAAAGACAGCCTTGCCAAAATCTCTCATAGAGACAATCCTGCCTGCGAGTGAACACGAAACAACGCTTTCCTCTAAGGATTCCTTTGTTGAAGAATTAAATTTATCCTGGAGCTCTGATGCATGATTCTCCGCGTAAAACGTGCCTCCAAATGGTTCAATACCCATCTGTCGCAATTCTTCAAGTTTCTTGATTCGCTGCTCTATCAGATCACTAAATTCTTTCATATCCATAAAATATAGTTTACCTACCTGTTAAGGTCATTTTATGCGAATGATTAGAGTAGATTAGGGATTATAATGATTAAATTCAGGTTAAGTCAATTACACCGTAATGAGAAGACCTCAATGAGCAAGCCAAACTTTCATGCAGGTATGGAAGACTGACAAATTTGTTATTATAAAAATAATAGAGATTTAATTTTTATAATGCAGTTTTGGTCTGAGGATATAAAACAGAATCCAAATAAAATTGTGGAAAGCATAAAAGATAATTTCACTCCATCCTATCTCCTGCTCCCTCCCGGAGTGTTGACTGATAAGGTCAGAGAAGCAGAGGAGATTTTAAAGGAATGTACCCTATGTCCCAGGGAATGCAGGGTTGACAGAACATCTGGCCATATAGGTTTTTGCAGGACTGAAAATAAACCATTCATATCGAGCTGGGGACCTCATTTTGGCGAGGAAAGACCACTTGTGGGAAGATTTGGTTCAGGAACTATTTTCCTTGGCAATTGCAACCTCGGCTGTATCTTCTGTCAGAATTATTCGATTAGCCATTATGGGGAAGGCGTTGAGGTATCCTTTGAAAAATTTTCAGATATAATGCTCTCATTGCAGCGTAGTTGGTGTCACAATATAAATTTCGTGACACCAACGCATCAGATGCCAATGATACTCAGGGCTTTACAGATTGTATCAGGAAAAGGAGTGAATATACCTGTTGTGTATAACTGCGGCGGATATGAATCCATGCAGTCAATAAAGCTGCTTGATGGGGTAGTTGATATTTACATGCCGGATTTTAAATATTATGACCCTGAGATGGCTTTCAGATATTCAGATGCCAGAGATTACCCTGAGGTCGCAATGGCTACACTAAAAGAGATGCATCGACAGGTCGGGGATCTTGTAATAAAAAACGGTATTGCTCAGAGAGGACTGCTCGTGAGGCATCTTGTGCTTCCAGAAGGGACTGCAGGTACCGCAGGTGTGGTAAAATTCATTGCTGAGGAAATTTCAAAAAATACCTATATCAATATCATGGATCAATACCACCCGTGCTTTAAGGCTTTTGATAACCCACCTCTCAACAGAAGGATTACCGGAAGAGAATACAGCGACGCAATATGTATGGCAAAAGAAGCAGGACTTACGAGAATAGACGGTGTGACAGTGTGAATATTCATTGAATTTTTTAAAATAAATTGTTAAAGTGAATCTTAATATTATGTTTACTATGATCCCCAAAAAAAGAGAGCTAAAAATGAGGAACGCTATTCTCAGGGGTATCTATGAAGACAATCTAAGGATAATCGGGAAACATTCTAACGCTCTCTCAGATAAAGCGCCCTCTTTTCTCAAAAAAATGTTTTTGTTTTTCTTCATAGTATTGCTCGCTGTTTTAGGACATTGGAATTACCAAAACCTCTCACTCTTTTCAGAATTTCCAGAAAAACAGATAACAGCAAGCCTTATCACACAAGAACCTTCTTCTCTCGGAACCGAATTGCAACAACTGCCTGCTGAAAAATCAGTCAGCCCTTCAGATTATAAGGCTTTTCTGAGCGGTCCGGACATACCACTCAGTCGCGTGTTCGGTTTAGAGGTAAAAACAATTATGATAGATCCGGGACATGGTGGCTCTGACTCAGGAACTGCAGGAAAGATGGGAACTAAAGAGAAAGATATAGCACTGGACATAGCAAAGCGACTAAGAGAGCGGCTTAAAAAATATGGCAATTACAATGTGCTCATGACTCATGAACAAGACTCTACACTCCCCCTTAACAAACGGGTAGAATTAGCCCGCTTAGGCAGGGCAGATCTTTTTATATCTTTACACCTCAATTATTTGCCTTCAAAGCCCATAAATATTATCGAGACGTATTATTTCGGCCCGTCTTCTGACGCAAAAACACTGAAGCTTGCGGAAAGGGAAAATATAGGCTCACAATATGGATTGAGCGACTTCAAGGAGATAATCATGAAGATTGGCGATAAGTTAAAACTGCAGGAATCTAAAGAGCTTGCATCTTCTATACAGAAAGTTCTTTTTTTGAACAGCAAAAAACACAATGGAAATGTGTATAACTCTGGCATAAAGAGGGCGCCATTTGTTGTCTTGTTAGGTGTAGATGTGCCTGCTGTCCTGGTAGAAGTCTCCTGCCTTAGTAACAGAGAGGAAGAGATAGAACTGAACACTGAAAGCCACAGAGAAAATATTGCACGTTATCTGCAAGCCGGCATACTGGATTATTTAAATAAAGGAGAAAAAAGCTATGAAGCAAAAAGACACACAACAGCAAGATAGCATCTTATTTGCTGGAATTGACCTTGGAACATCGAGGAGTTCAATCTCTGCAAGTAACCTGACAAGAGAATGGATTGAGAGTTACGTCGGTTGGCCTAAAGACTTTATTTCGTTACAGGTAGTGGGGAAGCCTGTACTCTTTGGCTCAGAGGCTCTTAAAAACAGACTCTCGCTTGACCTTTGTAGACCCCTTGAACATGGCGTCATAAAAGAAGGTATTGAAAAAAGTGAAGATGCAGTAAAAGAAATTATTAAACATCTGATTGAACTCGCAAAACCTTCGCCTGAACAGAAAATCCATGCTGTTGTTGGAGTGCCTGCTGATACACTGAAGGTAAACAAGCTTGCGATCAGAAAGGCTGCTTCAGAATTTGCACATTCACTCATGGTTGTATCAGAACCATTTGCAGTAGCTTACGGTATGAACCTGCTGAACAATGCGCTTGTCATAGATATAGGTGCCGGCACAACTGACTTCTGTATTATGCATGGCACTATACCATCCGAAGAGGACCAGAAAACTATATTGACTGCCGGTGATTACATTGATGAACAGCTTTACAGCTATTTAACCGAGAAGTACCCCAACTCAAGGTTTAATAAAAATATGGTCCGCCAATTTAAAGAAAAATACAGTTTTGTAAGGGACGTGTCCGGCGAAATTCATGTAGAAATCCCTGTTGACGGAAAGCCGGTTATTCACGATATTAAGAATGAGATAAAACGCGCGTGTGAAAGCATTCTTCCTGCAATAATAGAAACGACCACTGAGATGATCGCACGATTTGACCCTGAATTCCAGATAAAGATAAAGAACAACATTGTGCTTGCAGGCGGCTGCAGTCTGATAAGAGGCATAGGTGAATACTTACAGAATGCATTGAAAGAGTACGGTCCCTGTAACGTAACGCACGTGGAAAACCCTCTCTTCGCAGGCTCAGATGGTGCACTCAAACTTGCACTGGATATGCCTGTAAAATACTGGGAGCCATTATAATCTCAATAGAAATAGAATCTATTATAGAGGAGTAATTTATTAAAATACGCGGAACAATTCTTGTAATCGATACTGATACAGAGACAACACAGAAGATTGTATCAACTCTGGAATCTGAAGATTATCTTGTTTTCACAGCCTCAAGTAGTGATCTTGGCATTACTATGGCACAAAAGGTCACCCCATCATTGATATTTGTCAATCCTGCTATAGCCGGTACAAGCGGATTAGAGATGTGTAAAGAAATTCATGATATGGAGCCGCTCAGGAATGTGCCCATTGTTGTCCTCACTACATTTAAAGGAACGATAGATCCTCGCTACACCTCCCTTTACGGCATTGTCGATTCACTTAAAAAACCCTTTAGCCCTGAAGAACTTATTTCAAAAACTGAGAATGTCCTTGGTGAGAAATCTGCTCATGTCGAGCCTGTTACAGAACCTGTTATAGAGGAGGATGTCAGTTCAGATGAAAGTGAACAAACCATAGCTATCGAAGAACCTGTGATACCTGAAATTCCAAAGGAGATTGATGAAGAGAGAGATGTTTCTGATAAAACTATGGAGTGGCTGAAAGAAGAAGAAATAGTCTCTTCAGATAAGGCTGCAGTGAAACAGATTCTTCACGAAAAACCTGAGGAAATTATAGAGAAAAAGCCTAAAAAGACTTATACAATGAAAAGACCCTTAAGAAGAGACACGAAAAAGAGGTTATTTGTGCCGATTATTGCTGTTGTTGTAATTATTATACTCGGCGCAGCAGGAATTGTGCTGTTTAAAATAGTTCCATTGCCATGGGAAAAAGTTCAAGCACCAGTTGCGGTGAGGCCTCCTGAAACTGTTCAAGAAAAGCCTGTTGACATTGCTCCCTCTCAGGAACAACAAAAACCACAGGAAGCAATTGTGGAAAAGAGACCTGATTCTATCCCCTCACCTGCCCCTACTTCTCCTGTACCTCAACCTGAGGTGAAACCCTCAGGTAAGGTAATTTATTCTGTTCAGATCGGCGCATTTGAGAATAAGAATAATGCGGAAACTCTTGCGAAACAATATAAAGAAAAGGGTTATGAGACTTTTGTCCATACAACCACACCAAAGGATAAGAAGACACTCTACAGGGTTTTAATCGGTAAGTTTGAGAACAAGAAAGAGGCTTCCAGGTTTGCTGAAAACATTATCAAAAAAGAAAAGATCAAGGCTTCCATTGCCCGAGAGTAAGGTTAAAGCTTGATAATCTCTGCCTTCATTGTATCTAAATCTGCCAGTGCCACTGTTGCCTTCCCATAAAGCCATGCTCCTGCTTCCCCTGGATTCACAATCAGGGTATTTTTCACTTTTCTGATATCAGGCTTATGTGTATGTCCATAGATAACAAGATCATAGTCACCGCTTTTGGCAAGTGCATTAACAACATGATGTTCATGCATCACAATAATTTCTCTATTATGAAGTGTGAATATATATGGCTGGTTATGAATATTGCCCCCAGACCTCTGAAGGAGAAGGAGTTTGTCCCCGTCATTATTGCCAAATATTCCGTCATAGTTACAGTTAAATTCCTCAAAAAGTTTTACGGTAAAAGGTGACGTATAATCTCCTGCATGAATTACATATTCAACCTTTTTGTTGTTGAATAATTTGACAGCTTTCCTTGTCTTCACTAAATTGTCATGGGTATCAGATAGTATTCCGATAAGCATCTATTACTCCTTATAACTTTTTAGCCGCCTGCTTGATGTTTTACGATGTTTTCCACACCAAGACGTATCATCATTATTGCGATTGCTGCGAGAAAAAGTGCCATAACCTTTGAGATTCCGATTATCCCTCCTCTTCCAAAGATATTTATAATCCGCTGGGCATTGATTAATGAAATCCAGACGATGAAGAGATTAAGCACAAGCGAGATAATAGTGGGAATTATGCCGTAATGATCTACAAGCACTAAGATGGTGGTGAGCACTGCGGGCCCAACAATTAAAGGCACTCCAATAGGCACCACCCCCATTTTGTCAATGGATTTCCTCCATTCCTCGCCGCTTTTTATAAGGTCAAGAATTGCAAATACAAGAAGCACGAGCCCACCGCCAATCTTGAAATCATCTGTAGTGATACCTAATATTTGAAAAATTGCTTCTCCCAACGCTATAAATAAAAGGCTTACGATTATAGCTGTCAGTATCGACTCTCTTACGACTTCTCGCCTCTTTGGCTTTGACATCTCTTCCGTCATCGAGATAAAAATGGGAAGAAGCAAAAAAACATTAATCGCAACAAAAAGGGGTATGAAGGTGTTGGGGAGTACTTTTATAATATTTCCCATCAGTGTAATTATAATTACTCATTACTCCAGTGTCAAAGTAATCTCACAGCCAACAGTTAAATTTTACTCACAAAACTGTTTGGGCAATTTGCCCTGCCCTCAGGACAAATTGTCTGCTTGGACTACGTATTGTTTTCTTAAAACCAAATATATTCAATAAGTTATACAATGGCATCTTTGTTGCTTTGCCTATAAGTACAAAATCTATTCGGAGGGAGGTGATAAGGGAAGTTCCTGGATTGGTTTGATTTGATAGTATTATTCGTGAACCATTTCTAAAATTAAAAGGAGGTAGCTATGGATGTAAAGGATTATTGTAAAACCCTTGGAGCAGAACTCGCAGTCTGGAAAGCAAAGGTCTATGATATTATTGCGAGATTGGATAAGGTTTCTTCCGGTGAGAAAGAAAAGGTCATAGATCAGGTGAGAGATGTTCATGTGCTCTTTGTAGAACTTGATGATAGGATAAAAAGGCTCGAAAGAGAGTGCCCGACTGAGTGGGGTCCTGATAAAGCAGAAATAGAACAGAAGATCCGCACCCTGACAGGGAAAATCGCTTACCTGAGGATGCCAACATAAGTTTTTTGCTGTTATCACCCTTTAGGTCACTTTATGGAAGAGGCAAACACTTCTTATCAAGTTACAATATTTAGATATCCGCATTGTGGAAATAATCTAAAATAATATGAAGGCAATGCGGATATTCATCTTTATAATGAGAATTGTCTTCAGAGAGAGCCTCTCCTAAGGGTGAATTCTTATAGGCTCATCTGGTATTTTTTTTAAGGATGATGAGAGACGCTATTAGTTTCATTCCCTTATGATGATGCTTCTGATCATGAAGGCGGAAATTTCTGTGGTATAATTCTCTATGGAGATATGTCCTGTCTGCAAGCAACCGATAGATGAATGTATCTGTTGTCCTGAATGAGGGCATGTGTGCCTCCTGGATCAGGGGGAATTCTATTGCCCGGTGTGCAAGCCTAAACCTGAAGAATCTGAAAAAAAAAGCCCGGAGGCTGATCACTGACGGTTTGACTTCAAAAACCAAAAAATCCTTGACAGCCCTCCCGGTTAAAGGTTGCAAACATTTTTGTCACAGTCAAAATGTATTGAGTTCTTTCTGTAGTTTTCAGAAACAATTCCTGCTAAAATATTAATAGTAGTTTTATAAAATAATATTTAATTTCTCAAAGTGAAAGGAGATGCCATGAGTCAGTCAGAATATCATAATTTCATAAATCGCAGAGACTTTTTGAAACTCGGAGTTTTAGGAGCCACTACCGCAGCAGCAGGTCTGAGCAGTATTGCAGGAATTTCCGAAAGTGCAGCGCTCAATGCAGCAATCCAGCCTGTGTATAGGAAACTGGGGAGGACAGGGCTGAAACTCACCGTTGTCAGCTTTGGCGCCATGCTCACTCCAGAGAATGAGGTGATGCGGGCTGCCTTTGACCTCGGTGTCAACTACGTTGATACTGCGCGCAGGTACATGGACGGCAGGAATGAAGAGATTGTCGGAAAGGCACTTAAAGGCATTAGAAACAAGGTTTATGTCGCAACGAAAACACTCCCGACATCAAATTCAAAAAAAGATATTTTTCAGGATGTAGAGACAAGCCTTTCCAAGCTTCAGATAGACCATATAGACGTAATCCAGCTCCATAACCTTAAGAGTAAAGAACGGGCATTTATCCCTGAGGTACGTGAAGCACTTACAGAACTCCGCAAACAGGGCAAGGTCCGTTTCCTTGGTATTACCACTCACACGAATCAGGCTGAGGTTCTTAATGCCCTTGTTGATGACCCGGAGAAATTTTTTGATATGGCATTGGTGGGGTATAACTTCAAAAGTGAGATGGAGATAAAAAATGCAGTTGCACGCGCTGCAAAAGCCGGTATTGGAATCGTCGCCATGAAGACACAGGCAGGTGGATATAAGACTGACGCACTTGGACCCATCAGCCCTCACCAGGCTGCTCTCAAGTGGGTGCTCCAGGATACGAATGTGACGTGTGCAATCCCCGGTATGAAAGATATGGAGATGCTCAAGGAAGACATTGCGGTTATGGGAATGAAGCTAACCCGCACTGATGAGCAGATACTCAAACATTACTCAGAAGCTATTCAGCCATATTATTGCCACTTCTGCGCAAAGTGTGAGCCAACATGCCGGAATAACGTGGCTATCAGTATCATCAACCGCTGCTTGATGTATGCAGAAGGCTATGGGAGCATCGAGCTTGCCCGGTCAACCTACAATGAGATTCAAACTGACAAATCAGCTTCTGCATGTCTCAGTTGCTCTGAATGTGTTGCACATTGCGTCAACGGTATTACTATTGCTCACAGGATGCGTAAAGCCCAGACATTGTTTGGATAAATCATTATGAAGATACGTATCATCTCTCTATTTTTTGTTTTTATTTTTCATGCCTTTGTGTTTGCTGCTGATACATCTATTGAAACCCTGTTGCCCTCACCGGGTTTCTCAGAAGGATGGATTATGGAAGGCAAGGTAAACAGCTACACAAAGGACACCCTCTATGAACATATCAATGGTGAATCTGAACTTTATTTCCCCTATGGTTTTGAGATTGTTGGTTCGGCTCTTTATGTGAAAATAAGTGATCCGAACATTGCCCTTGTTGCTGATATCTTTAAGATGGGGTCATTGCTGGATGCCTTTGGCATATACTCAAATTACCGCATACCTTATGCAGAAGAGATTAAAATTGGGAGTGAGGGTTTCGTGACCAGTTCACAGTTAATGTTCTATAAAGATCGCTATTTTGTGAGATTGGCTGCCTCAGGTACGTTAACTCTGGAACGTGCTGTGTTCGTTGCCTGTGCAGAGGCGATTGCCAAAAACCTTCCCGGTGAATCTTCCCGTCCAAAAGAACTGGAAATCCTGAAAATTCCCGATGTCACTCCAAAGACAGAAAAGTACGTTACTCAAAGTGTGCTGGGCTATGCGTTTCTCAAAAAAGGTTTTATCGCGGAAGCGACACTCGATGGTAAACCTGTAAGGGTGTTTGTTATCCTCGATGAATCACCAAAAGCCTCTATATACACGTTTGAACAGTACATCAAGTATCTGAATGAATCAGGTGTCCAGCCGTATCTGAGTAAAAGTACGAGTGGTGCAACAATTACTGTTCAGGATCCTTTGTATAAGGGTGTGATGGTTCGGCAATCAGGCCGCTATCTTCTCGGCGTGATTAACCTTAAAGACCCTTTAAAAGCCGCCTCGCTTATTGACCGATTGCAGTCCCATATCTCAGCACCATAAAAACCAACACAAATACCTCATAAATCACGGGGACTTAACAGTCCAATTGATTATCTCATCATGGAAGAACTAAGCAACTTTTTCCTTTGCAGGCTGGACCCGAATTCTTTTCCCTTTTAGCATCATGTCGTTCAGCGCACCAATGACTTTATCTGCGAGATCAGCCTGGACTTCTACAAAACTGAACGTATCGAGGATTGCAATCTTCCCGATTTTTCTCCCCGGGATATTTGTACTCTCCGAAACGTATTTTACGATATCGCCAACCTTTATATTGTCTTTTTTGCCTATCGTCATGAAGAGCTTGGTAAAATTCTGGTCTGATGAGGAATGTGACTTAGACTCTTCAATGTCTTCAACCTCCATATTTCCTGAAGTGAGGCTCATGGCTGCTGCCGCGACATCCTGCGGAGCGTACCTTGTGAGGAGCCTTTCTATTAAAGAGAGATACCTTCTGTGGCTCCCTTTAGAGATTATGTCTTCAAGGGTATCAACAAGTTCTTTTTCCTTTGCCTTTGTTACTTCATCCCGGGTAGGAAGATTTGCCTTTTTGATGGTTGTTCTTGCAAATTTTTCAATAAGTTTCAGCTGCCTATATTCCCTGGGTGTCACAAGGGTGATGGCAATACCGGATTTCCCTGCCCTGCCTGTTCTGCCTATCCTGTGAACGTATGCATCGGGGTACTGAGGAATGCTGTAATTGATGACATGTGTCACATCAGGAATATCCAGTCCCCTTGCAGCAACGTCTGTGGCAACAAGGATGTCAAGGTTGCCCTTCCTGAATTGATTCATCACCTCATCCCTATGGGACTGTGTATAATCTCCATGGATCGAGCCGGCATCATAGCCCATCTGCCTGAGCTGTCCTGACACGTCATCCACAGCTCTTTTTGTATGACAGAAGATGAGCGTTAACGAAGGGTCCTCCACGTCCAGAAGCCGGGTTAACGCCTTTATCTTGTCTTCTTCCCTGACTTCATAGAAGATCTGTTTTATCTTCGCGACCACCAGGTTCTTGGCATCAACATAGACCTTCTCAGGCTCATGCATGTACCTGGCTGAAATTCGAACAATTTCCTCGGGCATTGTAGCTGAAAAGAGCATTGTCTGCCGATCCTTTGGAACCTCTTTGAGTATTCTTTCCATGTCATCGATAAAGCCCATATTCAACATCTCATCGGCCTCATCAAGGACAACGATACCGACATCTTTCAAAACAAGGGTTTTTCTCTGTATATGGTCTATTACCCGCCCCGGCGTGCCGACTACCACATGAACTCCTTTCTTCAGGCTTCGTATCTGCCGTTCAATGGATTGTCCGCCGTAGATCGGAACTGAGGTGACTCCCTTATTCTGGCCTATTCTGTTTAACTCCTGTGCTACCTGTACCGCAAGCTCCCTCGTAGGAGCAAGCACGATGGCATAAGGGTTTTTACTTTTTCCTTTTTTACGCCATTCAACAATAGAAATACCAAAGGCAGCTGTTTTCCCCGTGCCGGTCTGTGCCAGCCCTATGATGTCCCGCCCCTCAAGAGCAGGGCCAATTGCCATTTTCTGTATTTGGGTAGGTTCTTCAAACCCCATATCGGAAAGCGCATTCAGAACCTCATCCGAAAGACCAAACTCATAAAATCTCTTATACATTCATTCTTCTCCTGTTTTCCAACTCTTTTTATTTAAACTCAAGAAAAATCTCCTTTATCTCTTATATGCGAAGCTACCAGATATTTTTATAGCAAAATGGAGGGATACACTAAATTGCAGTCTATTCCACCTGGGTATTGCTCTTTCAGTTTATTCTACAACATTCTGTCGATTTTTGGGAATTAAGAAGAGCAAAGGGGGATCTTGCCTGACTTTTAAACCCCTTTATCTCCCTTTGCCTCTTACAACTTTCTCTTATCTATAACCCTCTTTGCCTTCTCCTCAAACCGTTCAAGGGTCTTTTTTTCTACTGGTTTCACTTCAACGGAGATACCAAGCTCCGAGGAAAGCTTTGTCTTGATCAAATCAATAAAATCTT
>Ga0224506_10000923_pt1 | contig 22278 bp, 14 predicted proteins | sample SF_Jan12_sed_USG_2_FD_169108 | JGI IMG/M metagenome (GOLD analysis project Ga0224506, IMG submission 169108) | Sediment microbial communities from San Francisco Bay, California, United States - SF_Jan12_sed_USGS_8_1 | ecosystem: Environmental > Aquatic > Marine > Sediment | place: USA... | reverse complement strand
GGTTAGAAATTCCACAATCGTGTGATATTAAATCCAATAAGTATATCTCCTGCTCCAAAATCATTAGTATTAAATAGCATATTGTGCTGTGGGTTTATGGATCTAAAACTTCCTGCAAATACTTGGAAAGCATGTGCACTAGTAGCTATTTCAAGACCAAAACTAATATTTGGTTTTATATCAATTTCAGGATACGATTCTAAGGTAAGTGCATCAACAGTTTTGTGTTTAGTTAATTGTTGATCATACCCAACTATCAGTGACAATTGTGCATTAAGTTTATACCTTCCTGCAGCTGATATACCTATTACATCATTATTCATAAGAGTATCCACGGCATTGTAATGTGAAAAATTGGGAGCTACTTGAACTGAAAGTTTAGATCCAAATTTTCGACTAATTATCAATTCGTGGAAATAGGAAAGACGGTGTACGTATTTTTCAAAATTACTCTTGTCTTGTGCATCAATAACAGTATTAGCGTAATAAGTGATACCTACAGGAAAACTACCAGAACGAGTTTGTTGAAAAATGGCATATTTAAAGCTAAAATCTTGCATTTTATCTAATTTGGTAGTCCCAAATCCTATAGAGAGGTTTTTTATAACAGAGTATGTAAACCCCAATCGAATATTTGCAGATGGTGCATAAAGACCATAAATATCAGAAATTCCATTTTCGACAGTACCAAAACGATGTTGCATATCGAATTCGAAAGTTCCTTTAATGGGCACAACTACCGATTGATTGTCGATTAATAGCGCACTTTCAAAAGGTGATCGAACTGGACGCTTGTCTTTTTCTTCTGTTTTTTCTTGGGTAAATCCGTTAGTAGCAAAAAGTAATGTTGCCATGATAACCAATATAAAAACAGTAACTTCTCTTAGGTTAAATCTGATTTGTTTTACTGTAATCGTTTCCATGTTTTTTATTTTTAGTTATCTAATGCTCCTTGTTGTATCCATCTTAAAATTATTTGCCGATCTTCTTCCGAAGCTTCGTCTTTCATACTCCCTGTCGTTATTTTGGTATAAAGTGGACTTAATTCAGCACTGTCCAAATCCAAATAACCAAAAAAGGTAAGGCTTGTAAATGCTTTTTCTGGTGATAAATCTGGAGTAGTCGCACCAACACCATGACAACCAGCACTGTTACAATTAGAATTAAAAATAGGGATTATATCCAATGCAAAACTAACCGTATCAGGTACTTCTATTGGCTTTGGAGGTATGGTGTGATACTCACAACCTGACATGCAGAAAAGAAAGCCAGTGATGAATAGTAGTAACCATATAGCATTATTTCTTTTCATAATTATTGTGTTAAAAAAGTTAGTGATTGAGTCTGTAGTCCAATTTTATTCAAATCATCATTATCAGTTAAGTATATATCAAACACATAATCCATTGATTTACTTAAGTCAAACTGAATGTCCTGAGCAGAGCCTGTAAGTAGGGGTCTTACAAGTAAAACTTCGTATTGAACACCTTCTCTAGGAGAAGTGATTTTAGCAAGTTGTGTATTAGAAACGGCTTGCACATCAGGGAAACTGCCAGTTGAATTATCCAAATAATAACCAGGGACACCTGTAAACGCATATATTCTGGCAATTAGATTATCTTTTTCTTCCTGTGTAAGTGGAGTCCAATACCCTTTACCATCATGAGTTGTAGCACTAACACGAGCATCATAAGAAGCTCTACTAATACGAGTCATTGTACCAGGAATATTAAATGCGAAATCTGCTGGAAACTCTCCTTGTCCATTTCCTGTTACACCATGACATTGAGCACATTCTGCTTGATAAATCTGATCTCCTAAATTCACATCTCCTTTGAAAGTGGTTTTGTTTAAAAGATAAAATCCTGGATCAAGTATTGTGAAACCTGCCAATCCTCTTTCCAATTCTTGCTGTACACCGTCCCATTCATATTTTGGCCCTGATCGGTAGTCACCTGCTATCATTTCATTTCTTTCATAGATTTTATCCCCAACATCAGTAACTATATTGATGCCATCATCATACATATCAATAGCATACCCTAATGGTTCAGATAGAGCTAAGCTCCACTTCCAAACATCTCTTTTACTCGTTCCCATATCAAAAGAAAGAAACAAATTATCATCATTACCTTGAGATGTCCAACCATCTGTAACATCTGCTTTTAATGGATCATTAGGGCCGTTAAATAGCCATGAACCTTGTGATGTGTTGTATTTAGCATCATTCCAAGTTACTTTGATATATAGATTTTGGTCATCATAAGCAGCTCTTAATTCTAAGTTGGAAGGATTCCCTTTATTAAAATCTGGAATACCATTTTGCATATTGTTAACATTTAGTAATCCATCAATATCAGTTACTAGTCCTGTAGTGATGTCTTCCTCTTGTACTACAAAATAATCGGAAGTATTCCAATAGGCATGGGTTAACTGATTAGGAGTATCTATTGTATAGGATGCCTCAAGAGTGGTAGTAGCTTTAGGGACTTTTGGTTTTGGAATAAAAGGCTCAGGATTTTCATACCAAGTACATGCACTTTGCAGAAACAGAGCAATAAGAATGAATATCGATTGAGTCCTTGTTTTCATTGTCGTAAAATTAATGCTTTAATAGATAAAAAAGGCGCATTCGGTACTGAATGCACCTTAATTTGTAAACAGTTATGGTAAAGTTTTCCTTAACTGTACCGAAACATATACTGTTACTGCTGAATCGCCTATGTTACTGGAATCAATACCAAAAGCACTAAGTGCAGCAAATTCCATTGTACCTTTAAAGCTAGAATACTCGGTAGTAACGTTTGAAGAATTCGTTGATGAAAATCCTGGCTCGTAAGTGAAAAATAAGTTCACTGTTGCCGTATTTCCATTAAACACCATGTCTCCTTTAGCTAAATATCCGTTACCATATTTTTCAATACTTCTAGAGGTAAAGGTAGCTAAATCTGTTCCGTCTAAAGGAATAGCGGCAGGATCAAAACTTCCATCAGCCAAAGTATCAGCTGGGTCATATTCTATCCCGAAAGTAGAACCTATACATTTGCCTTTCGAATCTCGTCCTGATTGTCCAGTATCAACAGTAGTTAAATCAATTGTAGCTGTTATTGCACTTGCAGATAAATTAGCTTGATCAAACTTAACACCAATATCAAATCCAGTAAACTGACCAATAAATTCATCTGTACCTGCCTTATAAGGGAATCCAAATACAACACTAGAATGTGCGCCATCAAATCTAGTTTCGTTAGGATTTGTTGTTCCATCATATAAGTTAGTATCAAAAGAAACAGTGCCAGTTTCAGCGGCTGATGCTAACGCAAAAGCTTGGGTTACATCAGTAGCAACAACTTCAACAACCACTCCTGCACCTGTAAATATTATATCATCATAACGTCCACTTGCGTTAGTATTGTTAGTATTGTATGTTGCCCAAACAAAGTAACTGCCTGGCAATAAATTAGCAAAAGTATAATTACCAGAAGCATCTGCCACAGCACTCATATCATATATGGTTGAAGTACCATCACCATCAACTTGTAAAAATACTGTAGCTCCAGCAGCAGATGTGGCTGTTCCAGAAAAATCAGGATAGGTAACAGTTCCCGAAATTGAATATAGTACGGTTGGTTGAACGTTATCTTCAGAACATTGAGTGAAGAAAAGCCCGACCATTCCTACTAATAAAATAGAAAAAATTAATTTAATCGTTTTCATGACATTTTTGTTTAAGTGATAGAACTAATTATGTATAAATTTATATCCTCTTTATAACAATATGTATGAGCCACAACAATAGAAAGTATGATTATGATCAGATAAAAAACTATTGTAAGACAGTTTTAAAAACACACACAAATAACCATGTCCAATTTATCCTAAATAGTATTTAAACCTAGTGTATTATATATTCAAAAGTGTTGCTCTATCCATTGCTATTTTATAAAGTAATTGTTGTAACGAATATTATAGAAATTGGATACGTAGATTGTGACACTAGGAATAACTTACCTTTCTTACTCCATAGTTTCATAAAATACTATATATATTAGTTATTACTAATATATATAGTATTTTTGCATTAATGAATCAAAATTCACTTATAGAAAATCCTGATGCAGTCGTATTATTTATCGACATGAATAGCTTTTTTGCTAGCTGCGAACAACAAGTAAATTATTGGCTTCGCAACCGACCTGTAGGTGTATGTGTTTATACAGGTAAATATGGATGTATTATTGCACCATCGGTAGAAGCCAAATTAAAAGGAGTTAAAACAGGAATGCGATTGGACGAAGCAATTAAAATATGTCCTGATTTAGTTCCTCTAGAAACTAATCCCAATCGTTATAGAGAGTACCATGTGAAAATTATTCAAATACTTAAAAAATATTCTGATGATGTAATTCCGAAAAGTATTGATGAAGCCATAGTAAATCTTACTTCCTACAAATTGATATATAAAAATCCCACTTTGCTTGCCTATACTATAAAGCGTGAAATTAAAGAGCAAGTAGGAGAATGGTTGCGTTGCTCCATTGGTATAGCACCAAATGCTTTACTGGCAAAACTAGCTTCTAACCTTAAAAAACCTGATGGTTTAGTGGTCATCGATCAGTATAATATCGACAATATACTTGCAAAACTTCAACTTACAGACTTGCCTGGTATTAATAAAGGAATAGCTTGTCGGCTTAAAAAATCAGGGATAATGACTCCCTTGGAAATTCGGTATTCAACACCAGAAAAATTACGATTAGCATGTAAAAGTATTGTTGGGGTTTACTGGTATAAAAGACTCAATTTTGCTGAAGTGGATATTATGTCTCATCCTTATAAATCAATGCAATCAATGCGGCAAATTTCTGCCGAACTAAGGAAAAATCCCGAGAATATTCAACAACTTTTCATTACCCTATGTATGACACTAGAGCGCAGAATGATGTTGCAGAAAGTATTGAGTTGTACTGTAAGTATCTACGTTAAGTACGAATCAGGATATTATTACAAAGATCATTTTTATATAGAAAGAGGCATTCAGGATGGAATGGAGATTTATAATAAGCTCAACAAAAGAATTAATAAAAGTAAGAAAGATATTATTAACTCTAAGGTGAAGAGCTTAGGTGTGCAAGTAAGTCAATTTATTCCTCAGGAAGCCGTGCAGCTTCATTTGTTTGAAAACACATTACGAAAAGATACTCTTAGAAAAGTAGTGTATGACATTAAAAACAAATACGGCACTACCATTATTCAAAAAGCAGCCGAACTTAGTAAAACTCACATTCTGAAAGATGCAATAGGTTTTGGATCGGTAAAAGATTTGATTTGATATCAATTTTACCCTAATTTATTACTTGTATATACTCAAGAACTCAAAGAAGAGCTATAATACATTAAGCACTTGTTCTTTAATCTTTTCTAGCTCTTCTTTCATTCCAACAACAATTTGCTGAATAGCAGCATCATTGGCTTTTGAGCCAATAGTATTTATTTCCCTTCCAATTTCCTGACTAATAAAACCTAATTTTTTTCCATTCGATTCCTCCGAACTCATTACTTCTTCGTAGTAGTCAAGGTGTTTGGTCAATCTTACCTTTTCTTCACTTATATCGAGTTTTTCGATATAAAAAATTAATTCTTGCTCCAGCCTATTTTTATCAATTTTTTCTTCTTCAATAAACTGACTCATATTATTAGTAATACGAGTCCTAATGGCTGCAACTCTATCAGGATCAAGTGATTCCACCTTTATTAATCCATTACGAATAGATTGGATATAACTTGATAATTTTTCATTTAAATTACTCCCCTCATCTATTCTAAAAGTATCACATTTATCCAATGCTTCTATAAAAGTTTTCTTAATTATCTTCCAATTACTTTCAGCACCTTCATCATCAGTTTTTGTAATAGTTACGTCTGGAGCTAACAAAGCTAGCTTAAACAAATCATTAGAATTATCACCCACTGCATTAGCCAATTCTTTCAACTCTTGATAATAGTTTTTAAAAAGACTTTGGTTATAAGCTACAGACATGAAGTTATTATCCACTAGCTGATAATCAATATTTACTGATATTTTACCTCTTATCAGTTTTTCAGACACAGCATTTCTTATTTCCATTTCCTTATCAGAGTAATTTCTTCCAGTGCGAATCCCCAAGTCTAAAAATTTGGAATTAAGTGATTTAACTTCGATGGTTACTTCAAAATTATCATCAGCATATCGTGCTGTACCGTAACCTGTCATCGATTTTATCATAGCTTATTATAGTTTATGCGCCAAAAGTAGTGAAAAATAACCTATGATTTGGCAGGGGGAATCTTAAAAATCAAGACCTAAGGTCACAGTTACTCTTGGATCTTTGATTTTATAATCAATAACAGGCCAAGCAATATCCATTTTTAAATAGTAGCCTAATAGTACTGTTCGTACTCCAGCTCCATAACTTGATAACCATGGATTTCTAAAATTTTTGATTTGCGCTTCAAAAGCACCTTCTTTTATTTTTTCAACTCCAATGCTATTTTCCTTATCAAAAGGTGACTTACCAGTCCAGGCTGATCCTATATCATAAAAACCAATAAACTGTAGATTTCTAAAAAAATTGGAGGCAACCTGACGACTATGCAGATAGCGCACTAATGGGAAACGAAATTCGAAATTTGCTAGTATTGCATGTTTTCCATACAGTTCAGCATATTGATACCCTCTTAAGTTTGTTACGAATTCCGAGAACAATAAAGTGCTATTATTATTCTCAGAAGTAATCCTTAAAGGGCTATTTACTTCAGTGTTATGTCTGTTTCCAATCCAATTATCCATCCCTCCTAGCATATATTGATGTGCACCATTTCCAAAAAAACTTCCATAAAATAATTTAGAAGCAAATACTATCTCACGATGAATTTTTTGATAATGTCTAAAATCAAAACTTAGTTTGGTGAATGATTGGTTAGAATTTGAAATTCCTTCGTAGTGATTCAATGATGCTTTCATTCTAGTGCCTGTAATTGAATTAAGTTCATTCACTAGTGAGTTATCAAAAACAAATTCAATTTTACCTCCTCCATAACTTCCTTGTTCACTATCGGCAAAACTTAAAGGGCTACCTACTGCTGATGTACGGTTGGAATTATCGAATCGGGTAGTTGCATAAAATGGCTTAAATGTAATTCTTGACTTAACACTAAACGGATAAGAAGCACCTACTTCAAATTCGTTTTTCGAGTATTTATGCAAAATATCATTGAAAAATATCGCTTTTCTATTAAACCGAACTTCAAAATCAATGATTTGTTTTAAGTAATAATACTCTCCATAAATATCTCCACTTTTAGTATCAGCTGTAAATTGGGTACCACCTCCAAATTTATGATTTTCAAGCATGTCATTCATTCGGGTATCTATCTTTATACCAAAATTCCATAGAGGATCAAACATGAAAGAAGTAACTAGATTATCGGCACTAAAACGTGATTCATAAGGAAATGGACCCTGAATATCTGATTTTTTTCTGAAATTTCGATATTGAGCAAGAAATGATCCATTGTCTTTTTCTTCATTTATTATTTCTTGTTCAAATACATAGTCGTCTGTGTTAATAATGTCAGTAAGTGTGTCTTGTTGATCCACTTGCTCTATATCTGCTTCAAATAGTTTTTCAAGATCACTTTTTGGTATTTCTTGTATTGGCTGATCTGATTCTTCATTTTCAGCATTTTTCCTATTTAGCCGTTTTAATGCTAATAATTTAGCCTGCATTATTTGTTTTCTGCCACTTGCAGGTGTGAAAACATTTGCTTCAAAATCAAAATCTTGATCATAATACAGTTTTTCATTTTTGTCATCAAGCATTATATAACTCATGCTTTGAGAAGAAAAGTTTAAATCGTAATCACGAATACTTAATTGATAATTAGTAACCTGGGTGTAAATTTTATCTTTAAGATTATAGCGATATACATTTGCTATACCTTTTTGGTCGGACAAGTAATAGATGTCGTTAACTGATAAGGCTATAGGGTAATAATCTTTGCTAAGGGTATTGGTAACTCTACTTAGTACATTTCGTGTAGTATCCAGATTGTAATAAAAAATATTGTAGTTATTGGTGATTTCTGTAAGATTCACTTGTTTTTTTACATCAAGTGTATCAGTAACTCTATTAGAGCTAAATACTATAACGTTTGAGTTAGGAACAAATGAAGGTGTTATATCATCAAAAATATCATTAGTTAAACGCTTAATCCTATCTCTTCGAGTACTCAATAAATAAATATCGTTTTTGCCATTCACCTCAGCACTTATCGCAGCTAAACGACCATTGTCATTAAAAGACAGGCTCTTTACATTTGTAACTTTATTGATAGGTCTGGAAAATTTATTTTTTGTTGGCATATCGTACAGCCAAAATTGCAAATTTCCCTTTTCGTTATTTATTATCCCTAAAGTGTTTTCATCAGCCCAATCAATGACCATAATTTCAGAATCAATTTGTTGATTGATAACCACAGCGCCACTTTTTAATGCCACTGTCTCTTTTCCATTTTTTAAATCAACAATTACAACCTGATGTTTCCCTTCCTTACCTTTAGTGTAAGCCATAAAACCTCCTTCAGGGCTTATTTTCACTTGATGTAGATCATATTCCTTTTTGTTTTTTGTTACTGAACTAGCTTCATTAGGAAGAATGTAACTATTAGTAAGCTGATTGTTCATTCCTGTATAATATGCTTCCCATTCTAACATAAGCGTTTTAAAAGATACGCCTAAGGTTGCTGTTATACTTTTTTCTTCATTACGAATAATACGTGTGTAATTTAATATGTTTGAAATATTGCTTCTACCGTAACGTTCGGCAATATAATTCCAAATAGAATGACCTATTATTTTAGAATTCTGCTGATTGTAGCGAGTAAGTTTGTTAGGATTAAAATTAGTCATCATTTCACGGACATAATCATCCATTTCTTCATTCCACCCTTTGGCGATATATTCCGAAACCCCTAATACAAACCAACTGGGCAAGTTTAGCAAATAAGTGCTTTGGAACATATCTTTTAAACTGCCTCCAAATAACATTTCATTTACTAAAAACTGAGAAACTTTTAATATGAGTTCTTGTTTTAATGCTTGTGCAGTACCAGGGTTAGCCACTTCTACATAAGGTTTGATAAATTTGGTTTCTCCTCCAACATCAAAACTATTATCATCAATACCAACATTACTCTGTTGCATATCCTTTACTGAGTTGTAAAGAAATATCTTGGTTTTCGCATAAGGAGGGTATCCAATAAGATCTGTGATTTCATCAAATTCTTCCTCTAAATAATTAGCTACTTGCTTCGCCATCAAATGACCATCATCATAAAAATAGATGTCGAAGTTTTCTGCACTAAAGAAGCGCCAATTAAATTCCTTGTACTGAATACGATTTTTACCAAACTGCACATCAGCTTCTTGCGCTTTAACCTGAAAAGCAAAGAATAATATTAAAGCAAGTACAACAATGTATTTATTCATGTGAACTTTTGAAATTCATTTACGGAAATATAAAGAATAATAGCGACTAACATTTACTTCATTATCTACATCTTTTCCATTTACTAAATATTCTGAAAATTGTTTTGCAAAATATGGCGCTAAAGTTACTCCTTTTGTTCCTAATCCATTAAAAATTCCTACTTTATCTGTTTCAGGGTGCATTCCTACAAAAGGTTTTCGATCTTTTGTAGCAGGACGAATACCAGCTTTTTGTCCACTAATATTATAGTCTAGCTTAAAAATAACTTCTAATTTTTCAATTAACGTATTTCTTGCTTTTTCTGTTATACTGTACGTCAAATCTTTCGTGTCATAAGTGGCTCCTACAATATATTTTTCATCTCGCCTAGGCATTATAAACACCCCTCTATTATAAATTTGTTCAAAATCACTTTCAGGAGTAATTTCTAATACTTCACCTTTTACAAGGTTAAACGGCAACCAGCTAAAGAAAGTGCCAGTAGTTGCTTCTGTTCCTGTACAGAAAATTATTTTTTCAGCTTTAAAATCTTTATAGGCTACTGTTTCTCCTATTTCTAAGCAATTATAATCAAAAACTTCATTTAGAAATAAATCTCTACTTCTAAAATACTTTTCGCTTGCATTTAAAAATTCTGATATATCTAGGTATCCACATTTTTTTAAAGCTAACCCACCAAATTCATCTTTCAAATGTTGCCCATAAGTAGGGCTAGAATGTAATTTCTTTATAAAAGGTGTATAATTCTCATCAGCACTTTTGCCCATCCATTCGTTTTGTTCTTCTAACGACACAAAAGGTCTGTAGATAGTTGTATCGTATAAAAATGATTTGGAAAGTTTTTGTTCAATGTTTTTATAAAATTCATACAAATAATCGAAAAGTAAGTGTGCTTTCCATGTAAGCACCATTTTCCTTCCCGTTATGGGATTGTACAATCCTGCAGCTATTTTTGATGAAGTATTATCCTTTTGTTCGTCAATGATTAATACTTTTTGCCCTAATTGCTGCAAGTGAAAAGCAAGACATGAGCCAGCTAATCCTTGTCCTACAATGATATAATCGAATTTATTCGTCATTCGAAATGTTTATTATGCTATTTTTGAACAGTTTTTATTTCAATAGAAAATTAAATTTCACATTCATAGCTAGTATGATAACGATTCAAACATTTACTTTCAACCCTTTTCTTGAAAATACTTACGTATTATTTGATGAAACTAAAGAGTGTGTCATAATCGATCCTGGGTGCTACGAAGACTCTGAAAAAGAAGAGCTGCAACATTATATTTCTGTTAATGGGTTAAAGGTAGTACAATTGCTTAATACACATTGCCATATCGATCATGTTTTAGGGAATCAATTTGTAAAAAACACCTATGGAGTTAAACTATCTATTCATAAGGATGATGAAGCTACACTAAATGCAGTACCAGCATATGCGCCTTCATATGGCTTTCAGCATTTTGAGCCTTCTACAGTTGATAATTTTTTAGATGAGGGAGAACAAGTGCTTTTCGGAAATAGTAGTTTAGATATTGTTTTTGTTCCAGGTCATGCACCAGGTCATATTGCATTCTACAATAAAGAACAGAAATTTTGTATTGGTGGAGATGTACTGTTTGACGGAAGTATTGGTAGAACTGACTTACCAGGAGGTAATCATGAACAACTAATAGATAGCATCCAATCAAAATTTTTTCTTTGGGATGATGATATGGTAGTGCATTGTGGACATGGATCTGCCACAACCATAGGAAAAGAAAAACGTACGAACCCTTTTTGCGCTGTATTGTAATAATTGAACTGATAATTCATGAAGAAATATATTCCAAATACGCTTACCAGTTTTAATTTGATTTGTGGTATTATAGGCATAATTCAAGCTTTTAATGGTGATATAAAAATTGCAGTTACCCTAATTTGGTTGGCAGGATTATTCGATTTTTTAGATGGATTTGCCGCACGCCTACTAAAGGTGAGCTCCGAAATAGGAAAACAATTAGATTCATTGGCCGACATGGTAACTTTTGGTGTACTGCCATCAATCGTTATGTATTTACTTATTCGTGATTATTCATCGAGTGAATTTTTACCTTTTATAGCTATTATTATTGCTGTATTTTCTGCACTACGACTGGCTAAGTTCAATATAGATGAAAGGCAATCCTCAGGATTTATAGGTTTGCCAACTCCTGCAACAGCACTATTCGTTTCTTCTCTGCCTTTTATTCTTGAAAAGGATTTTATGCTTAGCTACAATGCGTATATCGACATTGTATTAGCTATTATATCTGTAATACTTTCAATATTAATGGTAGCTGAATTGCCATTATTAGCATTAAAATTTAAAAACTTTAGTTGGATAGATAATAAAAGTAGATTTATATTTTTGACTGTTTCAGTTTTGCTAATGGTCACCTTTCAGTTGGTATCCGTACCAATAATTATCATTGCATATGTTATTATTTCTGTAATTGATAATAGACGAGCCTCAACAGTTTAGAACTATGTGAAACGTTTGATACAATTTATTTGTTTTTATTTCGTTCAACTTGAAATCGAAAGAAATTGAGATTTAATCTAACTAACCCTATTTATTTGGCTATACAGTTATGCTTATTATTGAGCATAACAATGTCTTATGCCCAAACTAACTCCGTTTTATCCAGTGGTGATTGGTATAAACTAGCGGTGAGTAATGAAGGGGTATATAAAATTGATTATAGCTTTTTACAAGATATAGGTATTGATCCTACATCCATCAATCCAAATCATATTAAAATTTATGGAAATGGAGGGAAAATGCTTCCTCAAGCAAATAATGCTGTGCGCCCTATCGACTTAATAGAAAATGCAATTTGGGTAGAGGGGGCAAGTGATGGTTCATTTGATTCAGGAGACTATATTTTATTTTTTGGACAATCTCCAGATAGTGTTAATTATAATGCTAGTACAGGAACATTTGATTATTCAACCAATATTTTTGAAGATAAGACATATTATTTTTTAACTATTGGAAATAGCAATGGTAAAAGAATAGGCAACATCTCTAATCAAGGGTTAGATTTCCCTGTTGTTAATTCTTATGATTATTACGACATTCTTCAGGAAGAGAAGACTAGTGTAATTATTTCTGGTAGGGAGTGGTATGGAGACAGGTTTGATGCCACAAATACACACACATACTCATTCGATATTTCTGAAGCTAAAATTAATGGAAAGTTGAAATTGACTAGTGCAGTTATGGCACAATCATACGCTGAATCCAGCTATGATATTTTTATCAACGATACACAAATTGGTTCACAGATTATAAGTGGCGTAACTACTTACCAATATGGGCAAAAAGGACTTGATGCCATATCTGTTTTTGATTACAATACTCCTCCTAACGATATAATTAATGTAAAACTCAGGTATAATCGAAATAACTCTGGTAAGTCAGTTGGATACCTTAACTACCTTATTATCCATGCCGAAAGAAATCTTGTACAACAAGATCAGCCAATTGTTTTTAGGAGCATTTCTAGTTTAAATCAACCCCTTTCTACATTTTCGATATCAGGAACTAATACAAATAGTGTCATATGGGATGTTTCCGATCCATTTCAGCCTTTAAAGCAAGAAACTTCATTAAGTGATGGTCAGTTAAAGTTTGGAGCAGTAACAGTTATATTAAATGAGTATGTGCTATTCGACAAAACATTAAACAATCCTCCTGAGTTTCTTGAAAAAATTAATAATCAAAATATTCGTAATAACTCTTTTGCTGATTTATTAATAATAAGTCATCCTGAGTTTTTAGGTGAAGCAGAACGGTTGGCAGCCTTTAGAAGATCGAATGATGGTTATACTGTAATTGTAGTTACAACAGAGCAGGTTTATAATGAATTTTCAGGTGGGTCAATGGATTTTACAGCACTTCGTGATTTCACAAAGTATATATACGATCAACAAGGGGTAAAACATCTTCTTTTGTTTGGCAAAGGAACTTACGATTATAAAGATGTATTAAACAAACAACTAAATATAGTACCCACTTATCAATCAAGGAACTCACTACATCCATTATTAACTTATTCGTCCGATGATTATTATGGATTAATGGAAGATAAGGATGGGCACTGGGAAGAAAGTATAGCAGGAGATGAAACACTAGATATTGGTGTGGGTAGATTACCGGTAAAAACTATTGAAGAAGCTACAGGAGTGGTAGATAAGCTTATTAATTACTCAAGTAATTTATCATTTGGTAAATGGAAAAATAAAATTGTTTTTGTAGCTGATGATGGAGATTATAATATTCACCAAAAACAAGCACACCAACTTGCTAATTTTGTGGATACAGCTTATACCAACTTTGAAACTCAGCGGTTATTTCTTGATAATTATAAGCAAGAGTCAAGACCAAATGGCGAAATATCTCCAGCAGCTCAAAATGAGATAAATGAAACAGTAAATTCAGGGGCTTTGATAGTTAATTACACAGGTCATGGAGGAGAGGTTGGCTGGACACAAGAAGGAGTACTTGATGTATTTATGATTGATAATTGGAATAATAAAATGAAGCTACCTTTGTTTGTTACCGCTACATGTGAGTTTGGTAGACATGATGACCCCAGAAGAGATTCGGGTGGAGAAAAAACTATTTTGAATAATAATGGTGGAGCAATAGCTATAGTTACAACCACTCGCCCTGTAAATTCTAGTACTAATTTTGAATTGAATAAGGCTTTTTATAATGTGGTTTTTTCAAAAAATAATGGACTGTACCTCCCATTAGGAGATATTTTCAAACATACTAAAAACAATAGCTTAAGTGGAAGTTCAAATCGTAATTTTTCGCTTCTTGGAGATCCTTCCATGCGTATTGCTTACCCAAAATACACACTTGACATTGATAAAATAAACGGAAAAGAGGTTTCTGTTGTGTATGACACTCTAAAAGCACTATCTCTTACTAGAGTAGAAGGGCATGTAAACTCAAATGGTCAAATCGTTTCTACTTTTAATGGTACTGCTTTTATCACAGTTTATGATAAACTTTCGTCCAAAAAAACACTTGGCAACGAAAACAGTCCTTTTACATATACAGAATGGGACAATGTACTCTATAAAGGTCAGGTGAGTGTTAGTAATGGCGTTTTCAATTCCGAATTCGTTATTCCTAAAAATATTGATTACAATACTGGAGAAGGAAGAATTAGCTTATTTGCTATTGATGATTCTAATAAAATTGATGCACATGGCGCTGATATCAAAATACCTATTGGAATTAGCGGAAATAGCGTTGCAGATACTCAACCACCATCAATTCAGCTTTTCATAAATGATACTACATTCAGTAATGGAGGTATAACTGGTGAAAACATCCTGTTATTAGCACAATTATTTGATGAAAACGGTATAAATACCTCTTCTAAACATGTTACAAATAATATAACTGCTAGCCTTGATGGTACTTCATCTTTTTTGCTTAACGATTATTATGTTGCTGATTTGGATACGTACAAATCGGGCTGGGTAGCATTCCCCATAAATGATTTAAGTCCCGGAGAGCATTTTATTTCATTTTCAGCTTCTGACACACATAATAATGTATCAGAAAAAACTATTTCTTTTATAGTGACGAATAGTGGTGATTTCATTATCCAAGAGTTGGGAAATTACCCTAATCCTGTGAATAGCCACACTAATTTTTTTGTGACTCACAACCGTTCAGGTGATGATCTTGAATTAGGATTCAAGATTATGAAAGTATCAGGTGAGGTAGTAGCCAGTGTAAGTAAACAATATTTACACTGTGAATCGACTATCAATATTTATGAATGGAGACCAAATAAAATCAATTTATCTAAAGGAATATACATTTTTAGTGTTAAAATGCGTTCTTTGTCTGATGGGGCAGAAAACCAGCGATTCCAAAAATTTATAAAAATTTATTAATTATCTTTGTTAGTTAGTTTTTTACGATCAGATTATGCGAACCAAGTATATAAATAATAAAAGAGGAGTATTAGCGATATTATTGTTTTTTTTATCAATTTCAATTGGGTATTCGCAAAATGTAATCACTACTGCTGCTCCATTTTTGACCATTTCTCCAGATGCTCGAGCTGCTGGAATAGGAGATACTGGAGCTGCTACTACTCCAGATGTTAATGCCAACTACTGGAATCCTGCAAAATTGGTATTTACTAAAAATGAAATTGGTGCTGCTATTTCATATACTCCTTGGTTAGGAAAAATACTAAATGACATGTGGCTGTTTTATGGCACAGGTTTTTATAAGATTTCACGAGAGCAAGCGGTAGCAATTTCTATGCGCTATTTTAATTTAGGTGATATTACTTTTAGAGATGAGTTTGGAGAACCAACAGGAGATCATCGACCAAATGAATATGCCATTGATGCCTCTTACTCCCGTATGCTTTCAGAAAATTTCAGCTTAGGAGTATCTGCTCGCTATATAAACTCTAACCTTTTAGGTGATATTAGTGCCGGTCAAAGCACACGTCCTGGCGTAAGTGTAGCAGTGGACTTAGGAGTATACTATCATAAAGATTTAACTCTTTTGGGCAGAAATTCTAATTTAGCCTTAGGGTTAGATATTTCGAATATCGGTCGAAAGATAACTTATACCGATGAGAGTAATCGTGATTTTATACCAACAAATTTAAGATTAGGCACCGCATTAAAAACAGATATCGACCCATTTAATAATATCACTTTAATGGTAGATATTAATAAGTTAATGGTGCCAACCATTGATTCTACAAGTCAAACATTATTAAGTGGCATGTTTACTTCTTTCTCAGATGCTCCTGGAGGTTTTGAGGAGGAATTAAAGGAATACACGATTTCAGGGGGAGCTGAATATTGGTATAACAATACCTTTGCTGTACGTGTTGGATATTTCTATGAGTCGAAAGACAAAGGGGATCGTAAATATTTAACTGCTGGTGTAGGATTTAGATATCAAGTATTTGGATTAGATGTTGCTTATTTATTACCAAAAGAAAGATCTCACCCATTGGCAGAAACAATGCGCTTTACCTTGCTTTTTGATTTTAATAACACCCAACAGGAGGAGTCTGTTGTTGAATAATTATAACCTTTCCCTATTATGATAATTGTTACTGGAGCAGTTGGCTTTATAGCTAGTCGTTTAATTACTAAACTAAACAATGAAAATTTCAATGCCATTATTGCCGTTGATGATTTTAGTAACCCTATTAAAAACAAAAACCTAGAAAACTGTAGAATACAAGAGAAGGTTGATAGGGAAGTGTTTATGGAATGGTTGGACAACAACTATGAAGAAGTTGAGTTCATTTTCCATATGGGAGCAAAGACCGATACATCCGAATTTGATGTAGAACTGCTCAATAAAATGAACACACAATATTCCAAAGACATTTGGAAACGTTGTATTTCGTATCAAATTCCTTTAGTTTATGCATCGTCCGCAGCTACCTACGGACTGGGAGAATATGGATATGATGATGATGAAAAGGAAATATCAAAATTAGCACCTCTGAACCCATATGGACAATCGAAACAAGATTTTGATGTTTGGGCATTGGCACAAAAAGAAAAACCTTTTTTTTGGGCAGGACTGAAATTTTTTAATGTTTATGGCCCTAACGAATATCATAAAGGTCGTATGGCATCAGTAGTTTTTCATGCCTATAACCAGATAAAGAACACTCAAGGAATGAAGCTTTTCCGTTCTCATAATCCTGAGTTCAAAAACGGTGAGCAGATGCGTGATTTTGTGTATGTAAAAGATGTCGAAGAAGTTTGCTACTGGCTAATGCACCACCGAAAAAACTCAGGAATATATAATTTGGGAAGTGGAAAAGCTCGCACTTTTCTTGACCTTACCAGAGCAACATTTAAAGCTTTGGAAGTAGAAGAAAATATTAGTTTTATTGATACCCCAGAAGATATTCGAGATAAGTATCAATACTTTACTGAAGCTAATATGAGCAAACTAAAATCTATTGGTTACAACAAGTCTTTTTACAACTTAGAAGAAGGGGTTAAAGATTATGTGAATAATTATTTAAAAGCTAGAGATTAAACAACTTAACGAAGTAAACTTACACTACCCTTAAATTCCTTATCTGAATAAATAATACTATAGAAGTAAACTCCTGTAGCTTCCCCTTTGCCATACCATTTAAAATCTTTGGTAGTACTAGTGAAAACTTCTCTTCCCCAACGATTTACAATAGTAATACTTTCAAATTTTCCTTTACAATTGTCTTCTGGCAAACCACGATCTATTTTAGTATTCGTTAGTTCATCTATTCCATCAACAGCAAAATATTCGTTTGTGTTATCACCATTAGGAGTAAATACATTTGGTGGGTCGAAATCTATTCTCTCTAAAGTCAAATCTTCTACCTTTACATGTAATGCTAAAGTATCAGCATCAAATTGAGGACAGTGGTTATCGGTTACCGTAAACACAAAATCATATAACCCTGGATCAAAATTATTATCTAAAAACTGACAATCTAAATCCCAAAATAATGTAGACTGAGTTACGCTTATACCTTTCGAAGGTTCAAATTCATGATTGTTTACAGTTTGAGTACCTCTGATTCCTAAAAGATTTAGGTAAACTGAATCACTATTGAAATCCACTCCTGTTATTTCAACTTCTATATCTTGTAAATAATTAGCTGTGATATTGTTATCCACAATTTTTAATTCACTGTTCAAACTTTTAAACGAAAGTTCTGGTTTTGTATTAGGTTGTTCTGAAAAAATAAAATCTACCGCTAAAGTGTCTTGATTTTGAAGTTCGCAATCATCGAAGTCCTCTATAAAAAAATGTATTCGAAACGAATCTTGTACTGCAAGATTAAATTTTTCGCAATCAAGATACCAATTAAATTGAGATTTGATACCAGGGTTACCAGCACCTTGTTTACTAGAAAACATAGCTCCGTAATCTGTTAAATTAAAACCAACACCTTCTGCGGACAATAAAATCTGATCGTTATCAACATCCTGTCCTATTACATTGAAGTTAACGGTCTCATATAATTTTTTTTCTATTCTTACTAACTCTAATGCAGGTTCATTTTCTTTAAAAACAGTAGGTTTTGTTTGACCTGGAAAATCGATGATTAAATTCATCATTAAAGTATCAGTTCTGGAAAAATTACAATCATCTTCATCTTCTATGAGTAGCATAATATCAAATGCTTTGCTAATCAAGGTTGGTGTACTTATATCTTTTCCTTCATTAAAGTCTATAGATGTATCATTGCAATCAAAATTCCATCTAAATGTTGTTTTAGCATTTCCAGGTGAAAATATTGGTGCTGTAAATGACATTCCAGCTAGAGAAGGATCAAAATCGATTGGAATAATATTCATTGATAAATTGTGGTTATCATCATCCCAACCATTTATATCTATAGAAACACTTCCATTTGCAGTTGGTTCTACTCTACGTGTAATTAAGTTAAAATGTGTACTTCCTTTTGTACTAGCATAGTATGGTTCATTGTTCACTGGTGGCTCAATAAAAACACGAACATAGAGGGAATCGGTTAATGGTAATGCACAGGCATCATCATAGGCAACTATGGCTAGTTCAAAATAATTACTTTCTTGTGGATCAATAAATGGACATTCGGGAAAACATATATCAAAAACTTCTGAACTCCCATTTAATAGTGTAGCCGAAATATTATCTGGCAATACTACTCCGATATCTTCGCTAAAGTTAAGAGGAATGGCACTGATATATACATTTTCGGTATAGTTATCTTCTAATTTTAAAGCATCTAAATCAGATACATCTACTTGAAGACACCTTTCAATATCTAAAACAGTATTCGGGAAAGTAATATCCATTGTGCTTGAACTCGAAAACCCTGCATCTGTTAACCTCTTCCCTTTTATTACAGGAGGATCGGCTATTGGGCACTGATCGACAACTAACATCTGAAAATCTCTTCTCACCTCACCTATTTTTTTACCATCACGAAACTCTTCACATAGCACAGCAAAAACATAAAGCCCTTGACTTGTTGGAGTTACCGATAAAAAACCATCATTTGAAATTGTTAAATCTGGCTTCCCTCCTAAAATATTATCTAAACTATAACCTGTCTCCCATTTTACTTCTGGATATGGTCCAGGATTGGCACCTAAAAAATTTCCATAAGAATCTTGAACAACGGCTACTCCTGCCTGAGTATTTAAGGGAGTAACCAATGAATATACCAAAGAGTCTCCGTCTATATCAGTTCCTGCAAAGTCAACCCAGTATGGACGATTAGGACAGGCATAATCGTTTAATGGAGGGAAAAGCTGTGGAGAAGAATTAATAAAAGGTTCCCCCTTCTCATCAACTACTGGAGGAAATTCTAAATAAAAAGTCTGACCAGCATAATCAGGTGAATCTGGATTTGCACCAACATCAACACTTTTGATGTTTTTAATAAAGTAATTTCTACAACACCGTTCCCAAGCAATGTAATACCCTTCAGGGTCATTGTATTCACTGGAATCTAGCGTAATGGTAGTTGTATAAAGGATTCTATCTGTCACTACTTCTCCGGTTGAGCAATCGGGCTGAAAATAGTCGACACGTTGCTGACCTACAATAGGTATAGTAACAAATGAAATGTGAGAGTCATCACTTTTTCTAAATATTCGAGCAATAATTTGTTGGTCTATTGCACCTGGATTACCATTCACTACATCAAAATAAATGATAACATTTAGACGGTAGGTATTTCCTGTAATATGGAGTAATTCAAATTCCCCACCAACAATATGACTGGCAAATAAAATAGATGAAAGCGCAAAGAAGACTGTAAATAGTAATCGTTTTATCATGATTAGTTACAAAACTATTAAAAACAGTAATTTTTTGATTGTTTATGTAAAATTATGACATACCTATTAACTTATTTTGCAATAACAAAATCAATCATTTCAATTGATTCAATTTATTTAAAATAGTTTTCATGATTAAAAATAGGCTTTGTCAACAATAAATTCTATATATTAATAACACTACTATTCCTAATTAGGTTGGAATAATAGTCAAATAATTCCATTTATGGAAAACATTGCTTCTATTGATTGAAATGCATTATCTTCAACTTCTTCAAAATTAATAATTATCATGAAATCAACTTCATTGTTAAATATAGTGCTTTTTTTGTGTATATGTGTAAATTCTTATTCACAATCATTTACTCGACAGGATACCCTAAGAGGTTCAGTAACCCCAGAACGTGCTTGGTGGGATTTGCAACATTATCACCTTCAGGTTGCTGTCGACCCTAATACTAAATCTATTATAGGATCTAATACGATTAGATATAAGGTAATTCATGAAGCTGAGGTAATGCAAATTGATTTGCAACAACCAATGAAAATCACTAAGGTGAAACAAGATGGAAAGGAATTAAAAGTTATAAACGATGGAAGTGCGCACTTCATTCAGTTACAGAAAAATCAAAGAGAGAATGATGAAAATGAATTATTAATATATTTTGAAGGTACTCCAGTAGTTGCTGTAAGACCTCCTTGGGATGGAGGCTTCACCTGGACTAAGGATAGCAATGGGCTACCATTTATTGCTACTTCAAATCAAGGAATTGGATCAAGTATATGGTGGCCAAATAAAGATATCCCATATGATGAACCTGATAATGGCGTATTGATAAGCATCGAAGTTCCTGATAATTTAATGGATGTTTCTAATGGGAGATTGATTAAAACTGATCATAACAAGAAGAAAAAAACTAAGACCTATCATTGGGAAGTGAAAAATCCAATCAATAATTATGGGGTCAATATTAATATTGGCGACTATGTACATTTTGGTGAAAAATATATGGGAGAAAAAGGAGAGCTAGATATGGACTATTATGTATTGAGAGAAAATCTGGAAAAAGCTAAAGAGCAGTTTAAAGATGCCAAGAGAACCATGGAAGCCTTTGAACATTGGTTTGGGTCATATCCATTTTATGAAGACAGTTACAAACTGGTGGAAGCTCCTTATTTAGGAATGGAACACCAAAGCTCAGTGACATATGGAAATGGGTATCAAAATGGTTATAGAGGAATGGATTTAAGTCAAACAGGATGGGGGTTAAAATGGGATTTTATTATTATTCATGAATCAGGACATGAATGGTTTGCTAATAACATTACTAATAAAGACGTGGCTGATATGTGGTTGCATGAGGGCTTTACAGCATATTCCGAAAATCTATTTTTGAATTATCATTTTGGCAAAGAAGCCTCTGAAGCCTATGTAAAAGGTACAAGGATGAATATCCAAAACGATAGACCAATTATTGGCATCTATGGTGTAAACCATGAAGGATCTAGTGATATGTACTATAAAGGAGCTAACCTTCTTCATACTATTCGACAGATAGTAAATAATGATGACAAATGGAGAGAAACACTGCGTGGACTGAATAAAGAATTTTATCACCAAACAGTAACAACACAACAGGTAGAGAATTTTATTAGTAAAAATACAGGTATTGATTTGTCGAAAGTATTTGACCAATATTTGAGAGATATACGTATACCTATTTTGGAATATATTATAAAAGGAGATGAGCTGCTTTTTAGGTGGATTAATGTAGTCGAAGGTTTTAACATGCCGGTAAAAGTATTAGTTAATGATGAGGAATTGTGGATTAAACCTAAGGCAAATAGATGGGATGAAGAAAAAATAAAAACTGAA
>Ga0224506_10000920_pt1 | contig 22303 bp, 15 predicted proteins | sample SF_Jan12_sed_USG_2_FD_169108 | JGI IMG/M metagenome (GOLD analysis project Ga0224506, IMG submission 169108) | Sediment microbial communities from San Francisco Bay, California, United States - SF_Jan12_sed_USGS_8_1 | ecosystem: Environmental > Aquatic > Marine > Sediment | place: USA... | reverse complement strand
TTGAAAGTGTTGCAAACGGTGCTGCTCTGCTGCCTGCATAAGTATCAAAGCCGGTGTTAGCATCGACAAAAACTGCGTTATTACTATTTTTCATAACATACACAAACGTGGTTTGTGGAGCCGAACTACATCCATTATCCGCCCTTGCTACAACACTGAACTTGTATGTGGTGACCTGCGCTGGTGCCGTCAGATTTACCGTGGCTCCGGATAGCGAACCCGCTCCTGATGTAAGATCGTCCTCACTACCAACAATAGATTGTGTCCAGCTTATATCGCTAACTGTTCCGTATAGGTAGCTAATATTTTCAGCCGTCAGGTTAAAGTTTTGAGACTGATTAACTTCTAAATAAGCCACCGTATCAAAACTTGGTACCACCGGGCAGGATGACGCACTAACAAAATACTCACTCTGACCAATTGCGGAAGTAAGACCGTTAGCGTCACGCACGATATAGCGCAGTGTATACGCACCTTCTGCAGGACCAATGGTTACAGTACCAACCCCACTTAAAATCTGTGTACCGTTTCCTGCAAAGTCAGGCGCACTACCGTCCAGTGTATAAGCGATAGAATGGCACGCCACATCATCCTGACAGGTAATTGTAATTTCTTGTTCGCCACCAAATATTCCGCCAGTAAGATCGGTAACAACTGTTGGTGCCGTCACATCATTTGCCATGGATGTTAAACTGTCATCGTCAACAACGCCGTCACCGTTGCTGTCAAAACCTAAAAGCACACCGTCTATTGTTGTGGTTAAAAATACCCGGCTGCCCTTACCATCTTCACGGGTGTTTAAGTCATACCCGCCATTACCATCAGTATACATATAGTAATCTGAAATGCCGTCACCATTAACATCCAGACCAGTTACACCTGCTGTTGATGTTGCTTTAAATAGAATTTCTGCAAAGCCATCAGCATTAAAATCGATACCGTCCGCTACACCATCCTGATCAAGATCAAGCTGCGCCATTGCACGACAACTATTAACACTCCCATCAGTGACCGGAATTTCATCTGCAGCACACGTATATTGCACTGAAAAAACAGCGGGAGCAGGACTACTTCCGCCACCACACGATGTAAGAAAAGCACTAGCGGATAAAAACACAGCCGCTGCGATACGTGTTAAATGGGTATTGTTTAAATTGTGGCCCATCTCATTATTTCCTCTTGTTATAGTTTTTAAACTCAACTTATCATATCTATTTGCTTTAAGCTATCCCTTACATCAGGGGGGGGTATATCAAGAAGAATTCAGCCTTTACAGGCCAGCAAACAGCACCATGGTTATTAATATTTTCTTTGTTTATCCATCATAAAATTTCATTAGCATAAATGCTAAATCAGGCGCTCAATAGCGCCTTCAAAATACTGTTAAAATAAAGGAGTTCGTGATGAAAAGTTTAAAAGGTCTTTTGCTTGTTTTTTTAACTGCCATCCTTTTGTCTGCCTGTGCAAACAATGCGGCAAAGGATAATGATAATTCTGCTGCGCTGATTGAAAAGGCAAAGCAAACATTTTCACAGGTCGATGCTCTTGGTTATGCCTGGAGTGAGGCTGAAGACATGATAAAAGAAGCCGAAGCTGCTTTACTGAATGCTGAAAATGATTCAGCTGCAAAGCTGGCGGAGCAAGTCATCATGCACAATGAGCTGGCAATGAAGCAATATGAAAAAGAAAAGAATGCCGGACCTTTATAAAACTGAATCAAAACATTAAGTAGTGACTTTGTTTCAAGTAAGTCAGGTACATTTAATAAATGTACCTGACTATGCTGGCGGGTTAATTTAACAATTATCTTTTGACTGAATCAGCTGTTCCGTCTTCACTTCATTAAAAAAAGCCATTCAGCCTCAGCGCTTTCTATATTTCAGTAGAACACATCATTACAGCTATTTATGTAAAATTTTAGCTCGCTTTCAATACCAGCCGGTACAAACCTCAGCCTGCATAAATATCGCTAAACTACAATTCCATTAAGACAAATTATCTGTCAGCACAATCACATAGATTGTGGAAGTTAGGGCAATCCAGGGTGTAGTCTTCGGGGGAGGATAATCCTCCCCTTTTTTATTGCTTAACCGGCAAAGCTTCATTTTATTTAGCAAGCCGGTGAATTGTCAGTTTGATAACTGTCTTTTATGCATCGCCGTCAAGTATGCCATCCTGATCACGATCAATACCCATACGAATACCTGAACCAGGTGTCGTACAGGTAAATGTAACAGGATGATCAGATGATCTTACAAGTGAGCGCGCACTAACCGCAGACCGCTTAATACTATCCGGTGTAAAGCGACCGTCCTGATAAACATAACCTTTTTCACGACGCTTCGATGACTGCTTTGCAATCAGGTCACATTCACCAACATCAGCACGTGACATTAACAAGTCCAGTCGCGCCATTGCTGCCCTTGAATTATGACGACTAACAGTGACCTGTTGGCCTACTACCGGCGCCATGTTACTCGGGAATGCCAGTATAAACTGCTCTACTTCACGGCGCTGCTCATCACCTTCTTCACCCAGTGCAAAACCACCGGGGTTAGGGAACGGGCCACTCTCAGCATGCTGAAAAACAATAATATTTAAAAAACGTTCTATGGTGTCGATACTGCCATCATGGATAAAGCCTGAACCACGTATCTGATCTCCCATAAAGGCATTGTCGATATCGGGATCTGATGATTCAGGATTGATGAAGCCTCCGGGTGTTTTTGGCATACCAAACATACCGACCTTCTGGTACAGGTTACGCAGATGTGGCACTTTAAAAATCTGCGGACCCAGCTCAAAGGTTGCACGTCCGTCAGCACCAAAGAAGCCCGGCTTACTCACAGCAAATTCTGCATTGCCTGCCGGATCAGTAATATGGCAGCCATTACAGCTAGTAAATGGATCGGATAAACCAAAAGCAGTTCTCTTGCCAAAGAAGAAATCATGACCTGCCTGTTGTTTTTCATTCAAAGAGTTATCTAATGCACGTATCGGATTTGGCGGGTAAGTCAGTTCAAGTGCAAAGTCAGTAAATGCCTGCATCTGTTCTGAAGTTAACTGATCGGCTCGCCCTAACAGACCGGTGTAGGCAGGATTGAACTGACGGAAAGCTTCGGCTTCATTATAAACACCGCTATCAGGTTGCTGATTAGGCTCACCAAGATGTCCGCCATTGCGATCACCACGCCAGTGCTGCGAACCATGATTAGCAAGACCACGCAAACTTTGCGTTGTCATCGGCCCTTTCATTGGACGGAAGTGAACGGGTACGTCATACCCAACTTCTGCAGGATGCACAACCAGCGGACTGGTATTTTCCATGGTAGTGCCATCAGGGTTACCAAGGTCCCAGCTTAACGCGTCCATATCACCGAATACATGGCAACTCGCGCAGGCTGAATCACCGTGACTTGAACTCAGACGTGCGTTGTAAAGAAAATCACGGCCTTTAACAATATGCTCCGGTTCAGGGTTATACATTGAGATATGTTTCACTTCTTTACGAGATGAGGTATCAATCACCGAAACTGAATTATCAAAGCGCGTCAATACATACAAGCGATTGTTTTTGTCATCCAGTACAACGCCACTCGGGCCGCCACCGCTTAATTCAATGTGATCATTTTCATCCGGAGTAAAACTGTCATTTTCAAGTTCTCTGGTATCAAATACGCCCACTTTACTCGAACCATAAGCGGCTACGTAAAGTGTTGTGCCGTTACGGCTAATCGCCATGTCGACAGGGAAAGCTAAACTGCGGTCATTCTCTTTATTTGGCAGTGGTGCACAACACTTACTGTAATCGATATGTTTATTCAGGTGACGTGGCGTGACATCGCCGTTTTTCAGAATACTTATTTGACTGCGATGCAAACGACCACGGGTACTGCTGCCGGTAAAAGTACCAGGCCCTTCAAAACGCACTTCATTGGCTGCATCTGTATTTGAAACATAAACAGCGCCTGAAACAGGATTGGTTACCATATTAAAAATAACGGTTCCTACTTCGCGGTAATCACTACCCGCTATTTCAACCGGAGGATTTGCTGTTGCATCAATGACAAAAACATCTTTATCCGGTAGATTAAATTTTACATGATCATCCCAGCTGCGACCCGTCTCATCACGCCAGCTTTCACCATCGTGTTTAACAATCAAACTGGTTGCCGGCTGTAACTCACCGCCAATATTTGTTTCAGGACCGGGCAGTCCGCCATTTGCTCTGACATTATGTTCATACACAGTCGTAGTACGGTTACCGGTATAAAAACCTGCAACATAAACCTGCTTGCCATCTGCCGATACGGTGAGTGCACGCGGTGTATCCGTGAATAAGCTGATAATATTGAGAGGTGAACCACCCAAGTTCTTACCTGTTTTTTCAGTATCGAACACCCAAACGTCAGCACGACCGATGCCAGGTGTAGTTAACTGAGGATCCACTGGTGAATTCTGACCCCGGTGAGCGGTAGTAATAAATGCCCGCTTATTTTCTTCGCCTGCAAAAACAATATCACGAGGCTCGTCACCAACCAGTAATGTTTTGACAACCTGACCAGGTACTGAATCGTGACGACATGCCTTAGTTGATATTTTAACAATGCTTATACTGTCAGAAAGATGGTTAACCACCCATACTTCTGAAGACTTTCTGACTGCTACGGCAACCGGCTCGAGTCCAACAGTTACAGAACCACAATGCTCAAGACCGGACTTTTTAACGGCAAAAACTTCCAGACGATTATCCGGTGTATTGGCTGCAAACAGCATACGACCATTTTCTGAAAGCGCCAGCGGCCTAACCTGCCCGGACTCAAAAAGGGTATATGAATTGTTTGAAGCAGCAAAACTATCGGGGCTATAAGCAGCGCTTAATACTGTTGCAATAGCCGTTAAAACTGAAAATAGAGGTGTAAATTTTAAAAACGGAAGTGTGCTCATATGCAAAATCTCGCTTTATTGTCTGTTTTTATGATGCGAGCTATCCGATGCAGGTCATCGTGTGTCAGGGTAAAAACTCACCTTTAAAATAAAAAACATTGGTACAAAAATTTTATTAGATTTATTTCTAACCCGGACACTATCACACAAAATTTGTCCGGATATAGCAAGAAGACAAGTGGAACATTTTTCATCATAAACGGCACTTTTTATCAACATGGCTATTAATAATTTACACAAATTTTTTATGCACTATCAAAGCTATTTCATAGACCTCTAATATTTGCTTTAAAACAAACATCAGATTCAACGCATATAATTTTTAATTTGACCACCATAGACAAACCGCTTCTAATGCAAAACGATTCTGGCTAAAGCACCTCAGTTAATTTCACTTAATAAGTACTTTATAAAAATATTTTCGTATAACACTGAGAGTCTTGTAAACAGAAAGTACTTTATTGGTTTAATTAATTTCAGCTGACATCTCCACTCATCAACAAATCAAAACCCTTTATCTACACCTCTAATTATTCAGACTGAAAATCTGTTGTTAATATTTTCCATCCCAGATTAAATATAAACATTGAAAAAACGAAAAAAAACCCACCCAATCAATTACTTATTTTTTATCTTTGAAAATCTTTCATTCACTATCACTTATAAAGTAATAAATAAATTCTTATGCTACATAACAACAACAGTCATTAGGTCGATAGTCCAAAAGATTTTAATATGCTACTGTGAGGGAGATCACTAATTAAAAAGTGAATGATTTATATGGAAAAGCATTGCATAGACGCAGAACACTAAACTTCTACTAAAAAATATATAAAGGTCACCAAACCATGATAAATCTTTCTGCTGGCGATAATGCCCCGGACTTTCAGGCAACCGACCTGAATGGTACTACGATACAGCTATCTAGCTATGCCGGTAAAAAAACATTATTATGTTTTTTCCGCTTTGCAAGCTGCCCGTTATGTACGGTTCGTTTTACTCAGCTATTACAAAAATACCCGGAATACAAAGAAAGCGGTCTTGAGATTATTGCTGTATTTGAATCAAGCCCTGACTATATTCGAAAATACATCAGTCATAACAACCAGATCCCGTTCCCTGTTATAGGTGACCTCGAAGGCAGAATTTATAAACTTTATAACGTGAAAAAATCATTTCTTGGAATGATGCTTGGCATGTTCAGAATCTTTAAAATGATAAAAGGCATGTCCACACCCGGTTTTAAAATGGGAAAACCCGATGGCAGTGTTCACCGTGTGCCTGCTGACTTTCTTATTGACCCGTTACTAACCATTGAGAAAAGTTATTATGGCAGCGATATTGGTGACCATATTCCATTAAAATCAATTGACGATTTTATCAGCAACAAAACCATCAATATTTAAGCAACTGCTAAGCTTACTTAGCACAAGTAAACACTGCTTGAATAAACTGAAATAACTGTCCCGCTTAAATAGTTAACTATTTAAGCGGGACATGCATTATTGACAGATAACGATTACTTGCTTTACTAACCAAGCCCTTTTTCACAGAGGGATACTCAACACAAAACAAACAACAATGAAAAATCAAATACACTGTTATATTTGCACTAACTTTATCAAAAAAGCGGACATCAGCTTTCACTACGGTATTAATTGTCGCTGGCAAATAAACCCTTAGCAGTGTCTTTTTTAATTTTCTTTGTCTCTTTATTTAATTTCTGCTCTCTACTCATGACATCTGCCTTTAAATACCAGTAAACACTCTTCAGGTGAGTCACAGCATTCCTGACAAAATTCATGTCTGCCAGTAATCTACAGTTTGTCTCAGGCATACGCTGATAAAGATATTCTGTCTTGAAGTTATATCTGTTAGTGCAGTATTAGAAAAAGTGATCACTAAAAACATTCTAATTTCACGATAAATTTTTCACTGTAGCTCATCCAGTTCTAATGCTCTTGGCTAAACAGATATTGTTTGTCTGAAGAATTTTAGCATAAAAAAAGGCACGATCTTTCGATCATGCCTTTTTTAAAACTACGATTTATTTGCCTGCTGTTAATGCAGGCATCATCGAAGAATTATTTAGACGGCTACGATGTTCTCAGCCTGTGGTCCTTTAGGGCCATCAGTCACTGTAAATTCAACCTTTTGGCCTTCAGCTAAAGTTTTGAAACCTGTACTGGCAATTGCACTGAAATGTGCAAAAACATCCGGGCCTGATTCCTGTTCGATAAAACCAAAACCTTTCGCTTCATTAAACCACTTTACTGTACCAGAAACTGTGTTAGACATAATTTATCCTATAAATTTAGTAAATAATTAACCCGTAATTGAGTCATTGTGCGAGAAAAACAGACTGGACTTTAAAAACTACAGGACGAGGGATTATGATAAAACTTCGATACAGGAGAGAATAAACAATAGACTTTCTTCTAGCTATGTTAACTATATAGGTATATTTGTAAAACACAATAGCAAATCAGCATTTAACGTCATTGTTCACCGCGCATCAACGTCATTTAAAAACTTTCAGTACAATGCCTTCACTGTTAACACAGCCAGCCAATCTGTCAGAAACTCTGATTTATAACACAATTATACTGCCTGAGATATCTGATATTTATATCAGACAACTATTTGCATTCTTACTCCAATAGACTGAAGCCGAATCATATTTTGGCCAATAACCGCTATGTTGTGATTTTTTGTCAGCTAAACTGAGACCGCCACTAAGGTTCAGTTATTAGCATAATAACTGAACCATTGGTTTCACTCGTTATGCCAGCTGTCTCAGCAAAGAACACATCTGGCACAAGAGCTGCCTGTAAATGTTAACTGCTCAGATATTGCCTCCACCCACCCAGCTGGCCTATTTCACGAGCACCTTCAACCGCAAATCCTTCACAGATAAAGCCGGGTAACCAGCGGCCGTCACCTGTTTCTACTTTTCCAATGCCGAGTGGCTGTGGAATACCGGCGACAAAACTGCCAAATTCCGCTTTAGGCACTTGCCATATTTCTATATCAATCACATTGCCGGCTTTATCATCACGGATCATTCCCGGTCTTTCCTGCTGACCTTCAATCACAAACATGCGATAGGCTTTCGCCGATTTTGTTTTTTCCTGTAAAGTTGCACCGCGCTCAGTTAACTGCCAGTTCAAGGCCAGACCTTCTAAATGCGCACCACAGACAATCACCGGAATAGACTCTGAAAAACTGATATCGCCGACAGCAGTCGGCACTAAAGGTGCTGGCAGGTTACCCGGATTAATATTATTAAACTGCTGCCATTTATTCGCATAAGACAATAATTTTCTGTCTTTCATGGCGGTGCTGACCAGACTGATACCCCAGGGTAAACCGTTATCGAGAAAACCAGCCGGCACAGCAACACAGGCACAATCCAGCAGGTTCATATAGTTTGTGTAATAACCCATATTACTGTTCATTTTAATCGGCTCGGCATTGACCTGATCAATGGTATAAATCGTTCCGGCAGTCGGTGTCATTAGAAAATCAAATTCAGATAACAGCTGCTTTGCCTTTGCCCGGTAAGTCTGCATCTGATATTCAGCTTTAAATGCATCACTTGCTGTTTTGTCTTTACCGCTGCCAATGATTGTATTGATCACCGGTAATAATGCTTCCGGCTGCTTAGTAATCATTTCTTCAATCGCTGCATAGCGCTCGGCTATCCACGGGCCTTCATAAAGCAAAATTGCTGCATCAAGAAAGATACTAAAATCCACTTCCTGCTTAATGCCGCCTATGCTTTGCATCTTCAGCACACTCTCTTCGAAAAGCGCCTGCGCAGAATCATTGCCAAAAAAATCCAGTTGATCCGCTTTTGGTACTGCAAATGTAAATGACTGATTCGGTAATCCATACTGTCGAATATTATTATCAAACGGTACCGGACGCGCATACTGATCATTAATGTCATAGACCGCTGCCTGCTCCAGCACCTTATTGGCATCATCTGTTGTCAGTGCAAAAATGCTCACGCAATCAAGACTCCGACAAGCCGGTAGTACACCGGTCATGCTCAGTAAACCGATTGAAGGTTTTAATCCAACCAGATTATTAAACGATGCCGGCACCCGGCCAGAACCTGCGGTGTCCGTGCCGAGTGAAAAACTTACCAGACCCAGCGCAACAGATACTGAAGAGCCGGCACTCGAACCGCCGGAAATATATTCTTTATTAAATGAATTTTTACAGGCTCCCCATGGCTCAGGTGATCGCGTACCAACCAGACCCGTAGCAAACTGATCCAGATTGGTTTTACCCATCGGTATCGCCCCGGCATTAATCAGTTGCTGCACCACAAAAGCTGATTGCTCTGGCGTATGTTCAAATGCAGGGCAGGCAGCAGTAGTCGGAATACCGGCAAGATTAATATTGTCCTTAATTGCAAACGGCACACCATACAATGGCAAATCATCAATATTTTTAGTTTCAAGATTATCCAGATACGGTTTTAACTCTTGCATACTCAACTGGTGAATCCAGATATTGTGATCGCTAAACTCTTCGCTACGCTTGAGAATATCTTCTACCAGCTGTGTTGGCGTCAGTGTTTTATTTTTATACGATTCAATGAGGTTGCTGATATTTAAATTCATAATCACGTCTCTTATTCTGATTCTTGTAAAATTAATAATGCCTGACCGGCATTAACCTGCTGACCTTCTTCGCGATTCACGGCGAACACTACACCCGCGTTTGGCGCGACAATTTCTATTTCCATTTTCATAGATTCGAGTATCATCATAGGCTGGCCTTGTTCCAGTACATCACCCGCTGTCACCAGCATTTTCCAGACATTACCGGCAACCGGACTTTCAATTGCAATGCAATTTTCTGGCAGGGCATCTTCCAGCCCGCTGTCACTGACCATGTCCTTGTCCGATTCAAAATTAATCTGTCCCGATTCAATCCAGCGCTGTAGCTCTTCGTCAAAGGCTTTTTCTCGTTTTTCTGTAAACTGATTAATTTCAGTTTCATTCTCATTCAGAAATCCAAGATACTCTTTAAGGTTAAACCGTGTTTCTTCGATTTTTATACCGTAACGGCCTTTTGGAAAATCACTGCGGATATCTTTCAGTTCATCAGCACTGACTTCGTAAAACTTGATCTGGTCAAAAAATCGTAATAACCACGGCTGAGTAAACTCACGGGTTTTGTTATAACGATTCCACATTTGTAAAGTACGACCAACAAACTGATAACCACCCGGCCCCTCCATACCATACACACACATATATGAACCACCGATGCCAACCGAGTTTTCAGCCGTCCAGGTACGTGCAGGGTTATATTTGGTGGTCACAAGACGGTGTCTCGGATCCATTGGCGTGGCCACCGGTGCTCCCAGATAAACATCACCCAGACCCATCACCAGATAGCTGGCATCAAAAACTATTTCTTTAACTTTATCGATATCATCAAGACCGTTAATTCGGCGGATAAATTCGATATTACTCGGACACCATGGTGCATCTTTACGAACCGACTGCATGTATTTGTCAATCGCCTGCTGGCAGGCGTCATCATTCCAGCTCAGTGGTATGTGCACCACACGCGCTGGCACATCCAGATCATCAATGTTTTTCAAATTTGATATGGTTTGATCAAGCTTTTTTATTAATTTTTCAACTGAAATAATCTGGCTTTCGTAATGCACCTGTAATGAGCGAATACCCGGCGTTAGTTCCAGTATGCCATCTATCGCTTTTTCTTCTAAAGCCAGCATCAAGGCATGCACCCTAAAACGTAATTCAATATCCAGCATTAACGGGCCGAATTCCACCAGTAAATATTTATCACCGGAAGGCCGGTAAACAATCTGCACACCAAATTCTTTTTCATCGATTGTTTTTATTATGGGTGTTGTTATTTCTGCTGCTTCGGTCTCTTGTAAAACATGATCCAACAAATTTATCGATCGCAGCATGGCCGCTTCAGTACTGACCGCTGATATCATTGTTACCGGCTTAAACTTAACTTTATCACCGGCTTTTAACTGTCCCAGTTTCCACAGATCTGCAGTAATTACTGTTGCAGGACAGACAAAACCGCCCAGCGACGGTCCATCGGGACCAAGAATCACCGGCATGTCACCGGTAAAATCCACTGTACCGACTGCATAAGCATTATCGTGAATATTTGACGGATGCATTCCTGCCTCACCGCCATCACTTCGAGCCCACTCAGGTTTTGGTCCGATCAGGCGAATACCAGTTCGGCTTGAATTGTAATGAACCTCCCATTCGCTCTCAAAAAATACTTCTATGTCTTTATCCGTGAAGAAATCCGGAGCGCCATGCGGACCATAAATAACGCGTAATTCCCATGAATTATTTATCTCCGGTTTCAGCTCTGCCGGCAGGTAACTATTATCTGATTTTTCAGTCAGCGCATTGAAGTGTAAAACATCACCGACACGAATCGCACGACCGGCGTGCCCGCCAAACTGGCCCAGCGTAAAGGTCGATTTAGAGCCTAAGTAGTCAGGACAGTTAATACCGCCTTTAATACATAAATATGAACGCGCCCCTGCTGCGGTTGTTTTGCCAATTTTTAAAGTCTGACCGGCTTTGATATCAATGACCTGCCAGAAGCTCACCGCTTTTTCATCCAGATGGGCATCCATTTCTGCGCCGCTCAGAACTACCTGAGTATCACTGTTAAAGCGCAGAGTTGGTCCGTTCAAGGTAACTTCCAGACCTGCGGCTTTCTCATCATTATTAAGTAAACGATTAGCCAGATTAAATGAATACTGATCAAACGGACCCGATGGTGGCACGCCAACATTCCAGTAACCTGTTCGCGCCGGATAATCCTGAATCGTGGTTAAGGTACCTGAACTAATGATATCTATTGAACAGGGGTGCGTTACAAAATCATTAAGATAGCGCGTAAAGATGTCGCCTTTCTGGAATATATCCGTGTTTAAAATCTCACGCACGTATGGCATATTGGTTTCAATGCCATACAAAGTTGTCTCAGCAAGAGCAGCATCGAGTTGTGTTATTGCATCTTTTCGATTGTCAGCTGTTACAATCACTTTCGCCAGCATCGGATCAAATAACGACGGTACTTCGATCCCCGTTTCCAGCCAGTGATCGATGCGCAGATTGTCGCTCTTAGGAAACACAACTTCACTCAATAAACCGGCACATGGCTGAAAATCTTTATTCGGATCCTCGGCATAAACACGTGCCTGAATTGCATGCCCTGCTGGCTCCAATCCTGCACGCAGGGCAACAAGCGGCTCCATTTCACCGGCAGCCAGTTTGATCATCCACTCTACAAGGTCAACATTAAATACCTGCTCGGTAACACCGTGCTCAACCTGCAGGCGCGTATTCACTTCAAGAAAATAAAACTGCGACGATTTCTGGTCATAAACAAACTCAACCGTACCGGCATTACGATAGTTAACCGCTTCTGCCAGGCGGATGGCTGTTTCTTCTAATTCGGCTCTTACCTTGTCAGTGATATTCGGCGCCGGTGTTTCCTCGATTACTTTCTGATTGCGTCGCTGGGTCGAACAGTCGCGCTCACCCAGCGCAATGGCTTTACCAGCGCCATCGCCAAACACCTGCACTTCAATATGACGCGCGTATTCAATAAATTTTTCTATAAACACACCGCTGTTAGCGAAATTATTTTCACTTAAGCGACGTACAGACTCATAAGATTTTTCCAGTTCTTCACTGTTCCAGCAAAGCTGCATACCGATACCGCCGCCACCGGCAGTACTTTTTAGCATAACAGGATAACCAATAGATTCAGCTTCTGTTAACGCTGAATTAACATCATCCAACAAACCGGTGCCTGGCAGTAACGGGACATGATGATCTTCTGCTAACTTACGTGCGGTATGCTTTAAACCAAATGCCAGCATCTGCTCTGTGGTCGGCCCGATAAAAGCAATGCCATTTTTTTCACAGCGTTCTACAAAGCCGGGGTTCTCACTTAAAAACCCATAACCGGGATGTACCGCATCGGCACCACTTTTTTTAATGACATCAAAGATCTTATCCTGATTAAGATAAGTATCAACTGCACGCCCTTCTCCCAGAGAATAACTTTCGTCGGCATGCTGCACATGTAAAGAGTCCACATCGGCATCGTTATAAACAGCCACCGACTGACACTGCATTTTTTTAATTGTTCGGATAATACGTGTTGCAATAGCACCACGATTGGCAATAAGAATTTTTTTAAACATGATGGCTTCTTTATTATCTGGCAGGCCGTCCTGCTGTTTGATAAATTAATTAACGGGTCGTCCCGTCAATTAAACTTGCATGAAGTTAGCCCCAGATGATGACTTCAACCGGTGTCGGGTTATAACCGTTACAGGGATTATTTAGCTGCGGACAGTTTGATAATAAAACAATCGTGTCCATACTGGCCTTCATCTCCACGTATTTTCCTGACCCGGAAATACCATCTTCAAACGTAAGTCCGCCATCTTTTGTCACCGGCACATTCATAAAGAAGTTAATATTATGAGTAATATCACGTTTGCTTAAACCGTATTCTTCATTTTCTGCCACCGCCAGCATCCAGCTGTCACGACAGGCATGCATGCATTTTTTTTCTAATGCATAACGCACGGTATTACTTTCTGTGGCACAGGCACCGCCCAGCGTATCATGACGTCCACAGGTGTCGGCGACGATTTCCAGCATCACATTGTTTTCGTTCGACAGCAGTTTACTACCTGCCGTTAAATACACATTACCCTGTTCTCGAATCGTATCCATTGCCGAATAGCGTTCAGCAGGATCATTTGCATTGTAAAACAGCGTGTCTGCAGCCTGATTGCCTTCAATATCCAGAATGCGAAAGGTCTGCCCTTTTTTCACCACTTTAATAAAATAATCACCGGCTAAAACCTGCTGACGGAATACAGATGAATCAGCATGCAGCTTACTTTCTTTAATCATGACAACAGCCTCCGTCTAAATGAAATATTTCATTATTTTTAAAACCACGCTGGTTTTCCGCACGGAAGTTCATGCAAAAATCATTAGCTTCTACCGGTTCGCCTTTAATTATCTGATACCTAACCGGCTTTTTCGGATATTCTGCGGCAGGATTTAACGGATGAGGACAGCTGTGTAATAACACCAGCGTGTCCATTTCAAAACGCAGTGCTACTGAATCACCGGCTTTGCTGTTGTTCTCTACGTACTGTAAAGCGCCATCATCATTCACACTGACGGCACTGAACAGGTTAAGATTCGCGGCCATGTCCTTTTTACCGAGACCGTATTTAGCCAGTTCCACCAGAAAGCTGCTGTAGCCATTCTGATTCCAGTCATTACGGTAATCCTGATAATTTTTTTCACCCCATTTGTCTTTAACAATTTGTTTAGTTGTATTACCACAAACCGTTTCATGCCAGCCAACACTGTCTTCGATAATTGAACAGAATATTCGTCCCATGTCTGAATACAGGCAGTTGCCTTTAGTTAATTTAAACGTATGCTGACATTTCAGGGTATCCGGCGCGTTATATCGCTCTAGTAAGTTTTGCGGATTATAAAACAGCATACCCACGTTGGCACCGCCTTCTGTATCCGTTAATTTCAGCACCGAGCCTTTACGCATGATTATTGACCAGTGACAGCCTGATGCCAAACTGTCTTCGTATAAAACTGTACCCGCTGTTGCAGTCAATGACGCCGTTGTCATATTCTCTCTCCAGTGATCACTCGTAAGTGATACTCATCATAAATCGTAGCTATATTCATTCCGTCTCAGGAAGGGGATGCACCTGTGGCAATAAAGCCGCAGACAACTGTAACTTTCCTGAAATTACACCGCGACAAGACTCCATCTTATTCGCAATCATTTTTAATTTTGAAACCGGACCCTGCACCAGAATCACCTGCATCGTTTTTGCCTGCATCAGATATACATGTAATGAGCTGATCACTTCATCAATATATTCATGTTGTAAATCAGTCAGTTGTTTTTGCAAGCCCGGTGTCGAGTGGTCGTACACAAGATTAATTGTTCCAGCCATTACTTCTTCACCAAACTCGCAGCGGTGCTCTGTTATCTGATGCTGAATCATGCTGGCCATTGCCTGTGAACGGCTTTCAAAGCCACGCTGTTCAACCAGCAAATCCATGTCTTTTAATAACTGTTCCGACAAGGAAATACTGATTCTGCTAACTCCCTGTTTATTCGGCATTTCTAGAACACACTTTCAACTTCATTATCAACCCGTACCATACGCACCATATTTAAGTGATCTTCATTGATCCCTGTATCGGCTTCGGGCGGATGAATCAATTCTTCCAGCCGTTTTCTGGTTGCCAAAAATTCAGGCTGTAGTATCTGATCCGGTGAACGCGGATGTGGCACAGGTACTTCAATCACTTCCTGAACCTCACCGGGATTCGCTTTTAATACCAGTACACGATCAGCCAGAAAAACCGCTTCATCCAGATCATGTGTAATAAATAAAATTGTGATATCAATATTTTTCCAGATCTCATGCAAATAACTTTGCATTTTTGCCCGCGTTTGTGCATCCAGTGCACCAAACGGTTCATCCATTAATAATATTCTCGGCTGATTGGCCAGTGCGCGGGCAATAGCCACACGCTGCTTCATGCCACCGGATAACTGATGCGGGTAAGCATTTTTAAACTTTCCAAGGCCGACCAGATCTATCCACTGAAACGCCTGTTCTTCCGATGCTGCTTTACTGTGTCCGGACATTTCCAGACCGAACATCACATTATCTTTAACACTTAGCCACGGGAACAGTGTATAGCCCTGAAACACCATACCGCGATCAGGGCCGGGACCACTGACTGCTTCACCATCCAGCAGCACTTCACCGGAGCTTTGAGTTTCTAAACCTGCCAGTATGCGTATCAGTGTCGACTTACCACAACCCGACGGACCGATAACACATACAAACTCTCGTTTATAAGTTTCAAAATTAATATTTTTTAGTGCCGTCACTTTTCCCTGTGGCGTATCAAATTCCTTATTCAGGTTTTTTACCTGCAATGTCACCGGTCGTTTTTTCATTCGTTCAAAACGATCCCTTACAGCATCGCTCTGCTCAAGATAACTGGGTAATTTAAGTTGATCCATATTTCTGCCTTCGATTTGTGTTCAGGCTTTCGCCAGCCCTTTTTCCCAGGGAAATATTTTTCGTCCAATTGCGGCAAGAACCAGATCTGTTGTCAGACCAATAATGCCGATAATAATGATTGCTGCAAAAACATTGTCAAAATTTTTATAACGAGCCTGCTGTGTAATAAACCAGGTAATGCCCGAACTGGTACCGATTAATTCGGCCACTATTAAATAAGTCCATGCCCAGCCAAGCAGCAGTCTCAGGTCCTTATATAAATGTGTAATAATCCCAGGCACTACCACACGAAACAGTAAGGTTAATTTTTTAGCACCCAGTGTCATTGCTGCCTCCAGCAATGCAGGGTCGAGTTTTCGCGTGGTATTTGACACCACCAGTACCTGCTGAAAAAAGGTACCGATAAAAATAATCGCTATCTTAGGCGCGTCATAAATCCCTAACACGGCCACCGCCAGCGCACCAAAAGCCGGTGCCGGAAGATAACGAAAGAATTCAATAAAGGGCTCAAACAATTTTGCAAAGACGTCATAGGTTCCGGCCAGTATGCCCAGCGGCACGCCAAACAGTGACGAAATTACAAACCCCCAGAATATTACCTGAATGCTGTCCCATAAACTTTCATGCAGCCATTTTTCACTACGCCGTTTAGGCTCAGTAGTAAAGGCTGTGTACAATGCTGTTGCCACTTCATGCGGCGCGGGTAAATACACCGGGTTCGCCGGCTTACCCTCAGGAACAGATTTTGATTCACTGATCGCCGTTTCAACTTCCCTGTCGAAAATTTCACGGTCGATTAATAAACCCTGTTTAAAATAACTGACATCACCCGCTGAATGTATCTCCACCTTTGGATGCCATATAAATGGAACATAACTCACCAGGCTCCAGACTAGCAGCGGCAATACAAAACTAAATACCGACATGGTCAGTCGTTGCCGGCCGCCCAGCTTTGTATTTACTGCAAACAATTTAGAAATCATCATCATTTCGTCCGTTCCCAGGAAACTACAGTTACATTCCTAAGGTTAATGACGGATCAATATATGCGTCGACGTCTTGCGCCTTGTCATATACTTTGTTTGCTACATTAAAATCATCTGCAATTTTGGTTGATCCATAAACTGATTTAAAGCCTGCAGATTTTTTGAACATTGTCTGCGCTTCTTTAAGTGACAGTATCTTGGTTCCTTTTACAAACGATTTATATTCATCTGCTTTTAAGCCAACCCGTGATGCCATAATGCTGACTGCATCATCAAAAGTCTTAGGATCATTGACATAGTCAACAATGCGATACCAGACTTTCATCACTTTTTTCCAGTCTTCTTTTCGTGCTGCATAACTTTGTGGTGATACCGCATACAGATCATAAATTAAACCTGGCTCATCAGCACTGCTATAAATTGCTTTTGATCCCGGTACCTGCGTCAGCGCAATACCGGAACTTGGCTGCCATGCAACAATTGCATCAACATCACCGGATGCTAAAACTTGCGGTGTTTCATTGGTTGGTACATTAATCAGTTCTACGTCTTTTTCAGTCATGCCATTCTTTTCAAGTGCATTCAGCAATAACAGGTGGCTAACAAAACCCACTTCAACACCAACTTTCTTACCTTTTAACTGCTTAACCGAAGTAATACCCGGCTTACCAATGATCATGTCATTACCATTACTGTAATCATTCATCAGTATCATGACGCTTTTCGCACCGGTAGCACCGGTCACCAGCGCATCACCATTGGTCATGCCTACTGCATCCAGCTTGCCTGCCGCAAACGCATCCATAGATGCAACATAGTCAAACCATTCAAACTTAACGTCGACACCGGCTTCTTTAAACCATTCCTTTTCAATGCCCACTTCCCAGGCAACCCATCCCGGCCAGTCGCTATATCCTATTTTTAATGGCTCTGCTGATACACTGCTGAATGCGCCAATCAACAACACAGCAGACAATGTCTTCGATAGTGCTTTAAAGGTATTTTTCATTATGAGCTCCGAGTATTACTAAAGTTAGAATTAGTAATACTGCTAAGTGCAAACGCTATGCCAATGTCTTGACCACGCTGAAACTGCCAAAAAGACTGCTTTTACACTAAGCTTATCTTTTTTTATGCACTTTAATTGTGCGCACAACCATCTCCACGCCTCACGATAAAGCACAAATATGAGCAGACACCTCTGCTACCAGTTGTTTTCTCTGGTACAGCAATTGCAGATCTCTTAGCATTATTATTTACCGGCAGACCATTAATGAAATTACAAATATTCAAAACAATGTGGGGAGCGACCGGCACAATATCTGATGCGATTGATCAGTTACTAAGCGCCGGTATGAATGGTATTGAAGCACAGGCCCCTAAAAGCATTCCTCAGCAAAGAGAACTTTCAGAACTGCTGCAGAAAAACCGTGTGCTGTATATTGCAGAAATCACCACTGCCGGCTCATATGTTCCTGATCGTAAAGCATCATTACAGCAGCACCTCGACTCACTAGAAATTAAACTAAATCATTGCACAGATCTTAATCCTTTGTTTGTCAGCTGTCTTGGAGGCTGCGATGCCTGGCCGGAAAATCAGAGCATAGAATTTTTTCAGCGGGCCATTGAACTCGCCGCACGCTATGACTTGAAAATAAGTTTTGAAACACACCGCAGCCGGTCATTATTTAACCCATGGGTTAGTCAACGCATAGTAGAACAACTGCCAGAAATTTTATTAACCGTTGATTTCAGCCACTGGTGTGTTGTCTGCGAGCGGCTAATGGATACAGAGCTTGAAGTCATCCACGCAATTGCCGATAACGTCCAACATATACATGCACGTGTTGGTTATGATCAGGGACCACAAGTACCCGACCCTCGTGCGCCGGAATATCAATATGCCCTGCGAGCACATCAGCGCTGGTGGGAAATCATCTGGCGTTCGCAACAGGCTCGTGGACTTACAAATACAACCATGACACCTGAATTCGGTCCCGATGGCTATCTGCATGAAGCTCCCTTTAGCAGAAAGCCGGTTGCGGATTTATGGGATATAAATCAGTGGATGGCTAAAGAAGAATTAAACCACTTCAAACAGTTTATTACATAATATCCAAGCCAGTTCTGTTGACTGATATATAGCTTTAGGATTATTCATTTCTAAACTTTGTAATGCTCAACTTTTTCAGCTAAGCTTTTGCTAAACAACAAGAGTATACAAATGGATTCTACCTGGCTGGCTATCAACCACGCATCTACCGCAATGATCGCTCTGGTCTTCGGTCTTGGCTTACTGGCAAAATTAACGGGTTTACCACCTCTGGTGGGTTTTTTGATCTCGGGCTTCGTATTGAAAGCAATCGGCATCGAAAGTATTCCCGGCCTGCATACCTTCGCAGATTTAGGCATTACCTTATTACTGTTCACCATCGGCTTAAAGCTTGATCTCAAAAGCCTGACCAGAGCGGACATATGGGGCACTTCCAGTCTGCACTTGCTGATAACCGTCGTTATCTTTGGCAGTTTTATCTCACTGATCAGTTACATCGGCATACCGATGCTGCGTGACATTAACCTTCAAACTGCCATCTTACTGGCTTTTGCCTTGAGTTTTTCAAGCACTGTTTTTGCCGTTAAGGTACTTGAAGAAAAAGGTGAACTTAAAGCTAACCATGGCCGGATCGCAATCGGTATTCTGATCATGCAGGATATTTTTGCAGTAAGCTTTCTGACCATCAGCAGCGGCAAAATCCCATCACTCTGGGCTATTGCTGTTTTACTTGGCTTAATCGCCATACGCCCTGTCATTATAAAAATGCTCCGACATGTCGGTCGCGGTGAACTGCTGGTTATAGCAGGCTTTATCCTTGCAATGGGCGGTGCTACCCTGTTTGAAATGGTTAACCTTAAGGCTGATTTAGGCGCATTAGTCATCGGCATGATTCTGGCGCGCAAAGAACGCTCATCTGAAATGGCCGCCTCCTTGCTGGCGTTTAAAGATTTATTTCTTATCGGTTTTTTTCTCAGTATCGGTTTATCAGCTACCATCAGCCTTGACGTTATCTGGGTCGCCTTATTATTACTATTGATCATGCCGGTTAAAGTCATTATTTATTACTGGTTGCTGAGCCTGTTTCGACTGCGGGCAAGAACCTCATTCCTCACCAGCCTGAGTCTTGCCAATTACAGTGAATTTGGTTTGATTGTCAGTGCCATTGGTTACAGCAGCGGCTGGCTAAGCAGCGAATGGCTCGGGGTACTTGCCGTCGCCATGTCACTGACCTTTATTGTTGCCTCTCCGCTTAACGTGTCATCACATCGCTTATATATGCGAACCGATAATTTTCTTGCGCGATTTCAAAGGAGCGAGCGCAAAAAAAGCGAACAGCTACTCACCACGGGATATGCAGAAATCATCGTATTTGGAATGGGAAGAATCGGTACATCCGCCTATGAGACCATGCGCTTTCATTACGGCGATGTTGTGCTAGGCATCGATAACGACTCTGTCATTCTCGAACAGCATCGTCAGCAAGGCAGAAACGTTATTCAGGGTGATGCCACTGATCCGGAGTTCTGGGACAATCTTGACACGAATAAAATCAAAGTCATTTTGCTGGACATGCCAAAGCCGCAAGAAAACCTGTTTGCATTCAAATTACTAAGAGCTACCGGTTTTAAAGGAAATGTTGCCGCCACTGCTAAATTCGATGACCAGGTTGAAATGTTAAAAGCGGCTGGCCTGGATGCTGCCTTTAATATATACGGCGAAGCCGGTGCCGGATTTGCCAATCACGTTCGCGAACAGGTCATCATGAATCCGAATGACCATTAGCCTGATCTGGCTATGAAGCTGAAAGTTTGCTCAGCTTATCACCGGACAAATATTGCAGATCTTGTTTACGTACCTAACCAGCAAAAACAATCATTTGAAGCCGGCTCTATGAGATAGCATTATCCATCTACCTAACGATTCGATCTTTTGTAGTTCCGCTACAGCGGCATCCTTTTGTTTCTGTATACATTAGTCGCTGGTTGACGCCGGGCTGAAAAAACCTTTCAACTTCTGCATAATCTGATCAGCTTCGTCTAACAATAATGTTTTTATCTAAGTTAACTAATTTATAAATTTAAGAGCCACAGTTGCCAGCCATCATAAAAAAATACAATTAGATGATCTGTTAAACTGATGCGTCTAAACAATTTTAGTCCTGATCTATTTTTCAACATTACTAACCTGAATCTGCGTCGCCCATAAACCGTGCGCAACACCATAGATTGACAGTTTCATGTAACCTGTTGGTGCGAGCAATGTGAGCCAGATAAATAAAGAAGGATATTAAACGCTACTAAGAGCACTTAATCACCCGGTCTATTTACACTGGCATCCTTTTTGCTTCTTAAATTATATAAAATTGTGTCGAATATTTAGGTGTCATTTAGTGACATATATTTGATGCTGATAGCAGCATAAAACGTAGTTGAGTCGTTAAATCAACACTGTTTTTAACTTGCCAGCAAGGCTTCGTCTGAATAGTTTTTTGTCCGATATGCCGGTAACTTAACAAGATTTAATAAAACAAATTGCAAAACCCATATAAAATACTTTCTAAAGTACTAACAATCAATAAAGAACACCCGTCATAAATAGACTATACATTAATTAAATTTTTTAACAGTTACTCAGGAGAAATATCATGACACCAAAACAAATAGGTTTAGTCGGAACTACATGGGACAAAGTTGTTCCTATTGCCGAGACAGCAGCCGATCTCTTTTATGGAAAGTTATTTGAGTTGGACCCGACTTTAAAACCGATGTTCAAAAATGACCTGAAACAACAGGGTCGAAAACTAATGACCATGATCAATACGGTTGTTAAAAGCCTGGATAATCTTGATGCCTTAGTTCCTCAAATAAAAGCATCTGGCGCACGTCATGTCGCTTATGGTGTTAAAGATGAACACTATAATACAGTGGCTCAGGCATTATTGTGGACCCTTGCCCAGGGGCTGGGCGACGCTTTTACTGATGAAGTTAAAGAAGCCTGGACGGCCGCTTATACTATTTTGTCAGAGACGATGATAGCCGGCGCAAAAGATGCAGCGTAGGTAAATAGTAGTCGGCCATTTTCATCATCAGACCATTTTTACGTGGACACGTCTTTACATAGCTCAGATATTACTTGATTAAGATTTTTTAAATTTTATAGTAATATTTT
>Ga0224506_10000919_pt1 | contig 22331 bp, 17 predicted proteins | sample SF_Jan12_sed_USG_2_FD_169108 | JGI IMG/M metagenome (GOLD analysis project Ga0224506, IMG submission 169108) | Sediment microbial communities from San Francisco Bay, California, United States - SF_Jan12_sed_USGS_8_1 | ecosystem: Environmental > Aquatic > Marine > Sediment | place: USA... | reverse complement strand
TTCTGGACAGATTACCGGTCGAAGTCGGCAGTTACCTGAAGGCAGGAGACGAGGTCGGGCACCTGCTGGAACAGGACCCGATCATTTTTGTCGGTTATGTCAGCCAGCAGGAACGGCACCGCCTGGTGCTCGGTGACAGGGGCATAGCGCGGCTGGTGACAGGCGCGGTAGTCGAAGGTGAGCTTCGTTATGTCGCTTCAGAGGCAGACCCGATTACCAGGACGTTCCGGGTCGAGTTGGCCATTCCTAATCCGGATAGATCGCTGGTTTCCGGCATCACTGCCGAGATTAACATCCCTGTCCGATTTGTTTCGGCGATCCAGCTTTCCTCGGCGTTACTGTCTCTCAATAGTGAGGACGTACTCGGCATCAAAATCGTCAATGCAGAGGATCGAGTCGAATTTTTGCCGGTACAGGTAGTCAAGTCCTCACCGAATGGACTATGGATTTCCGGATTGCCAAAGGAAATCAGGATTATTACGGTCGGTCAGGGATTCGTGCGGGCCGGAGACAGGGTGATAGCCATCGACGAGCGGAAAATCGCGGGTAGCGAAGCGGGCAACTGATGGCTACGATCATCGATGCCGCGATCGAGCGGTCCCGCCCCGTACTTCTTATTCTCTGCCTGATTCTCGTGGCTGGAACGATATCTTATATCACAATACCCAAGGAAGCCGACCCGGATATCGCCATTCCGATTATCTATGTTTCGATCAGCCACGAGGGAATTTCACCTGAAGATGCCGAACGCCTGCTTATTCGCCCGATGGAGAACAAATTGCAGAACATCGAAGGAGTGAAGGAGATGAGTTCTACGGCAGTCGAAGGCAATGCTTCTATTGTACTGGAATTTGACGCCGGATTTGACAGCGATACCGCTCTCACCGATGTTCGGGAAAAGGTCGATGTCGCAAAAACAGATTTACCACCGGAATCTGATGAACCAACGGTCAACGAGGTGAATGTCGCACTCTTCCCGGTGCTGGTCGTTACTCTCTACGGCGACGTTCCGGAACGATTCATGGTGAAGACTGCGCGCGATTTGCGGGATCAGATAGAATCGCTGTCCGGCGTACTCGAAGTTGACATCGCCGGGGATAGAGAAGATCTGGTAGAGGTAATCATCGATCCGGTAAGGGCTGAAAACTATCAACAGTCACAGGAAAGCCTAACTCGATTTATAGCCCGGAATAATGAGCTGGTCGCCGCCGGCGCACTGGATACCGGGAGTGGTCGTTTCGCCATCAAGGTGCCCGGCCTCTTCGAAAATGTCGAAGATATCATGTCACTACCGATCATGGTCAGCGGCGACAGAATGGTTAGATTTTCTGACGTTGCGGTCGCCAGTCGAACCTTTAAAGACCCCACGGCTTTTGCCAGGGTCAACGGTCAGCCAGCGGTTACCCTGGAGGTTACCAAACGTATTGGCACGAACATCATCGATACCATTGCCGAGGTACGGCGCCTGGTGGTCGAAGAGCAGCAGGACTGGCCGCCCGGCATCCAGGTGCTATTCAGCCAGGACAAGTCAAACGATATTCGAGATATGCTGTATGACCTGCAAAACAATGTAATCGCAGCAGTCATGTTAGTCATGATAGTGATCGTTGCGGCTTTAGGTCTGCGAACGGCAGGTCTGGTCGGCCTCGCGATACCGGGCTCATTCCTTGCTGGCATATTGTTTATTGCGATGATTGGCTTGACGATCAATATCGTAGTGCTTTTTGCTTTGATTATGTCAGTCGGCATGCTGGTAGACGGTGCCATTGTCGTGGTTGAGCTAGCTGACCGGAAAATGGCCGAAGGCCTGTCACGTAGCAAAGCTTACGCAGTGGCCAGCAATCGCATGGCCTGGCCGATTATCGCGGCAACCGCGACCACCCTGGCCGCATTTATGCCCTTACTATTCTGGCCCGGTATCGTCGGCGAATTCATGAAATACCTGCCTATTACCCTGATCGCGACGCTCTCAGCCTCATTATTCATGGCGCTGGTATTTGTACCGACGCTGGGATCTTTAATTGGTAATAGAGCAACAGAAGGCAATCGTCAAACCGAAGTTCTGGTGGCGGCTGAAAACGGAAATCTGGACGTGATTAAGGGCTGGACCGGACGATATATTAATGCCCTGCGCTGGTCGATTCATTACCCAAAAACGGTTATCTTCCTGGCGATACTTATTCTGGCCTCGGTATACGCTGGTTATGGAGCATTCGGCAAAGGTATTGAGTTTTTCCCAGAGGTAGAACCGCAAAATATAATGATACAAATACGCGCGCGTGGAGATCTTTCCATCGTCGAACGCGACCAGCTGGTACGCGAGGTCGAGTCACGCATTCTTGATATGAGCGAATTCGCCAGCGTTTATGCACGTAGCGGTTCTCAGTTTCGAGCACAGGTCAGCGAAGATGCGATAGGCCTGATTCAACTCGAATTAATCGACTGGAAATTGCGCCGCCCGGCCAAAAAAATCATGGCGGAAGTGCGTCATCGCGTAAATGACCTTGCCGGTATCATCGTTGAAATACAGCAACAGGAATCGGGACCACCCGTCGGCAAACCCGTACAAATCGAAATCAGCTCGCGTTTCCCTGAATTACTACCGCCTGCAATCAATAGAATTAGAGCTACTCTTGATGAAATTGGCGGATTCGTCGATGTAAACGATTCCCGGTTCATACCCGGCATAGAATGGCAACTACAGGTCGACAGGGCCGAGGCCAGCCGTTACGGAGCCGACATCACGACAGTGGGCAGCATCATCCAGCTAGTCACCAACGGTATTCGCATTGGCTCTTATCGACCCGATGACACCGACGATGAAGTCGAAATCCGCGTCCGCTACCCCGTCGGTAACCGCAGCATCGACCAACTCGATCGACTACGAGTTCCAACAGAACGCGGCGCCGTGCCCCTCAGCAACTTCGTCACACGTCTGGCCAAACCCAAAGTGGGCACCATCCAACGCAGTGACGGGCGACGCATCATGAGCGTGGAAGCAGATGTTGAGGAAGGCGTATTGGCCGACTTTAAAGTCAGCGAGATCCGTAAGCGACTAGCCCAGCAGCAATTTGATCCTCGCATCGAATTCACCTTCAAGGGTGAAGACAAGGAGCAACGCGAAGCAGAAGCATTCCTGCTCAAGGCATTTGGTGTCGCACTGTTTGTCATGGCGATTATATTAGTAACGCAATTCAACAGCTTCTACCAGGCCCTGTTAATCCTGAGTGCCGTATTTTTCTCTACCATCGGAGTCCTACTGGGCCTGTTAACTACAGGCCAGCCTTTTGGAATAGTCATGAGTGGTGTGGGCGTCATCGCACTGGCAGGCATTGTGGTGAACAATAATATTGTCCTCATCGACACCTACAATCGACAGTTAAAAACCGGCCGAAATGCCATCGAGGCAGTGCTACGAACCGGAGCCCTGCGCCTACGCCCGGTACTGCTAACCACGGTGACCACGATTCTCGGCCTGTTACCCATGGTGCTTGGCGTCAATATAGACTTCATCGGACGCAATATCTCGGTTGGTGGACCGTCTACCCAATGGTGGACGCAACTGGCCACTGCGGTCGCAGGCGGACTGGCTTTTGCGACTGTATTGACGCTTGTTATGACCCCCTGTCTTTTGATACTTGGGGAAAAACTTAAAAAACCCACTGCTTCAGCTCAGACCTATCGAAGTATTTAACGACTGTCAGATTGAATCTATTTCGATTTTTCGTTTCCGCCCTTCTGTCGGCTAATCGACCGACTCGCTTCCTTTAAAGATTCTTCATCAAAATCTATACCTACTTCTTTACCAAGTTGCTTCATCATCGGTAGCTGAACAGCCATTCCCAAAAGCGAATCCATGGCCTGGGTCAGTGGAGTTTTTTCTCCATTATCGCTACCCAGCCCACTAACCTGATTAATTTTGATCGATTCGATTTTCTCGATCGGTTTGGCCATTTTTTCAGCTATTTCCGGTAACACCCGGAGCCGGGCCAAATCAAGTTTTAACGACGATGCGGCTGGATTAATACTATTTTCCGCCTCTATCATCGCGGCCTTACCCGCCGCCCTGGCTTCCATTAATTTTAAGGCGGCGGCGGATTTCACCTCCTTTGATAAAGCTTTGGCGCGCACCTGTTTAGCCTGTATCTCAGCCTCCTTTTCAGCCTGTACCAGAGCAATGGCTTTATCGCGTTCGGCTTCGGCAAGACTCCGAACCGTTGTAATTTCCTCGGCGGACTTTACTGCTTCTACCCGGGCACAATCGGCTGCCGCCGAGGCCTGGCTATGGTCTTTTGAGTGCTCCGCAAGGCTTATGTCACGCCTCTGGTTGGCCAGCTCAATTTCGGCCTGTTGATTAATTTCGGCTGTTTTAAGCGCCTGTTCGGTCGCTATCCGTGCTTCTTCGAGTTCTCGCTGCCTGTCGATTTCAGCCTTTTGTACTGCCTGATCACTGGCGATATTTGAAGTGCGAATCTGTCTTTCCATTTCGATTCGTGCCCGCGCGGATTCGAGTTCGCTGTCGGCTTTACGTTTGGAAACTTCGGCGAGTTGTGCGGCTCTACTGGTTTCGACCTGTAACACCTTTTCGATTTCGGCTTGCTGCTCTTCTAAATCGATTTCAAATTTACGTTTATTCGCCTCCATCGCCGACAGGCGCACGGATACGTCTGCGGTTGCATCTATTCCGGCTCTTTCTTTCCTGGAATTGGCCACGACTTCGGCCAGATGGCGCATACCTTCAGCGTTAAACGCATTATTTTCATCCAATGCTGCAAAAGGCGTTTGGTCGAGTGCGGTCAGGGATACGGATTCGAGTTCGAGACCATTACGTTCGAACCACTCTAAAAGGTCGCTATGGACTTTCTCAGTAAACTCATTGCGTTCCTCGTGCAGTTCATCCAGAGTCATAGTTGCAGCGGCGCTATGCAATGCATCGACCATGCGACCCTCGATAAGCTCCCCCAGTTTTTGCGCGTTGAAAGTACGGTCTCCAAATGCCTGCGCGGCTCTCGAAACACCTTCTTCGGTAGGGGTTACCGATACAAAAAATTCGGCTGCTATATCGACCCGCATACGATCCCGCGTGATCAATGAAGATTCACCCGAACGCGCAACCTCTAACTTCAGCGCCTGCATGTTGACCCGTGCTACTTCCTGAAACCAGGGAATCGCCAGTCCACCACCATCCATAATCACACGGCGACCACCCAGACCCGTCCTTACCAGACTAACATCGCGCGACGACCTGACGAATAACCTGGCCAGGATAAAGATCAATATGATCGCACCGACTACCAGCAAAACAACCATTGAAGTCATAGTTTATCTCCTCTTCCCACTTTATTTATTTAGCCCGTTAGAAGCCGTGTTTCTGTGAAAAAATGTGCGACGACATGCCACCATCGAGTGGAATATTACTACCGCGTAACCAACTGGTCATATCCGACAATACAAAAGCCACCACCGGCGCGATATCCTGTGCTGTACCCGGACGGTCCATCACTCGCATGTCTTCTTCCGCGCGCTCGCCCAATGTTTCTATGAAGTCCTTCAATATGGGGGTGTCTACCGGCCCTGGACTAATAGCATTCATGCGTATGCCACGTTCTCGCCAGGTCCATCTATTTTGCATGGTCCAAACGATTAACGCCTCTTTACTAAAAAAATAAGACCGCCCACCTTCGTTGTCGATTCGATGCTCTTGCATAAACCGCTGCAAACCATCGAATTCAATTTTTAGAAATTCATTGATCGACCCGATTGCCTCGCTCCAGTCAAGCCCGGCCAGAGACGCCAGGTTAACAATGGAAGCACCATCATTCAGCTTGGCTATCATATTTTCCGTGAAATACCTAAGCCCCAGAAAATTAACCTTTAACACCATTTCTGCTGGCGCTGTTGGTGGCAATCCCGCGATGTTAGCGATACCATCAATTTGATCGGGCAACGCCCTCACCAGAGCTTTCAGCATCTGTGGGTCGGACATGTCAGCAACATAGAGTTCATCGATGTATTCTTCTGTTTTAGTGCGATCGACACCGATAACGTCGCCACCGAGTTCTTTAATCAGACGCGAGGTCTCAAGGCCGATACCCGAAGCGCAGCCGGTAACCACAATGGTTTTATCCTGTAATAATGGCGTTCGAGTCCAAATTTGTTCAGATGACATTAATTACCCCCCCCCTAAATTAATAGTTCTAGAACACCGGCGGGAAGCCCCGACCACCCCGCTCCAGTGTAATCCAGCGCGTATCGGTAAATGTTTCGGTCGACCAGCGGCCTCCATGCCGACCTAGACCCGAAGACTTGGCACCACCAAAGGGCACATGCGGCTCATCATTAACCGACGAACAGTTGACGTGACACATTCCGGTTTCCAGTCTTCTGGCGATATCCAGCGCACGGTTTTCATCCTGCGAAATAATACCCGAGGAAAGACCGTACTCGGTATTATTGGCAATCGCGATGGCTTCTTCGTCGCAGCTAAATGGGATCACTGGCACGACCGGGCCAAAGGTTTCGTCGTTGTATATTTTCATCTGCGGCGTCACATGAGTCAAAATAGTCGGCTCGACAAATCGCCCATCGACATTACCTCCCGTAACCAGTTTTGCACCCTTGGCGAGAGCGTCATCGAGTTGCTCCTTAACCCGAGTCACCTGGGCATCGTTGATCAGTGGGCCAATAACATTGGCATTATCCTTACAGGGATCACCCACCTTAAGCTGACTGGCACGAGTAGAAAACTGACTAAGAAACGAGTCAAAAATTGCCTGGTGCACCAGTACTTTTTCAACCGACATACAAATCTGCCCCTGGTGCATAAAGCTACCGAAATTAGCAGCGCCTACCGCGCGTTCCATATCGGCATCATCGAGAATAATTAACGAGTCCTTGCCACCCAGCTCGACGCAGCATTTTTTTAGGTGCGCACCGGCCCTTGCCGCAATCTGCCTGCCAACGGCTGTCGAGCCAGTAAAGGAAACGCCCTTGACCAGCGGATTTTCTACCAGCTCGTTACCAACGCTGGCGACCTGTTCACGCGAACAGGTGATCACATTTAAAACTCCCTCAGGTATTCCGGCTTCCTGAAATATTTCAGTAAATAGCAATCCACCTGTATAAGGGGTCTCTTCGGAGGGCTTGAGGACGACGGTATTTCCTGCGGCCAGAGCAAAGGCAATACCTCTTGAAGTCAGAAGCGCAGGAAAATTCCAGGGGCTGATTACCGAGATTACCCCCATTGGTGAACGTATTGCCATCGACAGCTTGCCATGCTCTGAAGGCATGACTTCACCAACCGATTGATAACCCATAGCTGCGGCAGCCCGAAAAACTTCGCTAATATACCCGGATTCAAACATGCCTTTACCAAACCAGCTTCCGCTTTCCTGTTGCAGTGCGCTAACGATCTCAGTCTGGCGCGACACAATAACATCAGCAACCTTGTGCATATAATGCGCACGTTTCGTAAAAGGTAATGAAGACCAGGCAGGGAAAGCCTCTTTCGCGGCATCTATTGCGAGCCTTGTTTCGCTAACCGTGGCATCGGGTATTTTCGCCCAGACCGAATTATCGACCGGATTCAGATCGTCGAAATAACTCGATGTGGAAACCAATCGGCCACCGATATTTAGACTTTCAATCATTTTTCTCATAGTCGTAATTTCCTCAAAGTCCCGGGGCTCACGTGATTGGCCTCATGTCACTTTCTGCATTTGCCTGCTGATCTTATCGCGTTTGTAGATTTCAATTTTGGGGCGCCTATATACTTCAATAACAGGCAGCTCCTTATCCACGCCGATAGAGTCTCCTAAGCAGGCTTTTTGCGCAGCTGATGCAATGCCTGACAGGACACTTTCTATCGAAGGCTCTGCAACAGATTTTAAAAATTCAGTTGCAGGATATAAACCATGGTTGGTGCATAACGGAGACTGACTCAATGCCTGCCGACTCTTTTCACTGGCGCTCGATACCAGATCCGCAATTCGTAAACCACCGAGCAAATCTTCACTCGTTTGACTGGCCGGGGAAACCCTAGAAGAAATATCCAGGCTCGGCGTACTCGTCACCGCAGTCTCAAGTCGTTCAAAGGCACTGATATCGCTGGCAGCACCACCCAGATAAGCGGCTTTAACCGATTCGTCGTTGAGCAGGTCACTGGCTAAACCCTGGCCGATGATGTGACCATTTTCAAGCAGATAGCCTCTATCGGAAATGGCCAGTGCCTGACGGGCATTTTGCTCAACCAGTAAAACACCTACACCCGTTTCGCGTATTGACCCGAGTGACTGAAAGAGCTCAGAACAAAGTAATGGTGAAAGACCGAGAGAAGGTTCATCCAGCATTAGAAATTCGGGTTCTGACATTAACGCCCGCCCGATAGCGACCATTTGTTGCTCTCCACCACTCATGGTGCTGACGCGTTGTTTTCTACGTTCGGCGAGCTTCGGAAAAAGCCCGAAAACACGGGATAAATTTTGCTGTTCTGATCTTCTCGCACGCTGTGCGAAAGCACCCAGTAAAAGATTTTCCTCGACGCTTAAATCTCCAAAAATACCACGGCCTTCGGGCACCAGGGCCAGACCTGCATCGACAATCAGATTCGCGGGCAAGCCGGTAATCGATGCACCGTGGAGTAATACCTGACTCGATTCGGCTTTGGCAATTCGGCCTGCTATGGCATTGAGCAGAGAGGTTTTTCCCGCACCATTAGCACCGAGAATAACCACAATCTCTGCTTTATCGACTTTCAGCGAGACCTGATCGAGTGCCCGATGCTGACCATAGCTAAGGGAAAGATTACTGCATTCAAGCATGATCCTCTCCCAGATAGGCTTTGATAACTTCGGGATGGGACAGCGCCTGCTGTGGCGATCCCTCGGCTATTTTGCTACCCGTGTTCATCACCACGCAGGTGTCGCAAAGACTACGGATAGCGTCCATGACATGTTCGACCAGAATAATGGTTCGTCCTTCGTCACGCAGCGTTTTAATCAGGTCAATACCGATCTGCAGCTCGGTTGGATTTAACCCTGCCAACCATTCGTCTAATAGCAATAATCGTGGATCGGACGCCAGCGCACGCGCCAGTTCGAGACGTTTTTCGTTGATGTAGGTCAGCGAAGCGGTGGGTACGTTAATCATCTCACCGAGCCCGACTTTTTCCAACAATCGAATTGCGTAGCGGTTCAACTCACGACCCCAGAGGCGCTTACTGCCGAATACAGCTCCCGCCATAACGTTTTCAACCACCGACAGTGTCGGTAAAATACGCACTAGTTGAAAAGTACGGGCGACGCCGGCGCGGGCAACTTCACGCGTTGACCAGTCGGAAATCAGCCGGTCACCCAGAACAATATCGCCATGTGTCGGTTTGAATACCCCTGATATTAAATTCATCGTCGTGGTTTTACCCGAACCGTTTGGACCGATGAGGCCGACCACCTCATTTTCGCGCACATTGAAACTCAAGCAATCCACCGCACGCAGCCCGGAAAAGCGCATGGTCAAATCCTGAACTTCGAGAATATATTTATCCACGGTTACTACCCGGTCGAGCCAGACGCATCGATTTAACCAGGTCTTCCAGACGCCCTACCACGCCATCCGGAATAAAATAAACAATTAACAGGAAGGAGACTCCGAGTAATAAAACTGTTTGTGTCGGAAAACTCGATGCGATCACTTCCCATAACAGAGTGAATGGAATGACACCGACCAGTGGCCCCCACAATCGATGTACACCGCCTAGTAACGCCATGATCACAACCTGAAAAGACAGCTCAGGAGAAAATGCCATACTCGGTTCGATGTAGGTAAAACGGGGTGCCATGACTGCGCCCACGACCGCCGCAAAGCAGCCGGAGACCATAAATAAAATGACCTTACAGCCAGCAGAATTAATGCCACAGTGACCAGCCACTAGTTCATCGTTACCAATAATGCGTAGCGCAAAGCCCAGTCGAGATCTTTTTATTAGCCAGCCAACCAGAAATACCAGTGCTGTCAGGGCGATAAGCTGCCAGTAAATATAGTTTTCAGTGATATCAGTAAGCACATATAGGCCCCGACTCCCAGTGAAGTTATTTTGTATCCAGGTTACTAGCTGACGAATCAGTTCGGCGAGACCGAGAGTAAATATAACGAAGTAAACCCCGGATAAACGAAGCGTAGCAATGCCGACCAGACCGGCCAGAACAATACCGGAAAATCCCGCGATGAGTAGCAAAACCGGATAGGGAATAAATTCAATGCCGGTACCCACGACATAAGCACCGACGCCGTAAAAAGCACCCGTCGCCAGAGAAATATAATGGGTCGGCCCTGAAAACAAAGCCCAGGAAGTGGCCAGTACGGTATACATGGCAATTGGTAACGCTAGCGACATGAGGTAGTCACTATCGGGGATTAGCGGCAAAAGCGCCGCCAGTATAAATAACCCGATAACCAGGGTGAGACTGCAATAATCGCTAAACCTCATATCGCCTTCCTGCCAAACAAACCCTCGGGCTTAAACAACAGCACCAGAATAAATAACAGGTAAGCTGCAGCGAGGGTGAGCCCAGGATCGATCAGACTCGCTACCAGAGTTTCTGCTATACCGAGTACCATAGCGGCAATAATAGCACCGCGTATGTCCCCTACTCCGCCCATAATCACTATGATCAGGGCTTTCATCGTGAAAACCACACCGATCGAGGCATCGAGGGTTAAAAAGGTACTCAACATAATGCCACCAACCGCTGACACCGCGCCACCTAACGAAAATGCTAGAGCAGACATGCGCGGCACATCGATCGCTACTAGCGAAGCGGCATCTGGATTAGAGGTAAGCGCGCGCATCGCCATACCGATCCGTGTTGTATAGATAGCCCAGAACAATAATCCGCAAATGAACACCGACGCCAGGCAGGCAACAACCCGGTTCAGGCCGTAAGGACTACCAAATATTTCAAACGGTTCGGCCAGATAAGAATAGGTGAAAAACTCCCCTCCAAATAGCATAAGCATAATGCCGACCAGGGCAAAGCTCATGCCAAAGGTGGCTAAAATCGTATCGACTTCAAGCTGCCCCTGACTTTTAGCCCGGCGCACCAGCGGTGTGAGTAAATAGCGGTAAACCAGCCAGTTAAATATAAATGCTAGAGGAACAACAAACAGGACAGCGTAAAACGGGCTTATCTGATTTGCGGTAAAAGCCCAGAACGCGGCAAACGCACCGGCCACCAGCATTTCGCCATTCGCCAGGTTCATGATGCGTGCAACGCCGTACTGCAAGGTTAACCCCATGGCCAACAAAGCATAGGTAGCACCGAGCAGAAAACCGTTAGTTAATACTTCCATAGGAAATTAAATGGGTTGTTGTGATACCTGGATAAATTCCAGGTATCACCCATTGTAAGCTAAATATCAGACGAGTCGATTACCAGCCCTTTTTGATCACCGCTTTTTTCTGGCCCGCCTTGCCAGTAGAGCCGACTCCATAAAACTTACCACCCTGCCACTGGCCAACAGTCCAGTACTGGTCAATAACCTGATTATTAAATTTCCAGTCACCCATGACAGTTTTAAAGCTATTATCTTTTATGTATTGAGTAACGGCCGCGCGGTCGGTATTGCCAACACCCTCAATTGCCTGCTCAAGTACCTGCAAACTGGCATAAGTTACCGGGCCTGCCCAGTAATCGGCATCTTTTCCCGTAACTTCTTTATGTGACTTGTAGTAATCCTGTAATTCAGGGGCATCAGGATTAACACCACCGGCACCGAGGTTACCTTCAATGGATGCGCCGAACTTACCTGCGTAAGCCGGAAAACAGGTTGCTACAGCAGTATAAAAAGCTTTTACGTCGAGATTTTCTATCTTCGCCAGCTCAGTCAGTGCAAAGGTGTCAGGTGGATATGACCAGGCTACGAAAGATGTTGGTGATGCCGCTTTAGCACCTTTTATAATCGGGGACAGATCCTGGGTACCAAGCGGGTAAGACTTGTCAAATACCAGTTCAAAGCCAGCCGCCTTAAAAATGGGACGCGCCGAATCAGCGAGCTCAATACCAAAAGCATCGGCAACATTAACCATCGCCACTCGATTATTAATTTCACCGGCGTCTCGCATCGCCTTCAGAATATCGACAACAGAGCTCGCAAACGCCGTAGTAGTCCCAAGGGTGAAAAACATTGATGGGTATCGTTTGGTTAGTTCTCCGGTTTTGTCTGTAATTGCACTTACCGCGATATGCGGGTAACCGTATTTAGCGAAAATCGGGGCCGAAGCCAGGTTCAGGCCGGTACCATAGGGCGCGACAATAAAATCAGCTTTATCTTTGGTGGCCAGTCGCTGAACCGCTTTAATGGTTTCCGCTGGATTCGTACGATCATCGTATTCGATTATCTCTACCGGACGCTTTGAACCATCCGACATTTTCAATCCTCCACGCGCATTGATCTGGTGTGCCCAAAGTTGAATATTTGGCCATTGAGTAATCGCAGCACCACCTGCTAACGGTCCTGTTTTAGGGGCTACTGCACCAATTTTAATCGGTTCCGCAGCACTCGACAGCCCGGCAAAAAACATTGCGCCTATTAATATAATTAATTGTGTCAGCTGTTTCATCATACTCCTCCTGTAGGAAAATAAACTTAGATTGAGGCTCTCGATTTTTATTAGTTATTTGCGATTACCGGCTATATGCGGGAACTAATAAAATTCTCACACGTCTGCTAGCTAAGGGTATTAATCGCCATACTTTCCATATTATTTCTGCTATAAAGCCTTCCATGACAGTAATACACAAACCCGAATTCAGCACCATTAAAGCTAACACTGGATATCCGCTAAGGAAAATTCATTAATGGTCGGAGTTATTCGATTTTGTAATAGCTGATTAAATTTCAGCCATCCGTTTGCGCTCTGAACCGGGCTTTGGATCAGAAATTTAACCTGCCGGAATCAACAACTCCCGATGCTGGCTCTCCTCATAAAAATGATCAATACAATTATTACCCTTGCCGGCTCGATCAACACAAATAAAATCCATCGCAGCATAAGGCGTCAACAATACATGGTGCCAGGTGCCTGCATGATAATTGATACCCTGCTTACCATTGGTTACAAAAGCATGCAGGTCTTCAGCTGAGGGCGCTTCCCCGGCCTTAGCAACAACAACGACAAAAGGTGTTTCGTCGAGCGGTAAAAAAGCCTGGCTACCAAATGGGTGGTATTCAACGTGATCGACTTTTCGCGGCAGGTCGAATTTTTTACTCTTCACCAGACTGATAATTACTGAGGCTTCCTCGCCCGCGGCCTCGACAGTTGCGAGTTTATGAAATCGTTCCGCCATACCATTATTGATGAAATAGGAATCACGGCCTTCGCTCTCGACTACGTCGCCAAAATTTGCGAAATTGGCCCGGGTAAGCGGATTAACAGTCAGTTTATTCATGCCAGCTTACCCAATAATCGCAGGCGGCTAATGCCACCATCCGGGAAAATACTGAGTCGAATATGGCTAACCGTCCCTATCGATAGAATCGTGTCAGAAAATTCGTGCACACTATCCATTTCGAGTTTACTCGAGGGTAGCAAATCTGCCCAGAACTGGCTCTGGGTGATGATCGATTCGGTAGTCCCGCCCTCGACTAAGGCGGCCTGTATTGAACATCGATCCGGATAATTACCTTTGAAATGCGCGGTATCGACGATGATCTGTTCGATAATACCAGGATGGCCCAGCTCGATAATACACCAGTCGTGACCCGGCTCGCGACGTCGACGCGTCTCCCAGCCGTCACCCATGTTCACGCCACGTCCGGGGGCGAGCAGGTTTGCCGCTGAACCAAAGTGAGCATCGTTCCAGGCGAGGGCTCTGGCACCGTTTTCTACCGCGGCGAGGTTGTAGCTTTGCGATTTATCTTTCTCGCGCCAGTCGCACTGAACCTGACCATAAATCCTCAGCCTGGCAACACCACCGTCAGGGAAAATATTTAATCTGATATGGCTAAAGGTTTGTGCTTCGTCGATTTCAAAATAATGATGGCTATCGCCCTTCAGACTCACCGCTGGGAGCACCGGTACCCACTCGGTATTCTCGTCGGGCATGCCACTACAGTAACAGGCATCGAGCGAGCCGGCAGGCGGATAGTTGCCGGTAAAATGAGTCGTATCGATATCGACGCCTTTTATTATGCCAGCCAGGCCTAGTTTAACAATGGCGTGATCGTAGCCGCCATTGCGACGTCGGCGGGTTTCCCAGCCATCCATCCACTTGCCGTTGTCATCGAATTTTCCGTCGATAAATACCGGCGCCTGCGGCTGCAACATCCGCTGACATTCAGCGAAAAAATCGTCGCTACAGGACACGATTTCGGCGCCCAGCCGGGGTTGTGCGAGATCGATCCAGTCGTTTACAAAATTTGGGATTGAGTCAGTCATTTTTCTACCTTTGTCAGCATACGCTGAGAAATCTGATTGTGTTGTTGGACCAGTAAATCTAGATCGAGCCCGGGTATTTCGCCCTGCTCGACTACTGATTGCCCGTTGATCATTGAATACCAGACCCGGCCGGGAGCACAGGTCAGGAGCGATGCCACCGGATCGCTCATAGCGCCGGCATGACTAATATCGTCGATACGAAAGCTCACCAGGTCGGCGGCCTTACCGGCTTCGAGACTGCCGATATCATCCCGGTTTAAAACTCTGGCGCCACCGAGGGTGGCAAGTTCCAGGGCCTCTCTGGCGGAAAAACGACCCGCACTGGATTCAAACCCCGGCCAGCCGACGCGTTGCAACAACATAGCCTGCCGGGCTTCGCCGAGTAAGTGGTTACCATCGTTACTAGCCGAGCCATCAACGCCAAGGCCGACACGTACATCGGCGTCGCACATCTGACGAATCGGTGCGATACCGGACGCCAGGATCATATTACTAGTCGGACAATGGCAGACACCGCTTTGAGTTTTCGCCAGCGTGCTGATTTCCTCTTCATCCGGATGCACCATATGTGCGTACCAGACGTCTTTCCCGGTCCAGCCCAGGCTCTCCATATATTCAAGCGGCCGCATGCCGAATTGCAATTGACAGAAACGATTTTCATCGATGGTTTCTGCCAGATGAGTATGCAGGTTAACCGCCGGGTATTGTCTCGCGAGTTCAGCAGTCTTGCGCATCAGGTCCGCGCTCACGCTAAACGGCGAACAAGGAGCCAGGCCAAGTCGCAACATGGAATAAGGGTCAGGATCGTGAAATTTATCCAGCACACGAATACAGTCGGCGAGAATATCGTCTTCGTCTTCGCATAGATTGTCGGGGGGCAAACCTCCCCTGCTTTCACCAAGACTCATACTGCCCCGGGTAGGATGAAAACGAACGCCCAGTTCCTGCGCGGCACGAATTTCGTCGTCCAGTTTCGCGCCATTAGGAAAAAGATACAGGTGATCAGCGACCGTGGTCGCACCGGAAAGTAACAACTCGGCAAGACCCAGCCTGGCACTAACGTAAACCGCCTCGCCATCCATTCGCCCCCAGATCGGGTAAAGCGTTTTCAGCCAGTCGAACAGTGACAATCCCTGTGCTGTACCAATACTGCGCGTCAGGGTTTGGTAGAGATGGTGATGGCAATTGATCAATCCGGGTAAGACCACCGTGCCGCTGGCATCAATATCTTCCTCAACTTCAAAAGACTGGTTTTGCAGCCATTGATTAGCCTCTTCGTTATCGCCAACAAAAATAATTTTGTTTCCGTCAACCAGTACTGTGCCGTTAATTATTTCACGACGCTCCGAGTTCATAGTGACCAAACGTTCAGCATTTCGTACCGCTGTAATCGCCATACTCAGGAGTCCTTTAAATACCGGGGCTGGCCCATAACGTGGGTCGCGGCAACACTGCGATCATCGCCCAGTATCATCAATGCAAAAAGCATATCAGCGATAGAGTCGGCATTCACCATCCGTTGTTGCATGAGTGGTGTCGCCTGCAAATCGAGCACGACAAAATCCGCGTTTTTACCCCTGTCGAAATTACCAAGAGAGCCGTCAAGATATAAAGACTTTGCACCACCCAGGGTGGCCAGATAAAAGGCCTTCAGCGGTGACAGCGACTGCCCCGCCATCTGGCATACTTTGTAAGCCTCATTAAGGGTTTGCAACATACTAAAGCTGGTGCCTCCACCGACATCGGTGGCAATCCCTACCCGGGTATTTTCCTGTTCAGCCTTTTCCAGATCAAATAATCCACTACCCAGGAACAGATTCGAGGTCGGACAAAAAGCCATCGCAGCTCCGCTATCCGCCATGCGCTCGCGATCGGCCTGGTCGAGGTGGATGCAATGGGCATAAACCGAACGTTCGCCGAGTAATCCATAATGGTCGTAAACATCAAGATAACTGCGTCGCTCGGGAAATAGCTTTTTCACCCAGGCGACTTCGTCGTGGTTTTCGGCTACATGCGACTGTAAATAAACACCCGGGAATTCTTCCACCAACCGTCCCGCTGCTTCAAGTTGGGCTGGTGTCGATGTTGGTGCGAATCTCGGTGTTACCGCATAAAGCGCCCGGCCTTTCCGGTGCCAGCGTTGAATCAATTCAGCACTTTGTTGATAACTGGTCTCGGCGGTATCGCAGATAAAATCGGGGGCATTCCTGTCCATCATTACCTTGCCCGAAATCAAACACATATCGCGTTTTTGTGCCGCACTGAAAATTGCATCGACAGATTCTGGGTGAACCGTGGCAAAAACTCCGGCGGTGGTCGTTCCATTGCGCAGTAGTTCGTCACAATAGAAACCGGCTATCGAATCAGCGAACTTTCGATCTGAAAATTTAGCTTCGGTCGGGAAGGTATACTTCTCTAACCACTCGAGCAACTGAGTACCATAGCTCGCAATGATTTCGGTTTGTGGATAATGGGTATGCGTGTCGATAAACCCGGGCATTATCAGTTTGCCCGAGTAATCATAGAGAGTGGTGTTATCGTTTAATTCACCATTAAAATTTTCCAGAGAAATAACACGACCCTGCTTTAACAATAACAGGCCATTTTTTATATACCGACAGGCCTGGTCGTTACGATCAGGGTCATCAACAAAGTGTAAAAAATCTGCCCGTACCGCTGTATCGTAATCGATGTCTGAGATTGCCGTGTCGGTCATTGATTTATTGCGTCTGCTGCTCGTGCCAGCCTGCGATCAGTGCACGTTCGTCATCGGTCATTTGCGTCAAGTTTCCGAGCGGCATGTATCGTGTTTGCACCGTGGTCGCAATTTTCGCTGCATTTAGTTTAATTTGTTCACTGGTTTCCAGCACCAGCCCAAGCGGTGGACTGACAAATCCTGCCTGAGTTGGTTTAACAGCATGACAGGCAACACAACGATCGATAACCACCTGTTGAATTTGCGAATCGCTAATCGTTGTTGACTGACCAACATCGGGCACGGAAGGCTTCAGATAAGCAACCATCGTCAGCAATAAAACCACGCCAGCTACTAGTAGCGCCTTGTTGGCATTACCACGGTGACGCAATACAAAATACTGTCGTATCAATACACCGGCCATCATGATAAATCCCAGCACCAGCCAGCCCTGCTCATGACTGTAAGTCATCGGGTAATGGTTGCTGATCATGATGAATAAAACCGGCAGGGTAAAATAAGTATTGTGGACCGAGCGTTGTTTACCGATAACGCCGTATTTCGGGTCGGGGGTCTGACCAGCCCTGATCTCGGCGACCATGCTTTTCTGACCCGGAATAATATGAAAAAACACATTGGCGACCATGATAGAGCCCATCATCGCACCCACGTGTAAATAAGCCGCCCGCGCGCTAAATAACTGGAATAGAGCCCAGTCGCTGAGCATGACAAAAATGAAGATAACCACGGCTAGTAAAGTATCCTTACCCTTCAACATGCTGCAAAGCGTGTTATAGACTAACCAGCCGCCAACAATAGTGCCGATACTAATCATTATCGCTACTACTGGTGTTAAGGGCATCACCTGACGATCAATCAGGTAAGTATTGGCACCAAACCAGTAAATAATAGCGAGTAATCCCATACCCGATAACCAGGTGGTATAGGCCTCCCACCTGGACCAGTGTAAATGATCCGAAAGCGGTTCGCCCTGTGGCCCGGCAAGGAACTTCTGGCTCTGATAAACACCGCCGCCATGTACCGCCCAGAGCTCACCGGAAACACCCCGGTCACTATCAGCCGATTTGACCGGTTTACGCAGCGAGCTATCGAGCATGACAAAATAGAACGAGGCGCCGATCCAGGCCACGCCAGTGATCAAATGCAACCAGCGCACCAGCAAATTCGCCCAGTCGAGTAGATAAGTTTCCATTTTGGATTATTTAGATTAAATTTGCAGAAAGGGCGTGCTGTTACTACATCAATAACAGCACGCCGTTTATCGATTTACTGCTTTGGCAGTTTACTCACCACGCCTTCGAGGTAGTAATTCATGCCATTCAGATCCTTGTCACTCATAGTCGCGCCAGCCGCTACCCGGACCTTGCCGTCCTGGTCAACAACCGGTCCGGAAAACGGATGCAGTACACCGCTGGTTAAATGCTTTTCCATATCACGAATACGAGCCTGGAGCTCGGCCGGAATAGCAGGGTTTAGCGGAGCCAGGCTGACCATACCATCCTTATAGCCGCCCCAGATGCTTTCCGGTTTCCAGTTACCGGCTTTCACATCATTCACTGTCTTGACGTAATAATCACCCCAGTGATGCGTGGCTGCTGTCAGGTGTGCTTTAGGGCCGTATTTGGACATATCGGAATGATAGCCAAAAGCATACTTGCCCTGCTCTTCCGCAGCCTGTACTACGGCAGTAGAGTCGGTGTGCTGAGTGATGACATCGGCATTCTGCGACATCAGGGTCATTGCGGCCTGACGCTCTTTACCCGGGTCATACCATGAGTTAACCCAGATCACTCGCAGTTCAGCCTTTGGGTTCACGCTACGGGCACCCTTGATGAATGCGTTAATACCCTGTAAAACTTCAGGGATCGGGAATGCAGCAACGTAACCCAAAACATTCGATTTCGTCATTTCACCCGCGATAACACCAGTCAGGTATCGACCTTCGTAGAAACGGGCATTATAGATACCCATATTCTTGCCCATCTTGTAACCAGTGGCGTGCACGAATGCAGTCTTTGGAAACTTCTTCGAAACTTTCAGCATGTAGTTCATATAACCAAAGCTGGTCGCGAAGATAACCTTGTCACCGCGCTTGGCCATTTCACGGATAACACGCTCAGCGTCCGAGCCTTCGGCTACGTTTTCAACGTAATTAGTTTTAACACCGGTTTCTTTTTCCAGCTGGAGTCGACCCAGATCATGCTGGTATGTCCAGCCTGCATCACCGATAGGGCTAACATAGACAAAGCCTACGGTATCTTCGGCAGCAAACCCGCTCGATATGCTGGTGACGACAGCCAGACCTGCGACTGCCAGTTGTTTTAATAATTTATTTTTTAGTGCCATGTTGTAATCCTCCCGGGATCTCTTAGTTAATATCAGCGTGTCTAACACAGGTTCTATAGCTTACATTGCGTGAATGCCTGCTTAACCATTCCTGCCTTCCCATTGCACGGCCCGCCAATACCGTACAACTTGTCTATCATTACTTCCTTCTTCAGGCATCCGGTCGATAAGGCAAACCCAGTGATACCGGTGCATTCAAACGAACCGTATTCTGGTCACGCGAAATAATAACCAGCACGATGATGGTTGCCAGATAAGGTAGCGACGAAAGAAACTGAGAGGGTATATTAATCTCCAAACCAGATCCCTGCACAAATAATTGAGCCACCATTACGCCACCAAATAAATAAGCACCCACCAGCACCCTAAACGGCCGCCAGGTAGCAAATACAACCAGCGCGATAGCGATCCAGCCGCGCCCCGAAACCATCCCCTCGACCCAGAGCGGAGTATAGAAAACCGAGAGGAATGACCCTCCAATACCTGCCATCGCACCGCCGAACAGGGTTGCCATATAACGGATAGAGATTACGTGATAACCAATCGAATGGGCCGCAGCGGGTGATTCGCCGACCGCACGTAATACCAGACCCGGACGACTGCGGAATAAAAACCAGACTATGCCCGCAAACAGCGCCCAGGAAAAATACACCAGGATTTGTTGATCGAATAACGCCGGACCAAGCACCGGGATATCAGCAAGCAATGGTATGCGGATAGAACCCACTGTTTCGAGAATTTCCGACTCGTAAGGTTTACCGATAAAAGCCGATAAACCGACACCAAAAATAGACAGCGCCAAACCCGTTGCTACCTGGTTACCCATCAAGGTCAATACCACCACCGCGAATAGAAATGACATCAGCATACCCGCTGCCATTCCGGCGAGAACACCGAACCAGGGATTGCCGGTGTGGTGCGTTACCGCGAAGCCAGCTACCGCACCCATCGCCATCATACCCTCGGCTCCCAGGTTGAGTACGCCGGACCTCTCAGCAATCAACTGACCCAGAGCTACAATAATGAGCGGCGTACCCGCGATAATGGTTGCTACCAGTATCGATGTGATCAAGCTACTATCCATTGGCTTTTCCCCACTTCAGCCGATAGTTGATAAACACGTCCGAACCCAGCAGGAACATCAACAGCATGCCCTGAAATACGTTGGAAATCGAAGAGGGTAAATTCATATATTGCTGGGCCTGCTCGCCGCCGAGATATAACAAGGCCATCAGCAAGCTGGCAAAGAAAATACCCACCGGATTCAGGCGTGCGACAAAAGCCACAATAATCGCGGCAAAACCATAGTTATTAGAAACATGCTCAGTAAGCTGCTCCATTGGCCCGGCGACTTCTGACATGCCGGCAATCCCGGCCATCGCTCCGCCACTCAGCAAGCCAATCCAGATCATGCGTTTGGCGGAGAAACCAGCATAACGTGCCGCATTAGCCGCATTACCCGCGACCTGCATCTGGAAGCCCAGAAAACTCCGATACATGAAGATATAACCGGCAATCAGAGCCGCCAGCGCAAAGCCAAAAGCGATATTCAGTCGTGTATCTTCGATGAGTACCGGCAACAGCGCCGACTCTTCAAACATACGCGATTGCGGGAAATTAAAACCGTCAGGATCCATCATCGGCCCATGCACCAGCCAGGATACTGCCAGCTGAGCAACATAAACCAGCATCAACGAAACCAGTATTTCATTGGTATTAAACCGCGTTTTCAGGTACGCCGGTATCGACGCCCATAACATGCCACCGATACATCCGGCGACAACCATCAGAATCAAAATATGAAAGCCTTCTGATTCATAGAAATACAAGGCCACCGCACTGGCGGCCACCCCACCCATGATGTACTGCCCTTCAGCACCGATATTCCAGACATTAGCGCGAAAACCTATCGCCAGCCCGATCGCAACCAGCATTAAAGGCGTTGCCTTCAGCAATAGCTCACCGACGCCGTAGAGATCACTGACAGGATTAATGAAAAATATGCGAAAGCCCTCGAGCGGGTTCTTACCTAGCACGGTAAACAGGATCAGCCCGCCGATTAACATCAATACTACCGCCAGCAAAGGCGACAGGTAGGACATTACCTCCGACGATTCGGCTCTGGGTTCCAGTCTAAGCATGAGAAACCACCTCAGTATCAGCAGTGGACCACATACCACTCATCCACATACCAATTTCGTCGATACTGGTATCGGCCAGTTTTTTCGCAGGCGACAACCGGCCCTTAGCAATGACCGCAATTCGATCAGATACCTCAAACAATTCTTCCAGCTCTTCAGAGATCACCAGTATCGCCGTACCTTCATTTCGTAAATCGATCAATTCCTGTCGAATGAAAGCAGCGGCACCGACATCGACACCCCAGGTCGGTTGCGACACAACCAGCAACCTGGGTGCCTGCAGGATTTCTCGACCCATGATAAATTTCTGTAAATTACCCCCGGATAACGACTTTGCTGCGGCCTTGCTACCGCCGCACTTTACGTCAAATTTTTCAATACACTGATCGGCGAATGCCTTCACCCGATCGAAACGGATCATGCCGCGGTTGAGCATGTCTTTTCCGTGCGCGGTCAACAGCGCGTTATCGGCTAATGACATCTGTGGTACTGCGCCACGACCCAGTCGCTCTTCTGGCACAAATCCCATACCCGCCATACGTCGAGCGTCGGGCAATAGTGAGGCTGCCGGCCTGCCACAAATTTCGATAACATCGTCGTCGTCCAGTAAATTTTCTCCCGAGAGGGCGTAAAGCAACTCCTGCTGACCATTGCCCGATACACCGGCGATACCGAAAATTTCACCCGAGTTAAT
>Ga0224506_10000918_pt1 | contig 22334 bp, 15 predicted proteins | sample SF_Jan12_sed_USG_2_FD_169108 | JGI IMG/M metagenome (GOLD analysis project Ga0224506, IMG submission 169108) | Sediment microbial communities from San Francisco Bay, California, United States - SF_Jan12_sed_USGS_8_1 | ecosystem: Environmental > Aquatic > Marine > Sediment | place: USA... | reverse complement strand
CGAAAAAATAAAAAACTATTTTAAGGAAAAGACATTATGTGTATGCCCTGGTTTTGTTGCCTCAACAATTGAAGGAGAAACCACAACATTGGGTAGAGGAGGTTCAGATTATACAGCAGCTATATTAGCAGCAAGCTTAAAGAGTGATAAACTAGAAATTTGGACAGATGTAAGTGGAATGATGACTGCTGACCCCAGATTGGTGAGCAGTGCTTATGCCATTAACAATATCTCTTATGAGGAAGCGATGGAGTTATCGCACTTTGGTGCGAAAGTAATTTATCCTCCTACAATACAGCCAGTATTAGAAGCTAAAATCCCTATTCATATTAAGAATACCTTTAAAAAAGAAGATGAAGGGACGGTTATTTCAAATAGTGGTAATGGCAATGGTCAAATAATAAAGGGACTATCTTCAATACGTGATATTGCTCTTTTCAATCTTACAGGCAGTGGAATGGTGGGTATCCCAAATTTTTCGTACCGTTTGTTCAAGGCTCTTTCTACAGCCGAAGTGAATATTATATTGATAACACAAGCATCTTCTGAACATACTATATGCGTAGGGATTGCTTCTGAAGATGTAACAGCTTCTAAAAAAGCAATTAAGAGAGAATTTGAATTTGAACTGACCACCCATAAACTTGATCCGCTTGAAATTGAGCAAAATTTGGCGATTGTAGCATTGGTAGGGTCGAACATGCATGAACAAGTAGGGGTAAGCGGTCAGCTTTTTAGTTCTTTGGCTCAGAATGGAGTAAATGTTAAAGCGATTGCCCAAGGCTCTTCGGAAAAGAACATATCCGTAGTGATACGTGATACTGAAGTTAAAAAAGCATTAAATAGCTTACATGAGAACTTTTTCCTCTCCAAAAAGAAAACGGTAAACGTCTTTATCATTGGTGTTGGTAATGTTGGAGGTACTTTACTATCTCAAATTTTAAAGCAGAAATCATATCTGGCAAAACACCATCATATTGAAGTGCGGATTGTGGCTTTAGCGAATAGCAAAAAAATGTACTTTAATCACGAAGGAATAAATCTTGAAACTTGGGAGGACACTTTGCTAAGTAAGGGGAGTAAAATGGAGACACACCAATTCGTGTCCGAAATGGAGAACCTAAATCTAAGAAACAGTATATTTATTGATAATACTGCTAATCATGATGTTGCAAGCCTGTACGAAGATATATTGAAGGAAAGTATTTCTGTGGTAACGCCAAATAAAATTGCTTGTACCGAAAGTTATGATAAGTATTTGAGTTTGAAAAAGACAGCTTTGCGCTATCATTCAAGATTTCTTTTTGAAACCAATGTGGGGGCAGGGTTACCTGTTATTAATACACTTAGCGACCTGATCAAAAGTGGTGATGAAGTATTGGAAATTCAAGCTGTTCTTTCTGGTAGCCTTAATTTCATTTTTAATAATTTCAATGCCGATGTGAAATTTGTAGACATTGTGCGACAGGCACAAAAAGAAGGTTATACAGAGCCAGACCCTCGAATTGATTTAAGTGGTGTAGATGTGATGCGTAAATTATTAATACTAATAAGAGAAAGCGGTATTGAAATGGAGCTAGATGATATTAAGAGTAAGCAATTTATTCCTGAAACTTGTATGAAAGCACCATCAGTAGATGCTTTCTTTGATGCTGTGGCTGAAGAAGAGGCTACTTTTCAAAAAATGCTAAAAGAAGCTAATGATGAGGATAAGAAAATGAAATACGTAGCTTCCTTTAAAAATGGAAAAGCATCCACAGGTTTGCAATTAGTAGGAAGTGAACATCCATTTTATAACCTAGAAGGAAAGGATAATATCGTTTTATTTACTACAAAACGTTACCCTGAACAACCATTAGTAATTAAAGGAGCAGGAGCAGGGGCTGAGGTAACAGCTATGGGAGTATTTGCAGATATAATCCGTATTGCTCATGGGTAGGGCAATAAAAATATTTGCTCCAGCTACCGTGGCTAATATTGGCCCTGGGTTTGATGTGTTGGGTTTGGCATTGCAAAATATTGGCGATGAAATAGAAATGCAGTTGAACAGTGAAGGAGGAATAAAAATTACCATGATTGGTTCTGAAGATTTACCTACCGACCCTACCAAAAATGTAGCAGGTGTGGCATTACAGGCTATGTTAGACCAGTTAGGGTCAACACAGGGTTTTGAAATGACAATTAGTAAAAATGTACTACCAGGTAGTGGGCTAGGATCAAGTGCATCAAGTTCTGCGGGGGCAGTATTTGCAGCCAATGAATTATTGAATCGTCCGTATACAAAAACTGAGCTGATACAATTTGCTATGGCAGGGGAGGCTTCCATTGCTGGTAAACCACATGCCGATAATGTAGCACCATCATTATTGGGGGGAGTTACATTGGTGCGAAGCTATACACCTCTTGATGTTGTTAATATTGGTTATCCAAATGATTTATTTATTACAGTAGTACACCCTCAAATCGAAGTAAAAACTGCTGACTCGAAAAAAATATTGCGAAAAGAGATTCCTTTAGAGTTGGCGGTGGCACAATGGGGGAATGTTGCAGGACTAGTATCAGGATTTGCTTCTTCCGATTTTGAACTAATTGGTAGATCGTTACAAGATTTAATTGTAGAGCCTATTCGTTCCATGCTCATTCCGGGTTTTCATGAATTAAAGGCATCTGCAATAAAAAATGGAGCATTAGGTTGTAGTATATCAGGATCTGGGCCATCTGTATTTGCTCTCTCCAATTCATTGGAAATTGCACAACAGATCGGAGAAGGGTTTAAAACTGTTTTCAACCGATTAGAAATAGATAATCATATCCATATTTCGAAAGTAAATATAGAGGGGGCAGTAATCGTTAAATAATGTTAATGCGTTCAAATAAGGTTTTGAACACAAATCAGTATAAAACATGAAATTTTACAGTACCAATAATATAAATAATCAGGTTTCATTTCGAGAAGCAGTAATAAAGGGGCTTCCCGATGATAATGGGTTGTTTATGCCCGAGAGTATTCCTGTGCTTGATGCCAATTTTTTTGCTACACTTCCGCAGAAGAGTATAGCCGAAATTGCTTTTGAGGTAGCAAAACCATTTGTTAAAGAAGATATTAATGATGAAAAACTACAGACCATTGTAGAAGAGACGTTGAATTTTCCGCTTCCTGTGGTCAATGTGCATGATAATATTAATGTATTGGAGCTGTTTCATGGCCCAACGTTAGCTTTTAAGGATGTAGGAGCTCGTTTTTTAGCAAGATGCCTGAGTCATTTCTCTAATAATTCGGAAGAAAAAGTGACTGTATTGGTTGCTACTTCGGGTGATACAGGTAGTGCTGTTGCGAATGGATTTCTTGGTGTGCCTAACGTAGATGTAGTAATCCTATACCCAAAAGGTAAGGTGAGCCACTTGCAAGAGCAGCAACTCACTACATTAGGACAAAATATTACGGCATTGGAAGTAAATGGCACTTTTGATGATTGTCAACGAATGGTGAAGTCTGCTTTTTTGGATAAACCACTAAACAAAGCCATGAAGTTGACCTCTGCCAATTCAATTAATATAGCTAGGTTGCTTCCGCAAAGTTTTTATTACTACTGGGCAATGGCACAGCTCTCAGGTGCTGATGATGTGGTATTTTCCGTACCAAGTGGTAATTACGGTAATATAACAGCCGGATTATTGGCAAAAGCAATGGGTTTACCCATTAAGGGATTTGTAGCTTCTTCCAATGTAAATGACATAGTACCTAAATACTTAGCTACAGGAAATTTTGAACCAAAGCCATCAAAGCAAACCATTTCTAACGCTATGGATGTAGGTGATCCAAGTAATTTTCCAAGAATGACTGCACTGCATAAAAATTCCTGGGAAACGATTTGTCAGGAAATTACGGGGTACAGTTTTACTGATGGTGAAACGAAGGAAGCAATGAAAATGGTATTCGATAAGTATGGCTATGTACTTGACCCACATGGTGCAGTTGGTTATTTAGGATTACAGGCCTACCTAGACAAAAATGGAGGAACAGGAGTGTTTTTAGAAACAGCACATCCAGGCAAGTTTGCCGATACTGTAGAGGAAGTAATTGGCTCTGTGGAAATACCCGAACGTTTAGGTGCATATTTAAATAAGGAGAAGAATAGTATTGAAATGTCAAATCAATTCGAGGGATTGAAGGATTATTTGACAAAACATTTACGCTGAGGAAAAAAATCACCTATAGCTGTACATCAACGCATTTAACTTCTAAGTTCATTTCGCAAGCCTGAAACCTTTGAATAACCATTATTTTTCTAAAAATATAATGTAGAATATTTGCTGTCATTATATTTTGAAACCAAAAACCAATCTTATTTTATCGGAACGGCAATCAATGAGCCTGAAGGTTCACCTCCCATTGTGTGAGGATCCAAATCATAAACAATACTAAAATTAGTCCCGTCATTATGTAGTTTAAAGATTCTACCATAGATTCTATCAGGAGAATTACTAGGCGTGTCTGAGCGTATTCCATACAAGTTACTATTACTCTCAACTAAACTGCCATAAGGTCTGCCACCATTATTGAGTTCAAAGTCATGAATTTTCGTATAACCTATTGTCTCTTCAACGTCCAGACTAAAAATCACACCTGAGTTATCAGAACCACCAAAAGTAGTTAGACCCCATAGTTTGTTATTGCTCATCACTAACCCACCTTGAGGGTAACTCCCATTTGTAATATCAAAATCATGAACTTTCATGAAATTGATCCCATTCATATCTAGGCTAAAAATTACACCCCCACTATAAGTATCATGTGCCACCCCTCCACGAGATGTCATCCCCCAGAGCTTGCCTTTATGTGCCAATAAATTTGAGAAAGGGTTAGCGCCATTTGTTACATCAAAATCATGAAGTTTTTCGTAATTGGTTCCATCCATATCTAGATTAAAGATAACTCCGACATCGTATGACCCGCCTTCACCAGTCATCCCCCAAAGTTTTCCATTAAACTCTACTAAACTTCCTGTAGGATGTGAGCCATTGACTCCATCAAATTCATGTACTTTGACAAAGTTGGTACCGTCCACATCCATATTGAAGATAATTCCATTATTATTCGAACCGCCCCATGTCATGCCCCAGAGTTTTTCATTACTTTCTATTAAACTACCTTTAGGAGATCCTTGGCTATAATCGAAATTATGAACTTCAGTATAGCCCTGACCATTCAAATCAATGCTATATATAACGCCCCATCCTTCTACCTCATCAGTTAATGTCATTCCCCAATATTTTCCGTTGCTTTCCACTAAACTACCCACGGGATCTTTGCCGTTTGTATAATCAAAATCCACCCATTTCTCAGGATTACTTCCGTCTTCATAAATGGTGAAAACACTTCCTCCAAGAAGAGTACCCACTCCAATTAGTTTGGTGTTACTTGGCTTAATTGAATTATCGGAATCCTTGTTACAAGAGCAAATAATAACAATAGATAAAATAAAGCATGTATTTTTCATAGAAAAGTTCAATTTTAAATTGAAACGAATGACTTGTGAAATATAATAATAATAATTGCTTTATGTCAACTTTGATATTCTTTTATCCCCATCAGTGTCACTCTTACTTGCAGCATGCTGGCGAAGAGGATGCTGATACATTTGTCCTTAAGATTCAATTATTATTATTAGATTCAACTTGGTTTGTGTTATTTGATTATTTTTTTAATACAGGTAGTATTCATTTATATTAATAATATAGAAACCTACAGCGTCTCCTTCAGATGATTCTGAGGGAGTGTAGAGTAGTTTACAAAACCATACTTTTTTAGAACGATCCAATATTAGTGTCATTTAGTTAAGGCCTGGCAGGTTTTTATACATCTGAATATTGCTAAATTAACGTGAGTTCGGGATAAGAAACAATGCATATGCTACAAAAAAGCCATCAAAAACGGATTGTCATTCAGAACGTAGTGAAGAATCCCTAATTTCTGGAGCAATTAATAAGAAAAGATTCCACGCTTCGCTCTGAATGACACTTATTTTGGTTTTTGATGCTTTTTTGATCTAAAATAGGATGGCTTATCCCGAATTCACGTTAAATTATTCACTTTTTTACACCCCACCTGTCAGGTCTACGCACTTATTCTAAGCGACATTGAGCTCACACCAGCTAGAGTTTTGCTCTTGCTACTTTACAGTATGCAAACTCAGATTGTAGACCAGTTGATGCGGAATTTCACTAAAAGATCAATAGTAATATTGTGATTTTTTATGTTGTAAGCCATTAGCTGTTTCCTTTGTTAAGACCTGGCAGGTTTTTATTCACTTAAATATTGCTAATTTATAAGTTTTTAACCATCTTCTTTATTAAACCTGTCAGGTCTATGCTCTTATTCTAAACGACATTGAGCTCATACCAGCCAGAGTTTTGCTCATGCTATTTTACAGTATGCAAACTCAGATTGCAGACCAGTTGATGCGGAATTTCATCAAAAAATCAATAGTATTATTGTGTTTTTTACATATTGTAAGCCATAGCTGTTTCCTTTGTTAAGACCTGGCAGGTTTTTATTCACTTAAATATTGCTAATTTATAAGTTTTTAACCATCTTCTTTATTAAACCTGTCAGGTCTACGCACTTATTCTAAACGACATTGAACTCATACTAGACAGAGTTTGCTCTTGTTACTTTGCATTATGTAAACTCATATTGTAGACTAATTGATGAGGACTGCTTCTGCAAAGTTGATTGAAAGTGATTATAAGGAACGATGTAAATAAAACCTTGCTAACACTGTATATAGCCAATAGGGAGTTCGGTGAGTTATGAAAGTTAAGAAGTTCTATGAAACACCGCCAAATCGTTGATTTGCCTTTTCAAGAAGGCAAAAATAAAAGCCAATCCAAAGGATTGGCTAAGTGGTAAATTGACTGTATATTGCTTCGAATCCGCTACAACTGTGGTATTGTGGACATAAGTTAATATGAAAGCATATAATATTAAAAACTACGGAAAACCTGACAAGGTTCTTAAGCTTATAGAAACCGAACAACCTGAACCTAAAAATACAGAGGTTCAGGTTAAAGTTTGTGCAACAACTATCAACGATTACGATTGGTGTATTACCACCGGAAAACCTTTTGCTTATCGTCTGTTCTTTGGGATATTTAGTCCTAGAAAAAAATTAATGATACCAGGAATGGAAGTAGCAGGAATTGTGGAGCAGGTCGGAAATAATGTTACAAAATTTAAAGCTGGTGATGCCGTTTACGGTGATATCTCAGAATTCGGATTTGGTAGCTTTGCTGAGTTTCTTTGCATAGATGAGAAAGCATTTGCTCTAAAGCCAAAAAGCATGAGTTTTGAAGAGGCAGCTAGTATTCCACATGCTGCAATGCTTGCCATACAAGGTCTGCGAGATGTGGGGCAGATTAAAGATGGCCAGAAAATTTTAATCAATGGTGGTGGAGGAGGTGTAGGTTCATTTGGACTTCAAATAGCAAAACTTCACAACACAGATGTTACAGGGGTCGATACGGGTGAAAAGTTAAAAGCGATGAAAATTCAAGGATTTGACAACGTAATTGACTATAAAAAAGAAGACTTTACTAAGAGTGATCAGCAATATGATCTAATCCTTGATTGCAAGACCAATCGATCGCTCTGGAAATTTTTAAAGGTTCTTGAACCAGAAGGAAAATACGTTTCAATAGGTGGTAAGTCAGGTAAACTGTTGCAAATGCTATATATGAGTCCAATACTCAAATTATTTAGTAATAAACGTGTGCACATGGTCATGTTAAAAGCTAATAACGACTTGGAGTATATCAATCAGCTTTATAAGGATAACAAAATAAATTGTGTTATAGATGGTCCTTATACTTTTGATAAAATACCCTGGGCAATTCAACGATTTGGAGATGGACTGCACAATGGCAAAATTGTAATTTCAGTAAAAAAATAGTGCTACAACTAAACAATTGCTTAATTGTTGTTGCTCATCAAAAAACGACAGTGCAACTTTTATAATCTCAATAATTGATGCAAAATAAGCAACGAATAGTTTTTATTTGCAACGAATGAAGTCTATTTTCGTTGCATAATATGCATTGAATGAAAACTTTTATACATCAACAAGACAATTGGCCAGAATTTACTTGGAACAGTAATGATTTCATTAGTCTATTAAGCGAGGTAAGAAACCGACAAGGGCGTCTTATTGGAAAAATGGAAACATTGGGTTTTGATTTAAGAAACGAGGCTTTACTTGATACATTGACACTTGATGTTATAAAGTCATCAGAAATTGAAGGAGAAATTTTAAATCCTGATCAGGTTCGTTCATCAATTGCTCGCAAATTAGGAATGGAAATAGCTGGTATGGTAGCATCGGACAGGAATGTAGAAGGGGTTGTAGAAATGATGCTTGATGCAACACAAAATTGCTTTAAACCATTAACTACAGATAGATTATTTGATTGGCATGCAGCCTTATTCCCAACAGGAAGAAGTGGAATGTACAAAATTACAGTTGCTGACTGGAGAAAAGATACTACAGGACCTATGCAAGTTGTTTCAGGAGCAATGGGAAAAGAGAAAGTACATTTTCAAGCACCTGATTCAAAATTACTAGAAAAAGAAATGACCCGATTTTTAGACTGGTTTAATGGCAATACCTCTTTAGATTTGGTAATTAAGGCAGCAATAGCACATTTATGGTTTGTGACAATTCACCCGTTTGACGATGGTAATGGTAGGATAACTAGAGCTTTAACGGATATGCTTCTTGCGAGATCTGATAATAGCAATCAACGGTTTTACAGTATGTCGGCACAGATTAGAATTGACAGGAAACAGTATTATGAACTACTTGAAAAGACACAAAAAGGTGATATAGATATAACAAATTGGATTACATGGTTTTTAAGTTGCTTAATTAAAACCCTTAAATCAACAGATACTGTTTTAACAAAAGTGTTATTTAAAGCAGATTTTTGGCAAAAACACATTAATACCTCTATAAATGACCGACAGAAAAAACTATTGAATAAGTTGATGGATGGACTTGATGGAAATTTAACATCTTCAAAATGGGCTAAAATTGCAAAATGTTCTAAAGATTCGGCTGTTCGGGATATTAACAATCTGATTGAAAAGGGAATATTACAAAAAAAAATAGCAGGAGGAAGAAGTACTAATTATGAACTGATAGGAATGCTTTGGTAATCGAGACGACCGTGAGATATAATCTCACGGTGTGTCTCTTACCAAAACAGTGCCCGATACATCGGGAGCGGTTCGTAAAGCATAGCACCCTTTGGGATGCACTTCAACATAGACACAACGTATGTGCATACGAAGGAAATTCAGAAAATGACAACATTACAAAATAACTGTAACAGACATTATAAACATTAAAAAATAAGGTATCTTACGCCTTAATTTATGAATCTGAAAGGATTCTTGTTTAATGTAAATTATAACTAATATCAATTTCAATATGCGTACTAGTAAACCTTTGTACTTACCTGCCTTTATATTATCTATTTTGTCTATTCTAGCTTTGGGGTGTAATGAACAAAAGCAACCTACAGATGTAGAAAAATCATCAAATCTTGTAAATCCTAAAGATTGGTCAAGCATTAAACCTTTACCATTAGACCCAGCGATTGAAGCACAAATTGATGACATAATGCCAAAATTGACATTGGAACAAAAAGTAGGTCAGGTAATCCAGGCTGACAATGGATCTATTACGCCAGAGGAGGTTAAAAAGTATCGTTTAGGTTCAATTTTAAGTGGTGGAAATTCAGCACCTGGTCCATTACCTTATGCAGATACAAAAGCATGGTTGGAAATGGCAGATAAATACTACAACGCATCGATTGATGAAGAGGGGGTTGAAGTGGCTATACCATGTATATGGGGAATAGATGCTGTACATGGTCATGCTAACCTTAGTGGAGCTATTGTCTTTCCACATAACATCGGCCTGGGTGCGATGAACAACCCTGACTTAATAGAACAAATTGCATCAGTGACTGCTCATGAGCTCACTGTATCTGGTCACGATTGGACCTTTGCTCCAACTTTAGCAGTGCCCCAAGACATACGTTGGGGTAGAAGCTATGAAGGGTTCTCGGAAGATGCGGAGATTGTGAAGTCATATGCAAGTCGTATTGTCTATGGACTGCAAGGTCGTTTAGGCGAAGATGATTTTATGGGAGATGGTCGGGTTATTTCTAGTGCTAAACACTTTCTTGCTGACGGTGCTACAGAAAAAGGTGTGGATCAGGGTGATGCCCTTATCAGTGAAACAGAGTTACGTAACACGCATGCGGCAGGTTACTACAGTGCCATACCTGCAGGTGTGCAAACAGTGATGGCTTCTTTTTCTAGCTGGCAAGGCAGAAAACTCCATGGAGATAAAGAGCTGTTGACTGATGTTTTGAAAGGGCAACTTGGCTTCAACGGTTTTGTGGTAGGTGACTGGAATGGTCATGGTCAGGTTCCTGGCTGTACAAATACAGATTGTCCGCAGTCGCTTAATGCTGGTCTCGATATGTATATGGCTCCAGATAGCTGGAAAGGTTTGTATGAAAGTACTTTAAAGCATGTTAAGAGTGGAACTATTCCAATGTCCCGATTAGATGATGCAGTAAGACGTATACTTAGAGTAAAAATTGCTTCAGGCATATTTACCAAAGGCGCACCGAGTACACGTAAAAATGCAGGAGATGAAAGTTTATTAGGATTACCTGAAAATAGAGCTATCGCACGTCAGGCTGTTCGAGAGTCAATGGTTTTGCTTAAAAACAACGATGGAATTTTACCAATAGACCCTACGAAAACTATTTTGGTAATAGGTGATGGAGCTGAAAGCATCTCTAAGGCATGTGGAGGTTGGACATTATCATGGCAGGGTACAGGTCACTCTAACGATGAGTTTCCAAATGGTGAGACCATACTAGATGGAATTAAAGAAGCAGTTGATATGGCTGGTGGAAAAGTAATTTATTCAGCTAATGGAGATACTGGTGCAGCTGCTGATGTTGTAATCGCTATATATGGCGAGGATCCATATGCAGAATTCCAAGGCGATCGTGAAAATCTCGACTTTGTTCCAAATGGTTTTGATGTAAGTAAATTGGCGGAATTTCAAAGTAAAGGCATTCCTGTTGTATCTGTTTTTCTATCAGGTCGCCCACTATGGTGCAACCCTGAAATAAACCAGTCAGATGCTTTTATCGCAGCTTGGCTACCTGGTAGTGAAGGAGGAGGTATTTCGGACATGTTATTTCAAAGAGACCCCTCTTTTGATTTTAAGGGTCGTCTATCATTCTCTTGGCCAGCAAGTGCTGTATTGTCGGAAGATAGTGAACCGTTGTTTAAATTGGGTTATGGACTTTCTTATAATAATACTGCAACTGTTAATCAACTTTCGGAAAAATCGGGGTTAGAAATTAGTGAAGTAGTATCTACAGGCGAGTTTTTTAGTAAAGGTGCTCCAGTTGCTCCTTGGGGACTATGGCTGAGCTCAGGTGATTTAGTCAAACAAATTGCTAGTTTCCCTACATCTGTCGGTGGGCTGATAATTAGTAAAACAGATCACATAGCACAAGAAGATGCGTTGAGGATTAAATGGACTAAAGCAGATCATGATCAAATGCGGATCAATACGGCTTCACCAAGCGACATGTCTCGTCAGGTAAATGGTGCCATGGAACTTACTTTCTCAGCAAAATCATTTAAAGAAGACGCAGTTGTCCAAATTGGCATGTGTAGCATAGACTCCTCTTGTGATCAAACCCTTGATATTAGTATCGCTGCCAATGATTGGCAAGAATATCGAATTAGCTTAAGTTGTTTTGATAATCTTGGTGTCGACATGGCCAAAGTTAGCTCTGCATTAATGATTACAGCTGGAGAAGGTGTAGATATTGGACTAGGCAATATTCGCTTAGAATCAGATATCGATGCTAAGCCTGGATGTGACGGTAAGTAGGGCTTTTCTAGTTTGCTGGAAATGATATGGACAACGGTTTATTCACACTTAGGTTGAGTTAGAGTAAACGATCGTGAGTAAGAAGTGTGGCAATCTTTACAATTGAGTAGGATTGCTACGGGATTACCTATGCAAATGCCTAAAAAAGCCCTCACAATGAAAGGCTTTACCCGCATTATGTAATAGCTTCTCTATTGCATAATGCGATTTAAATTTTAACGTAACATTATTAAATCTTGGTTAAATTAACTCAGGTTAATAGTTTATTACTAAATACCATAATTATTAACGGGTAATTATTTGTTAACACGCATATTACTAACACTTCATTCCTTCATTTTTAATGCTTAAATCGAAATTTAACCATTCACAATAATGGTACTATATTCGATAAAAAATATAGTGATATTGAAATTGAATTATAGATGTTATGTAAAGGTAATGAAAGTCATTATGGTGAAGGTTTCGACAAGCCTACCTGCAGTAGACAGGCTCAATCTGACAGCATATAATTTTCATAACACCAGATAATGAATTAAGAATGGCAGAAAGAAGTAGTGTTTTTGATATGATCGGGCCTGTAATGATAGGACCATCAAGTTCACATACCGCTGGAGTGGTTCGTATTGCTCGTGCAGGAATTGGTGTGTTGGGTGGATTACCACAAAAAGCAGACATTACCTTTTATAATTCTTTTGCCCGTACCTATGAGGGGCATGGAAGCGATAAAGCCATTATCGGTGGATTACTCAACTTTAAAACAGACGATAAACGTATAAAAGAAGCTTTTATGTATGCTGAAGAGAAAGGATTAAAATATACCTTTAAATCTATCGGAAATGCTTCTACGCATCATCCCAACACTATAAAAATGAAACTCACACTAGATAAGAAGGAGGTAGAAGTGATTGGAGAAAGTCTGGGCGGTGGAGTTATTAAAATTACTGAGGTTGATGGTTTTCATGCTGCGTTTACAGCTTCATTGCATACACTCATCATTAAAGCAGATGATATTAAAGGTAGTATTTCATTTATCTCTAATATTTTATCCAATGATCAGTGTAACATTGCTACCATGTCTGTATCCCGTAAAGGTAAAAATGACTTGGCATGTCATATTATTGAAATGGACTCTGGGTTAAAGCCATTAACGCTGGAATATATGAGAAGCTTAACCTGGGTAAAAGAAATTACGTACATCCCTGACATAGATATGTGAAAAGTAAAAAAACAAATAAAATGAATAACAACAATCGGATTTTACTGCTCATCATTGGTATTGCTATTTCACCATTCCTGTTTGCACAGGAAAATTCCACGGCAGACTGGAGTTTGAAAAAGTGTATAGATTTTGCACTACAAAATAATTTGAATGTTCAACGGAGTATATATAATGTTGAGTCTTCTAATATAAGTTATAACCAAACTCGTTTAAATCAGCTTCCTAATTTAAATGCGAGTACTAGCACAGGGTTTAATTGGGGACGTTCTATTGATCCTACATCAAATCAGTTCATTACCCAACGTATTCATTCTGTAAGTGCGGGACTTAGCTCATCGGTCACATTATTTAATGGAATGCGCTTAAAAAACACTGTTCAGCAAAATAAATTGAGTTTTGAAGCCAGCAAATCAAATCTTGAAAAAGTCAAAAATGATATAATTCAGAATGTTGTTTTATTTTATGTGAATGTTATTTTTAATAAGGAAATTTTTGAAAATGCAAAGCTACAATTAGCTTCTACTGAAGAATCAGTTACTGTAACACAAAAAAGAGTTGATGCTGGAGCTTTGCCTAAAAGTAATTTGTTGGATTTATTAGCTCAAAAATCGACAAATGAAGTAAACGTAGTAAATACTGAGAATTCATATAATTTATCTTTGTTACAATTAAAGCAGCTACTCCAGCTACCTGCTTCAACTTCGTTTAGTATTGAAACACCACAAGTTGATGTAGATAATAATATTGTTCTAGATATTTCTTCAGAAGAAATTTATAATGTGTCTTTAAGCAGCATGCCTGAGATTAAAAATGCTGATTTGAATGTGGAAAGTGCAGAATATGGTACAAGAGCAGCAAAAGGAAATTTGTATCCCACCCTTTCTTTAAATGCAGGAATAAGAACAAATTATTCAGATGCAGCGGATATTGATAGGTTCGTTCCTGATGGTGGAACACCTACTATTTTCCCAACACCTCAAATTGGAATAGTAGGTGATGGAAGCAATACACCTGTTTACTCGATAGAGGATATAACTGTTCCTAGTGGTGAATTAATAAATGGCTATAATTTTTCTGATCAATTTTCAGATAATATCAGTGAATTTGTAAGTATAAATTTATCCATTCCAATATTCAATGGTTATCAAGCTCGTTACGGAGTGCAGCGTGCTTTGATCAATAAACGTCAAGCAGAAATTACATCTCAAGAAATACGGAATACATTAAGGCAATCTGTAGAAAGAGCTTACAATGATGTATTGGCTGCGGCTAAATCATATCAAGCATCTTTAAAACAAGTTGAAGCTCGAGAGGAGGCATTTAGAGTTACTCAAAAACGCTTGGAAAACAATGCAATAAATAATACTGAGTATCAAATTGCTGAAAACACTTTGTTTCAGGCTAAATCTGATTTATTGAGAGCCAAATACGATTACATTTTTAAACTTAAAATACTCGATTTTTATCAAGGAAAACCTTTAGATTTTTAAAATTATGGCTAAGAGAAAAAAGAAGTCAAACAAAGTTTTATATATACTATTAGGAACAGTAGTCATACTATTCATTTTTGTGATTGTCGGAAAAAAAGCGGGCTTTATAGGTAAAAAGAAACAGATGGAAGTAGAAGTAGCTAAGGCTGCCTATCAGACTATTGTGGAAAAGGTAAGTGCTTCAGGAGATATTCAACCTGAAATAGAGGTAAAACTTAGCCCCGATGTATCAGGTGAAATTATCGATCTCAGAGTGGAGGAAGGTGATTCAGTTGTAGAAGGAAGTCTTTTAGTGAAAATTAAACCTGACAACTGGATTAATGTCAGAGAAAGAGTGGAAGCATCGCTTAATCAGCAAAAAGCAAATTTAGCTTCTTCAAAAGCTTCATTAAGCAGGGCTGAGGCTTCGTACATTCGAGCCAAACAAAACTACGAACGTCAAGAGAAACTTAAAAAAGAGGAAGTTATCTCTCAATCGGAATGGGAAGTGGCACAGCAAAATTTCCGAATTTCAGAAAACGATAAAAAATCTGCTGAACAGTCAGTAATTGCAGCACAGTATATTGTAAAAAGTAGTGAAGCAAGTTTGAAAGAAGCCAATCAGAATGTTCGGCTAACAAGCGTATTGGCACCAATGAGCGGAATTGTATCTAAATTGATAGTTGAACAAGGTGAACGTGTGGTAGGAACGCAACAAATGACTGGAACTGAAATGTTGAGAATTGCGGATCTTAACAAAATGGAAGTGAGGGTTGCTGTAAATGAAAATGATATTATTAGGGTTGCATTAGGAGATACAGCTTTAATTGATGTGGACTCTTATTCACATTTAGAAAAAGAGTTTACAGGTATTGTTACTGAAATAGCTAATACTGCAAATGATAAAGCATCTGCTGATGCAATTACTGAATTTGAAGTGAAAATTAGTATTTTAAATTCATCCTATGCCGACTTGAAAAATGAAGGTAATAGATTCCCTTTCCGCCCAGGAATGACCGCTAGTGTTGAGATTATTACTGAAAGAAAGGAAGGTGTTCTTACTGTTCCGCTATCAGCAGTAACAACAAGAAATCCAGAACTTGAAAAAGAGAAAGCTAAAAAGAAAGAAAAAGGAGGAGGAGATAATGATGATGAAATGGATAAGGATAATTCAAAAAAAGGAGAAGAAGTAGAGGTTGTTTTTGTCTCATTGGAAGGGAAAGCTAAAATGATTCAAGTCAAAACAGGTATTAGCGATTATGAAAATATTGAAATACTGTCTGGAGTGGATACGTCTGATGTGTTAATTACAGGACCATTTTTAGCAGTTTCAAAGCGACTTACTGAAGGTGATGAAGTGAAATTTGAAGAAGAATCGAAAGAGGAAGAAGAAAGTAAAAAAGATGACAAGTAAAGTTTATAATGGAATTGATCTAAAGTCTAGGTAGTACCCAGAGGCACTCGAAGGATACTACTAAATGTTGGAGATATGCAGCAACTAAATTGTAAAACAGAAAATTACGGATTAGATTATTGTTTGAAACAAACAAATAATATGGCTTCCGAAAGAAAATTTCTTCATTGGGCAAGAAATATTGAGGGAGGCACTTTTGTGTAGTTTAAAACTTTATTGTTTCCCCAAGTCCAGCAAATAAATAGTTTTCCTTATAATGGTTTTGAAGAATTTTAAAAGCCAAATGTCCTGTGCAATGAGCTGGTGCAACTTTTTTAACATTAAGTTTGTTTTTTAACCTTATGGACAAGTCATTTAAAATGTTACGATTATAGGGTAACAAATGATAGCCACCATAGGCTAAATTGATTTCATTATTTGTAAATATTTTTGTTTCAGATATTATTTTTTCTATAGTACTATGTGAACAACCCACAATTACTACTTCTCCTTCATCTGAAGATAATGACAGAGAAATTTCATTAAGTCCAGCTAATATTGCATCTCCTGAGCTATTATCATGCATATGACCATCATCTGAAGTAATTGCAACTTTAGGGTATTTACTAAAATACCCCATATATGGTGAAGAAGTTACTATTAATTTCACTCCAGGAATAATTTCAGTACTGCTCTTTACAAATTCAATGTTTGCATTCCAAAAACGTCCAGTTTGATTAAATTTATAGGATTCAAAATCTCCATTAAAATATTGCATTTTTTTATCTAGTGAATCTGTAATGGTTGAATCCTGCCCTGATAAATCAAATGGTATATTAGCTCCCCAAAATAAGTCAAAAGGGAAGTAAATTTCAACATTTGGATTCACCTGAAGTAGGTAATCAAATCCGTTTATATGATCGAAGTGAGCATGTGAAGCAATTGCAATATCCACAGTAGAAAGATCAATATTCATAGCCTCCACATTCTTTTTGAATATATCAGCATTTGACCCAGCGTCAAAGAGAATGGTTTTCCCTTTGTATTTCATAATACAAGAAAAACCAAAATCCTTTTTCATTTCAAGTTTATCTTCACCAAACGCATCATATATATTCGTAATGGTATTATCTTCTAATTCTATGAAATTGGATTTGATATCTTCTTTAATGTTATTCTGCTCTTGAGTAGAACATGCTACAATCAAAAATGCCAAACTGATTGATAGAATTTTATTCTTCATTTTTTTTTCATTAATTACATACAAAACTGGTTATAGATCATAGGTCGGTAGAATTTCACTTAACTATTGTACAGATGTACAGCATATAGCTCTAATTAAAAGTAGAAACTTAATGCGAACTTTCTAAATAATCACCAATGATTCTTGTCTTACATACCCTAAGCGATCAAAGTCAGTGTTATCAAATATATTTTATTTAGTTATCACAAGTTCCACTAGCGCGGAAGTTATTTCCGTGCTAATAACAAATTGTTTCGTTTTGAAATAAGTTTACAGTTTCTGATCTCCTCAAATCTATGTTTACGGAGGAGAGAAAGAAGCAACATTGTAAATAGAACAAGAGATTATTTCTTATTTCTCATAATTTAAAAGCAATTAGATTGTAAAACAGAAAATTTCGGATTAGATTATTGTTTGAAACAAACAAATAATATGGCTTCCGAAAGAAAATTCCTTCCTACTTCAATTTCACAGACCCCAACTTTAGGTGGGTTACTGAAAAGTTTTAATGTATATACCATTAGCTGGTTTTTATTATCCTCAAGTGTTACGGGTATATATGGTTATTATTTTCAAAATGCAACGCTTGAAAAGGCAGGAGTACTAAAATGGATAACAGCACTTACTGGCGAATTTGTCCTATTTGCCTTTGTTTTAGGTGCAATTATCTTATATGTACACGATAAAATACAGACTGAAACACCTATACAACGTGTTTTTCCTGTAGTAATATGGGGTAGAAAGATTTTAGTGAAAATGGGTCCACTGTTGCGACAATACCTTTTTCTTAACGATCAGGAAGAAACGCCTTATAATCGTATAACCAGAAATTGGGTGCATGAGACTTCAAAAGGAACAAGAAATACCATTGGTTTTGGTAGTCAGATTGATATGGATAAAGTAGGTACAACACTAATTATGCCAGCTACTTTTACTAATACTAAATCAAAGACAGGCGAAGAGACAGGTAAAACCTATAGAAAAGTAATAGGAGAACATACTGGTGTTGAACCTGTAGTACTTAATCATTTTGTAAATATTAGTGCCATGTCGTACGGAGCTTTATCCTATAGAGCGCATGCTTCGTTAAATAAAGGGGCTAAAATGGCAGGTATACTACACAACACAGGTGAAGGATCATTAGCTCCATGTCATGAATATGGTGGTGCTGATTTAATTTTTCAAATCGGTACTGCTAAATATGGTGTTCGTGATGAAGAAGGAAACCTTGATGACAATCTACTAAAAAAAATGGGAGAACATCCTCAGGTAAAAATGTTCGAAATTAAATTAGCACAAGGAGCGAAACCTGGAAAAGGAGGGATGTTACTGAAAGAAAAAATCACAAAAGAGATATCGTCCATTAGAAAAATACCCATGGGTAAAGATGCCTATGCACCAGCAAGACATAAGGAGTTTAGTAATGTAGATGGTTTATTTGATTTTATCGATCATGTGAGAGGAATCACCAAAAAACCAGTGGGTATTAAAATGGTTATTGGACATACTTCTGAAATTGAAGATGTAGCGGAAAAAATGAGTAAGGAACCTGGTAGAGGCCCGGATTATGTGGTTATTGATGGTGGAGATGGGGGAACAGGAGCAGCTCCCTATGTTTTGAGTTCATATGCAGGGCTACCGATGAAACAAGCATTAGCAGTAGCTGATTGGGCATTTAAAAGTCATGGTGTTCGAGATAAAGTGATAATTTTTGCTAGTGGAAAAATTGCTACACCTATCGAGATAGCTGTAGCAATGGCATTAGGGGCAGATGCAATATACATGGCACGAGGCTTTATGTTGGCTCTAGGGTGTATTCAGGCTTTAGAATGCCATACAAATCATTGCCCTACAGGTATTGCAACTCAAAACAAAAGATTGGAAAAAGCAATTAATATAGAAGCGGCTGCTAACAGAGTGGCAACATACGCTAAAGTACTTTATAAAGAAACACAAATGCTTGCTGAGTCTTGTGGCTATGAAACGCCTAGTGATATTACTCCTGATGACATCATGGTAGTAACATCCCCTGGTCATCTTGACTACTTATCTGAATTACATGGAATTTCTGCTTATGAAGCTAGTCTAGAACGTAAAAAGGCCCGTGATTTAGGTATGTCTGTTGGCGAAATGAAAATGAAAGAAGATCAGGCGTAGAGTAAGCTAATATAACTTGAATATATTCTTATTATTTCCTTTAGATTTGCAGTATAATGAGAGTTAATAATGTCGAAAAAATACTGCAATAGTCTTACAGATTATTCTCGAAGAAAAACACGCGAGGTTAATATTGGTGGCATCCCTTTAGGAGGAGATAACCCCATAAGGGTTCAGTCTATGACCACTATTGATACTATGGATACTATTGGTTCAGTAGAGCAAACCATAAGAATGGTAGAGTCGGGGTGTGATTATGTGAGAATAACTGCTCCAAGTTTAAAAGAGGCGCAAAATCTCGAAAATATTAAAAAAGAGCTCCAAAATAGGGGGTATGATGTTCCTCTTATTGCGGACATTCACTTTACACCAAATGCAGCAGAATTAGCGGCACGGTTAATCGAAAAAGTGAGAATTAACCCAGGGAACTATGTAGATAAAAAGAAATTTGAACAAATAGAATATACTGAATCAGAATATTTACAGGAATTAGGCCGTATTCGTACAAGGTTTTCACCATTGGTAAAAATATGTAAGGAAAACGGTACAGCGATGCGTATAGGTACAAACCACGGCTCGCTATCAGATCGTATTATGAGCCGATATGGAGATACTCCTTTAGGTATGGTAGAATCAGCATTGGAGTTTTTACGCATATGTGAAGATTTGAATTATTATGATATTGTTATCTCCATGAAATCTAGTAATCCACAGGTGATGGTACAAGCCTATCGATTATTAGTAAATAAATTAGATAAAGAAGGGTTGCAGCCTTATCCATTGCATTTAGGAGTAACAGAGGCTGGGGAAGGAGAGGATGGTAGAATTAAATCGGCATCTGGAATAGGTACATTACTGGAAGACGGCTTAGGTGATACTGTTCGTGTTTCACTTACTGAAGAGCCTGAATTTGAAGCTCCTGTTGCAAAAAAGCTCATTGATAGATATACAAATAGAGTTCAAGATAATATCAGTTCGATTACTGAAATACCTACTGATCCTTTTTCCTATCATAGGCGTGATACACATGAGGTAGAAAATATTGGAGGGCATAATGTGCCTAGAGTAATTGCGGATATATCAAATATCAAAAAATTAGAATTTAAAGACCTAAAAGGAATAGGTCATTTTTATTTACCTGAATTGGATAAATGGAAAATGAATGATCAGGGGGTTGATTTTGTGTACTCAGGAAGTAACCCGATTCCTTTTATGTTGCCTAATGGGTTAAAAGAAATTCAGGATTATAATATATGGGAACAAAATTCAAATGATCCTAATAAGTATCCATTATTCAACAGACAGGAATACAATACTATTAGAAGTAAACACCATACTTTAAATTTCTTGTCATTAAATAGTAATGATTGGAACGATGATTTAGAAAAAGTTTTGAAGAATGATAAATCTATTGTAATTGTATTGCATACTGATAATCAACATGCACTAGCCGCATTAAGGCGTTTCTTTTTCTACTGTATTGAATCGAATATTACAAATCCTATTATCATTAACCGTTTATATGAAAATGATAATGAGGAGTCTTTTCAACTTCAAGCCTCAACCGATATTGGAGGGTTATTAATTGATGGACTAGGGGATGGTGTGTTTTTTCCAATATCTCAATACAATAAGGTGGAGGCTGTAAATCATTTAAAAATCAAGAATAATACAGCATTTGGTATTCTACAGGCTGCACGTACCAGAATGTCGAAGACTGAGTATATTTCATGTCCCTCTTGTGGTCGTACTTTATTTGATCTTCAGGAAACAACAGCAATGATTCGTAAACGTACTGACCATTTAAAAGGTGTGAAAATAGGTATTATGGGTTGTATAGTAAATGGCCCAGGAGAAATGGCAGATGCTGACTATGGTTATGTGGGTTCAGGAAAAGGAAAAATAACTTTATATAAAGGACAAGAAGTGGTAAAACGAGGTGTTCCGTCTACAAGTGCAGTGGACGAACTAATTAATATTATTAAAGAAGGAGGAGATTGGGTAACTCCTGAAGAAGAAGTACAATAAAATATCGTGTCAAAATAGTGGTGTTATGCAAAAATCAGAAAAGGATAAGGTAAAAGAGTTCTTTAATTTAAAAGACGTTTTTGGTTATTTCTTTCGAAAGAAAAGGAATGAAGAAGGTAAGAAAGATATCAACCTAAAAATGATGCATGTGATTAATCGCATTGCTATTATTGTCTTTTTTTTAGCATTATTGATTTGGATGTTCAAAAGAATGATATAATGTGCTAATTTTTTATTGTACTTCTTTTAGCTAATTAATAGATGATACATAGTTACCTGCCCTAAATCAGGAATCACACTAATGCAAATGGTTGTATATCACATTACCACTGAAGTAAAATGAGTTTCAGTCACATCTATGACTTGTCTCCCTGAATAAGAAATGTATCTTTAAAAACAAGTGCCTATTGAGTTACTTTCTCTACGGATAATCATGACGAATAATTATATCAAGGACTTCCTAAGCAAACAAAAGGGATATTTAGGTATACAGAGATGGTATAGATGTTGCTGTTTCGCATTACCATCAGCAAAAAAACTAACTAGATAAAATTAAGCCTAAAATTTGAAATTTTCACAAATGGATTTTTTTAAAATAAATTTTGTGCTCTAAGAGTCTATAACCACGAAAGTACAGTGTGGAAAATACCTAATTTAAGGTATTGTATTCTACAATAGGTTTTGATAATTTTGGCGTATCATAAAAAAAATTAACAACATGATTAATACAATAAAACATACTTGTTATAAGAGGTTTTATTGTTATGAGAAAGCCGAAAATCGTGAAGAGTAGGTGTGAAATAGACTTTAAATTTTATGAAATTAATTA
>Ga0224506_10000917_pt1 | contig 22374 bp, 24 predicted proteins | sample SF_Jan12_sed_USG_2_FD_169108 | JGI IMG/M metagenome (GOLD analysis project Ga0224506, IMG submission 169108) | Sediment microbial communities from San Francisco Bay, California, United States - SF_Jan12_sed_USGS_8_1 | ecosystem: Environmental > Aquatic > Marine > Sediment | place: USA... | reverse complement strand
TTCCTTGCTGTAATTCTAATCTCATCTTCTGTTCCATCAGGCTTTGCCGAAAATTCAATACAAAAATTCCATGGCATATCATATGGTTCTGGCAGTTACACAAACCCACAAGAGATTCCACCATCGTTTATCAGTTTAGAGCGTGACATCACTCAATTAGAAAAGATTACAGAAACCCTTCGAATCTTTGGATTGCCAGAGACCCAGGAAAAGATCACTCAACTTGCAGCACAAAGAGACATTCCCGTACTGCTTTCTGTATACCTTGGAGATGACGTCAGCAAAGTGAATGACAGCATTGCGACATTATTAGAATTGCAAACGAAAACCACAACGTCAGGGGGATAATCTTTGACGGAATGCAGGTAGACCGGGACATCAAAAAGATATCCACACTAATTGGGCTAGTAAATCTAAGCGTAAGGGATGATGTCTTTGTTACCATATCAGCAAGCTATGACACCTGGACTGGCAATCCGCCTTTGGCAAGTGCAGTTGATGTCATATTTTTAAAGTCACACCAGTATTGGCAAGGGTATTCAGTGGATGATGCAGTAGATGTGGCCTTTGAGCAACGACAGAAACTGGAAAGAACGGTCAACGAAAATTCTGATTATACCATTCCAGTAATTTTAGAAGAGCATGGCTGGCCTTCTGCAGGCCATATCATACAGTGTGCAGAGCCATCAGAAAAGGCACAAAGGTATTTCATTGAACAGTTTGCAAATCGCGCAAACTCTGAAAAAATACCATATTTCCTATTCTCGGCATACGATGAGCCGTGGAAGCCAGCAATTGAGCCGGACATATCCCAGATAATGGAAAAATCATGCCTAAAAGAGGACGTGATTGAGACCGGTGAGAATGCAGAGCACAACTGGGGATTGTTTCAAACTAGTCGGGTAATAAAGCCAGAACTAGCTGATGTTGTATTTCCAATCATAAAGCAACACGTGAAATTTCCAGAACCATTAACCCTAAAAGAAAATGACAATCTTGCGATATTATCTCCAAACATACAATCAGAGTATAATGACGGCGACACATTGCAAGCCAGCATAAACAGTTTGAATGGTTATGAATCAATTTCAATATACAACGAGGGCAAGCTAGTCAGGACATTTGATGGCATGGCAGAGAATACAAAACTACTGTTAAGATCACATGACGGTATTGGTTTTGATGATGTTACAATGCAATTTACAAAGCAACCAAACGGTAATCCATTGATGTTTTTGTTGCCAAACGCATTTGCACAAAATGAAAATGCAATAGCAGTAGAGTTTGCAGTGATCCCATATGGGTTTGCAACTTGTGGCAGTGACGAATCATGTTATCATGTCAATGTGGATGACAAACAATCAGAGTTTCCAGTGTGGGGTTTGGCATTTCTCGGCATTGGCATCATCCCAATTCTTCTAAAGAGATCGAAAAGAAAGTATGGAAAACCCCTAATTGAAAAGCCACCCACTTCAATGGCAGTTTAGGTTTTCTTTGGAAGAACAATCTTTGATTTTTTCAGGTGTCCTTTTACCTCTTTGTCTTTGTATAACAAATCAACATGTTTGCAATTTTCTTTGTTGTCAATACACCTGTTACAACTGACTTTATTTTTGAAAATATGGACATCTATTCTTAGCTCATCATCTTCTAGACTAGGCAGAACAAATCGAATTGGATCATCATCATCTTTTGGTGCATATTTGTTAAGAAATTCCAAGCATGCAGCCTTGGCCACCTGGGCCTTGTTTGTCAATCCCATGTTTCGGCCTCTCTCAGATTCTGAAAAACTCTGCAATCTTTGTATTAATTCTCTAGGTAACTGGACTGCACTAAACGGGGATCTTTCTTGTTGTTCTATACCCATTGCAATCATTGCAACGTACTAACATATATGTTAGTCGAAGTTAACCTATAGTCTAACAATATTATTAGCAATTAATAAATATCTCAAGACTAATAATATTGTTAGCATGGTTACAAATCCAAAATATGAAAACATTCCTGTTTTTTCCTCAACCAAAAGAACAATTGACGAGTTTGGAAGAAAAAATGAGACCTATGATGATGTGATTAACAGGCTACTATCTATTGCAAAGGAGGCCCAATCAAATTGAGCCTCACTATTCTGAAATGCAAGCGTTGCACAAGTCCTGCACAATACAGGATAACGCTGATGACAAAAAACCATTCTGGGATATTTTGCAATGACTGCAAGATAGAAATCGAAGACATTGCATCTCTTGCACCAAAACCAATCATTCGGGTAGAGAAGATTGAGGAAAAATTTTCGGAGGTCTGCACATCTTGAAAATATTGCTATTCAAAGGCGAACATATTGAACCATTCAAGATTTACCATCATCCAGAGGATGTCCCCATTTGCAACAATGGCAAGGTTGTGGTAAATGAACCAAACAACGACGGCTCATTTGAGTTTGTTCACTTTCAAACAGAACTGATTGAATGTGATGAATCTGACCAGGTGGAATTGTGTTTGTCAATTTTTGTGGAAGAGGAGAATTCAAAAAAATGATCATTGGTAGATGCAGACATTGCAATTACACTGCAAGATACAACTCTAACTATTTTACAATTGTAGAACTACAAAAACACGTTATATCATTTCCACTTGAGGAATGGGAATGTGATCATTCAATGTCATATGAAGAGAAAATTAATTCAAACAATCAGATACAGTTTTCCGAAACTAATTCTGTGGAGGTAATTTGCAATTGAGACCTATTGATACTACAAAATGTACAGTATGCAAAAAGGAGATCTTTGTGTACAATACTCCTGCAATCTGCAATGCCTGTTTTGAAAAGGAGATGAAAGAAACGAAATGATTTTCCAAAACCATTCCATTCAACAATGTTTTGCAGTTCCAGAGTTTTTTTCTTCTTGGAGTCGTTGTTTTGACCGATCATCAGTGATACATTCAAGTACTATGGGATTGCAAGTTGTTGATACAAGCAAGACAGAGAAGGAGATGGGATGGTCTCATCATTGTGATGATTTTGGGGAGCATCAGTATGACAGAGAACTATCATCATCCCTTCTCTGGCATCTTGTGGCAGATACCGTTGATCGTTTAGATCTAGGTACAATAAAAGGAGGATTTTTTTCTTTTGCCTGACTGGTGTTGCCCCAATTGCACTGCATTGTTGGCAAATGACGGGACTCTAAACAAGCGCTGTTACTCTTGCAGGAGACATTTTCGCATCCTGGAGGTCAAAATATGAAAAAGTGTTATTTCTGCCATTCCTGGCTATATGATGCCCATAAAGTCAGGATGTATGATGGCAGAACCGTTCCTTCGTGCCTGAAATGCAGGGAACTGGTTGCTGATGCAGTAGTTGACTCTGGTGATTATGTGATTTTGGGGGAATCAGAGAATTTGGCTAATCTCGAGGTTAGGGCGAGGTGAAATGAGATAGGAAGTTTATCAGATTATGTCACAGTTGGCGATTCAGTCAGTCTGGCAAAGATTGGAGAAAAACCATTTACCATCATTTCAATTGAGGACTCTGATTACACCCAAGGCGATGAGACAACCAAGGGTGTCAAGATAACGACAAAAGAGGAATTTGATGTTAACGGCAACAAAGTCAAAAAGTTTCACACAACCAGAATTGCAATTGTTAATGCACTTTCAAACAAGAAGATAAGAGATGACGTAAACCAAAATGGGAAACCGTTAGGGCCGGTCAAATGTGTCGAAGGAAGATCAAAGAATGGAAAGAATTTCATCAACCTGGTTGATGTCCAATGATTTTTTTCTCAATTTTTTATTTTTTTAAAAATTGTGCACTTAGAGTGAGAAAATGCAGAGGAGAAAAATAAAATGAATGACAGAAAAAAAGTAGAAAAAATAAAAGAAGAACTGGCAAGAATGTCACAGTTTAGTCAAGGCTGTGCCGTTTGTCATTGTAAACTCCATCCTAAAGGAATGACATTTCATCATATTAAATATCTGGAATCAGACAAGGTACACTCAGACTTTGTTCCAGGATACAAGGGCATGCGGCAATACTATGAGTATCTCAAACCAGTGATAAAGAAAAACCCAAAAAGATTTGCGTATCTGTGCAACCCGCACCACCAAACAATAACCAGACTGTTGAGATTCAAAGAAGACAAGCAAGAGAGAATCTTTAGACTGGTAAGGAGGTCAAGACAATGAAAGTATCATTCACTCCGACAACTTTGCAAAATTATTCATCGGTAAAATTAATTTCATCTTCTATTCAGAAAACACCTAAGGGCCAAAAGCTAGCTATTAGCATAATATATTATGCTATTAGCTTTCTTCCTTACTTGTTTTTTGAGAAGAGAAGAAGAGGAGAGAATACCAGTTGAAGGTAGCATCCTACTATATCCCTGAAGACAGTCAAACACAGGATATCCTCAAAAGATTTGATGAAATAAGATGGAGGGAAAGAAAGTCAAAGTCTGAACTAACAATCCTTGCAATCAGAGAGTATGTCTTGAACCACTCCGAGGGAAATGACTCCTTTACGCTTGATTCCTTTGTTGAAAATCCAGAACTGGAGGCCACACCCACGCTTGGAAGGCCAAAACAGACGGCAATAGAGTACATTCAGAAAATTTGGGATACTGGCAGAAGGGACACAATCGAGGAATACATCCAGAACTGGGCCGATGCCTGGAATGAGGTGGAGGCGTCAAAGATTTGATTACAGGACCCAAACAGACAACAAAGACAGTATCAAAGATTGAAGATGACTTTATCACCAGTTTGGCTGAATCCATTGACTTTTCAAAGATAAAATCAGGGCAAAAGGTATCTGTAGAATTAAACTCTGAAGAGCATCTATTCCTGTTAAAACACCACCAAAAAAGAATCATCTCAAAACTGGAATATTACATACAAAACGCAATTGCAAAGTTTTGGTCTGTCAGGATGTCAGAGTCAATAGTTCCAACTGACCAAATCAAACTAGAATCAATGTTAGAAAAAATTGCAGACAATGCAGAAAAGTCAAGGGACACTCTAGTAAAACAGCAAATCTCAAAACTGTTTTTAAAAGGTGATCTGGAGTGGGTCTTTTCAGTTTACAAAGATGTTTTGGGTGGTGTAAACATTAATCCTGCAATACTCAAACCAATATCCCTTTCAGACATTGGTGCCAGCAGAATTGACAGGCTTGTGTCATTTGATTGTACCATTAACGGAATGGAAGCACAGCAGGCAATAGAGGACGCATATGACACACAAAAGAGCGGCAGGGTCTTTGTTGAAAGATATTCCAAGGAAAGAGACGGAAGCAGACAAGAGACATACTATGAAGACTTTCAGTACTATTGGCTGGAAGAGGACAGTGCAGAATATTCCAGGAAAAAGATCCTAAGAAAGATTCCTGGAAAAGCATTTGGTAGATTTGTTGGAGCATTTGAGACTGGAGACAAGGTAAGGGTTACGGGATTTTATCGGACTGCTGGTGGAACTGACTCCAAAACCAACAGCAGTCTGGCAATGGATGTAGAAATTGAAATAATCAACATGCAAAGGTTAGAAGATGATTCGGAAATCATTCTTCCAAAGCAAGAGCTAGATCAATTCAAGAAACTGGCAGATGATAATCCTGAAGAGTTTATCACCAAAGTGACATCGTCATTTGCACCGCACATCGTAGAGAATCAATTACCCAAGCTTGCCTTGCTGCTGTCTGCCATCGGTAGCTCAAAGCTCCAAAAGTACCGAACTCACATCCACGTGTATCTGGTTGGCAATCCAGGCACGGCAAAATCAGAGATGATAAAATCTCTGGCCAAAATACGGTATCTTGCGATTTACGCTGATGCCCCAAATGCAAGCGCAAGAGGGTTGATGTATTCTCAGGAAGATTGGGGCAAAAGGAAGATCCTCAAGGCAGGACTGGTGGTAAAGCACGAACTATTGGCATTAGATGAGCTAGACAAGATGGGCACAACCCGGCAGGAACTCAACACAACAATGGAGCAGCAAATAGCCACCTACAACAAGAACCCTTTCAACATTCAGACTCCCATTAACTGTACAATAGTTGCATGCGGGAATCCGCAAAACGGAAGATGGAATGACGCGCAAACCCTAATGGACAATCTCAAGCCGATTGAATCAGAGTTACTGTCACGATTCTTGATTGTCAGGGTGTTCAAGACTCATCATACTGCCAAACGGTTACAACACATCATTGACACGATACAGCAAAGAGATACAGTAAAGCCAATATTTTCTGAAAGAAAGCTTGCAGGATTGATTTCACATTGCAGAAAGCTGGAACCAAAACTGTCTGCAGAAGCTGAAAAAGAGATCATATCGTTTGCAGAGTTCTTTGAGGGAGTGGAACAGGATTCAGATTCTGATCTTCCCTTTGAGACAAGACAGGAAATTGAGCTAATTCGCATATCTACTGCAATCGCAAAATTTCTGCAAAGAGAAAGAGTGGATTCAGTCTGTGTCAGACTGGCAATAAAGTTCATGAAAGAATGCCTGATGTCACTTGGAATGAACACTGAAGGAAAGCTGGTTGGCATGAACCTGTACGACAAGGCAGCAAACAAGGATGATGCGTTTGTCAGCATAGTGAGAAAACTGGAGAAAGATTCTGCTGATTGCTCCTTTACTGAATCAGAATTGATAGAAGAGATGCTGACACATGAGGATCACTGGAAGACAAAAGAGGCTGCACACTCTTACTGGAAGCGATTCAATCCAAATCTGAATCGAACGTCACAATACTTTGAGCCAAGACCCGGGAGATACCAGAAGGTAAAGTGATGGTAACATGATCAGAACCTGCATCAGTTGTGGCATGACAAGCCAGAGATACGGCAAGTCCTGGGAACTGTGGAATCAATGCGTGAATTGTGCAAAGAGATGCAACCCTGATTACTATAACGTAATGAAATGCCCTGACTGCGGCAGTACCAGCAACAACACGACTGCATTATGCTGGAAATTCTACGGAAAATGCGGAAAATGTGCCTACAAAAAGCCTGATTTTAGGCGTCATGTCCTCTGCAAGGAATGCAATGAGGTATGCTACAAGCTAAAGTATCAAAAACTGGGAGTTCATGCAATTGACCTGTTTTACTGCATAAAGTGTAGTGGAATAATCACAAAGCAAGGCCACAGAATCCTGCAGATGAGAGGTATTGCACAATGAGTGAAATCTTTTCAGAGATTCCAAGAAACTGGAGTCATAAAAAATCATTCAGGGGTTTGCGTGCCGGTGGACATTGTCGTGGAATATGTACAAGACATTCCGTTACAACAAAGTGGGGGCAGAAAAAGTATGATCAAGGATTAAGGTTTTGCAGTTATTGCCAAGTTTGGTTTTCCTGTGACAGATTATGTTGCATATGTTGCGGCAAACGACTTCGCTATCATAGAAGGGACAAGAAAACAAATTGAAGTCAAGATCAGTTCAGCATCTTGGCTCCATTAACGTACAAGATGAGTATGGTACTCCAAAAGAATTATTTCAAAAAATATGTGAGAAATATGACGTTTATCCACAAGTTGACATCTGTGCAAGTGACACAAATCATGTTGTATCAAATTACATCACAAAAGAACAGAACTGTTTTGATCATTCCATAACAAAAGATTTCTTCATGAACCCGCCATACTCTAAAGTTTCAGAGTTTATGGAGTTTGCATATTCTCAACACATCAAGAACAATGTATCTTGTATCATCTTAACATATTCTAAGACTGGAACGCAGTGGTGGCACAAGTATGTTCAAAACATTGCAGATCATGTTGACTTTCAAAAGAGGAGGATTAGTTTTTTGGATGAGAAGGGTAATAAAACTAAGTATTATGCACCATATGATTCTGTATGGATTGTATTCAAAAAGAACCCAAACATCTTACAATTCCAAGATAAAACAGACCAAGACTGGAATTGTTAAATAAACTAGAAAATATGACAGAAAAAGGAAATTAGAACATACAAAATGGCCTGCAAAGAAAGATGTCTCAAATACAAAGCCAAAAAAGACGGATCTGGTTCTCGCAGGTACGTAAATGGTCAGAAACGATGTCAGACTTGTGAGATCTTTATAAGATGGGAGGGCTTGTGGTGTCCTTGTTGTGGATATCAACTAAGAACAAAACCACGAAACCCAAAGTTCAAGGTCATATTACGTGAATCTCTATCCGGCAAATAAGAAAATGACTGAAAAAAATGATGACAATTACAATAGTAATGACAACTATTGTGACATGTGCAAGGGAAACGGAAAATTTCTAGACAAACAATGTGTTTACTGCAATGGCACAGGAGAATGGAACATGGCAGCCCAAGGATATCTCAAAAACCACATATGCCAGTGCATAATATTAGATAGAAAATTCTGTCCTGTATGCGAAAAGCCATGTCATCATGATACCACACTTAACCCAAAACAAAAGATGGACCCTGGATATGGCGGAATGTCACCAAAGAATCCTTCAAATCCTACTCTGGAACCATCAATTATTACTTGAGAATCTGCAGCAGACATATCAAAATAGAAAACGGATTTGAATCAAATAGAACAAGAAAGATCAAACATGCACTAACTAAAGACTAAACTTTTTTGAATGTGAATAGATTACTAGGATTCAGACACAATGGAGACATGAGTTATAGTTTTGGAGACAAATGCACGTGCGGGCATCATGAAAGTAATCATGAGTCAATAAAAGCAGGCATTGACACACTAGACAATCTGATTGAAATTGGAAATATACAACACCCTCTCTTGAACATGTCAATTTCTGCTGAGACCAACTGCAAGATATGTGATTGTAAAATATTTCATAAAACCAATTAGAGTTTCTGATCAAAAACCTATCATCAATAAATTGCTTTCTCTCATAACCTTATAACTCAATTACAAAGAGCTCCGGTATGAGTCAAAAATTAATTTCTGTGCAATCATGCTATTGCAACAAACCAGAAATTGTTTTTCTCCCCTTTGAAAACGAGACTGTCTGCAAGAGTTGTGGTGTGGTTTTGGAAAATGAAACATTCCAACAAGACATAGAAAACACCATACCATATGAAATGTTATGCAAGACAAATCTCAACCTTCACCAAAGAAAGCAAGTTGGTGGAGACCCACATGATGAGCAAAAAATCACGTCATCAAAATTTCACACACATGAGTCAGATCAAAACCTTTTGATGTTCTCTGATGTTTGCAGAAAACTGTCACTAAACAGTACTGTATCTGAAGACTGTTGGCAAACATTCTGTCATGACAAATCTAATCTAACAAAAGCAAAAAAGATGTGCCATGCGATATACCAAACCCTTCAAAACATGGCAATCCCATATGACGAGAAATCAGTACAGGAGATTATCTGCAGCAGCCTTGGCGTAAAGAATGCATCAGATCAGAGAGGAATCATCTTCAAAGGTGATTGCATTCCTGCATTTGATTCTCAGGAGACAAAGAGGCGATTCTACCTGAATCTGTTTGTCCAGCAGGCACAAATAGAGTACAATATCTCTGATGTGTCCACTTTTAGGAAAAATTCAGAGAAATACCTGGATGTCCTTATGAGGTCTTTTCCAAATACTGACTATAAAACACTGACAAAAAAGGCAACGAACATGGCAAAACTGAGGTGTTATTGCAATTGAGTGCAGCTATACCTACACCAACTGTTGAAACCACTAATGATGAAATTCTTCAACACAATCTAGTTGAATCAAGTTCAATTACATTGCTTGCAGAAAATGTCGGTATCGTCATGGAGTCAAGCATTCAAAAATATGCCTCCATGAAAACAGAAGATCTTCCAACTATTCGATTAGGTAGAGTCAATGAAAAAGTCTATGCCATCAATCACTATGACGTGATTCTTGGCTGCACACAATCAAAAAAGAACGTAAGATGCACCATTGAGGAATATGAGAACGTATCAGATGTGATGATACAGCATTTCAGAGACGTAATGTCAAATGATGTAATCAACACACCACTGATTTACAGTTCAGTTGATTCATTGCAAGAAAGACTAAAGACAGACAAATTATCAGTGCTTAAGATTCTTGGAATAGAGAAAAACCAATACACTCGTCTTCTAACTACTGCCAACAACATTTCTGAAGCCGCAATCTCAAAGCTTGAAGGAATAGTAACTGAACTATCAAAGAGAAAAGGGTTAACTGCAATTCAGGCAAGCATTCCAATTTACATGCTTGAAAAGATTTCTCGAGTCTCAGATGAGAGACAACAACTGCAACTGATACAAATCATTGAATCTGATCTACAGTCAATAAATGATGCAAGATTCTGTTGGATGACTCCAGAGCAGATTGATTCCATTCTGCAACTGGTAAGACAGGATGCAACCCGAACAGAAAACAAGAGGGAAGATTCGACTGTTGCAGAGTTTGTTGAAATGGAAGACATTGGAAAAAAGCCTGAAGAAGAAGAAGAAAAGGCTGCAACATCAAAAAGTGTCACTACATCAAAAGAAAATTCAAAAGAAAAAAGAGACAATCAAAAAACCAAACCAGTATCAAAAAAGACAAAACAGATTATTGACACGATTCCAAACATGCTAGTCATTCCAGATGAGCGAGGACAACCAAACTATCTAGTGGACAAGAAAAATGGTGCAGTGACCAAAGTGGATTCCAAATCCACCAGGGGAATCATAAAGACTGAGCAGATGCCTTCGAAGAGACTCTATTCTATTCCGTTAGATGTTGCAAAGTTTCTCAGAATGGGTGAGAATGATGGTGATGAAGGTAGTAACAGTAACGGCAAAAACAACAACAGAATATCTACAATCCGTCACAAAAACATCTCAGGTATTGATTCTCTCAAGTCATTCATAGCATCCCAGAAAGACCAGACCCAACGATACACGATATTTTGGAATGAACAATAGGCTTTGCAAGAAGATGATCACTGCATCAAAAATCTGATGCTGTATAGAAATAACATAAAGAAAAACTCTGTTGCAGCAAGAATTCTTAAGACGTCATATGACGTTTCAGAATTTTCTCTTTTTGAGATGGTTGAGAAAATCAAAAAACCATATCTTTACACAAAAAAGATTACGCTGGTACTAAAATATTCAGGATATCTCAAATCAAAAAATAGAGGAAGATATCGCATTACCCAGAAAGGTAGATGGTTTGTAATATGCCAGAGGCTTGATGGGATATCATTTCTTTCACTGTGTTTATTGGCAGAGATATATCATAAAGTTAAGAAAAATTCAGATCTGTTTTATCAGTTATCTGTATTTAGAAACTATTATCAGAAAGATTATGGTGGTAACAATTCTTCATCTACTGCAATTTACAAAAGGAGAAACATTTCAAAATCCTTTCAATTGTTGAAAGAAAGAAATCTGGTGTATGTTGTGTGTGGTGATTTCATAAGAATGACCCTGCCGATGATAGAGTTTCTTGAAAAATATAATGAGGATCTTGACTCTTTGTATGGTTGGTGCAATGACACGTATGAAAAATGCATCAATCACACCATTGAGGATAAAAAATTTAATCCTAAAATTGGAAAATTGTTCTCAAAAGGATCCAATTAGAGTGCCAAAAATGTGGCACTTAGATTGGGTCTTTTTTCTTTTTGGTTTTATAAAATTTACAATGAAGAATTATGTTGGAACTATTCCAGATCAGAATCATCATCCTATTGACATTGTTTGGAATTGCATCTATTTACGATTACAAGACAAGAAGGATTCCTGATGTGTTATGGATTGCATTTGCAGGAATTGGTGGAGGTCTGTATGTAATTGACTATGAGTCATTTTCAGCATACCATGTCATTTCATTTTTCACCTCATGCGTATTTGCATTTTTACTATACAGACTCAAATTTGTTGGAATGGCTGATGTATTTGGCATCATATCAATTGCAATAATTCTACCAGTGCATTATGAATTTGTCATGATTCCAATTTTGGGCACAATACTTGCGTTGATTATCGTTGTATTTGCTACTGTCCTGTACAATTTTACTCTCAATACAGTAGATATGATGTCTACGAAAAGAAAATCATTGTTCAGCGAATTTGTAGGAGAGTCACTCTACAGGAAATTTCTGGCAGTATTTTTTATTCACAGGAAAAGAAGATACGAGAAATTTGTCATATTATCTGAGAATCAATATCCTGCAATCCCAAGGAATAGATCATTTGTGTTAATATCGAGAAACAAAGAGATTTCTCAAACTGGAGGATTTGTGCAAAACGCACCTCCGTTTGTGGTGTTTATGATGATTGGAATTGTTCTGTTACTTTTTCCAGATTTGTCAGGATTTTTCATCTAGGTTCTCCTGAGCCAATTTTTTGTTGTTCATTGCATCATGATAGTCAGGCTTTAGAGCCAGAGCCTTGTCATATTCAGCTATTGCCTCTTCATACCGTCCTAGACTATACAACGCAGCACCTTTGTTGTTCATTGCATCATGATAGTCAGGCTTTACAGCCAGAGCCTTGTCATATTCAGCTATTGCCTCTTCATACCGTCCTAGACTATCCAACGCATTACCTTTGTTGTTCATTGCCTTATGATAGTCAGGCTTTACAGCCAGAGCCTTGTCATATTCAGCTATTGCCTCTTCATACCGTCCTAGATTCGTTAACGCATTACCTTTGTTGTATATTACCTCATGATAGTCAGGCTTTAGCTCTAATGCCCTGTTGAAACATTCTATGGATTTTTCATTTCTCAAATCTTTCAAATATTCTATGCCCAAATTATGCCAATATGAATAAGATTCTAAATTTGTAATACCTGATTTGAAATCATCTTTTGTCAGACCCACAATCTTTTCAGATAATGACCAATCAATTTTAGCAAGATCCGTTGAAATCGACTTTATTAAGTTATAGAAAACATAATCTTTTGACGAAAAAAAACTTTCTAACAACTTTGATTCAGGTTCCTTTGATAATTTTTCTTCTTTTTTTCTTATCTTCCAAGATTTAGATAATTCTTCGAAATCGGATAAATTTTTAGTTTCAGATATTTCCTTCATCATTAACAACAGTTTTTTTGAATCTTGGGTATTTTTTGATAAAGTGTTTAACAATGATGTTTTTTTCAAAATTCTAAATAATGAAATTGCTAGAACTGAAACCATAGTGTTATGAGTCACATCGCTTTTCAAAGTCATGGTTTTTCTTCCTGAGAAATTCTATAAAACTCATAATCTATAATAAATTCATTGATGAGACGTTTTATTTGACGCGGATTGTTCTCAGAAACTACCGAGAACCATTGAGATTTTTGAGAAATAAAACTCCCTAACGGATCACTTTTAATTTTTTTGATGCTGTTTTCAACTATTTTTTTAATTTGTTCTTGATTCCAATCCGGAATTCGAATTGATAGGTCAATTATTTTTTGCAGATATTGGTCAGGATTGATTTCGTATTTATCTAATTTTTCAGACAATAATTTTGCCACAACATTGTCATTTAATCCCACAACATTGACAACCCCTTTAATGTTTAGCAATATTTTGATGGAATCTAATACCTCTACAGTAATCTCTGGCGAACATCTATCAAGATCATCAATAAATAAAATTATTTTCAGATTGAATTTTTTCTTGTCAGAATTGATTTCCTTTAACATGTTTTTAATGATGTCTATTCCTTGTTGAAGTGTAGGAATGGGAATTCCATTGATGTTTTTTTGAGTATCTTCCTTGTCTTTTGTTGCAGTAAAAGAAATTCCAGGGGCAGAAATTTGTAATTGATATTCACAGCTTTTTAAAAAAGAGTAAATTTTTTTCCCGTTTTTAGATAAATAGTCTTGCCTATTACTTATTTGAATTAACAATTCTTTAATGATTAATACCAGTAATGGCATAGTTGCATGAGATATTTCATTTTCAAATCTCCATGGACTGAACCATACAGTCGTAAAGGCTTTTTCTTTATCTTTTTCTAAAAGATCTTTTTTCTGAAAAAAGTTTTTAAATTTTGAAGCATTTGATTCGTTGAAAAGTTTTAAGACATCGAGATCTTTGTTTTGCAACTCTCTTTCTTTATCTGTGCTTATTTCTTTTTGAATTAATTTCATCAATGTGGTTTTGCCTGTACCCCAATCTCCAAAAATTCCTACTGTAAAGTCATCAGTAGTATTTTTGATAACAGAACAGATCACATTTGCTAAATTTTTAAATTCTTCAGTTAAATTCTCCTCTTCAGGAGAATTACTTACAATAGATACATCGGATGTACTCAATGGTTTTACGAAAATATGTTGTGTATTAAATTGTTAATTTTTTGATTTAATTGTTATCCATTATATTCTATTGTGGGCAAATTCTGGTCACTATCACAAGAAAAACAGTCGGGTTTGCTTGACAAAACAAGAAACTTTCTGGGACAACCAAACCCTCACATCTCGTGCTGTTCGCTGAAAGTTCCAATATCTATGGATACAAAATCTGCAATCCAGGCAATTCCTGAACTCATATCCCATAATCCTGAGACGATTCGCTCCTTTGAGATTTGGTGGGATGGAAAAAACAGACAGCTAAAGTATGTCTTGTCTGCCCAAAACAAACTGGATTTGGCAAACTACAAGATATCCTTTCAAAATGTGTATCCAAACGTATCTTTTGTGTCACAATCAGAAACAATTCCTGAATGGTTCTCTCCATCAGAATCATCATATGAAATATTTGATGTGTCCCTACAGCACGGACACTACTCTACTGTTTTGGATACTACACTACAGCAAAACCAGCTGATTACAAATCTTTCAAATTCTATTCAGGTATATGAAAACGCTTGGATTCAGTTTGTCTTTGCACCATACAACTTTATTTCATATCTTAGAAATCACCAGAGAAGACTAGACACTAGAATAAAACATGTCACAAGCAAAAAATACAGGACATGGGTTGATGATCTTACAAACACAAAGTCATATGAGAATCCAGAGAATGGTCTGGACTTTTACAACAACTACAAAGATTTGTTACATGATTCTACAAAAAAAACACAGGACACTCAGATTGTCATGAGTGTCAGAGGATTGATTGGAATAAAGAAAAAAGAAAGTGATGATGATCACAATAACATAAAACCATCACTGTCCTTTGATCAGATAAAATCAAAGCATGATCATCTCACACAATACTCTTACAGTTACAAATCATTTTACCATCAAAAATACAAAAAGGCAGGTTCTCCACTAACAATCAATCATAGAACCAAAAAGGACTATCCCAGGCTATCCATGTTTGATTTGAGACTTATTCCAAACCCCAAAGACTACATGACTAATTCCATCAAGGACTATTTTGAAAAGACAATACTAACTGCAGAATACAAGACAAGAAAGCCATTGCCTTATCTTATTTTGAATCCTAGTGAATTATCTTTGTTTGTTCAGTTGCCAAACCCAACCACAACTCGAAACATCCAGACAACTAGAAACGTCTCATTGCCATCAAAATTGGTAAACAAAAAGGGATTCAACATCGGATATTTTGAGGAATCATGTACAATCACCTATGGTACACAGCACAATCTGGTAGAAGAACAATCAGCCATCATCTCACCTATTGACTTTTCACGGCACATCTACTGTGTTGGTGGGACTGGTTCTGGTAAGACATCTCTTATCAGAGTGATTGCAAAACATCTTGAAATATCAAATCTAAATGGAACATTTCCCAATAGTTTCATTTACTTGGATCCAAAGGGAGAGGATTCAGAAAAATTCATCCAACAATGCTCTGAGGATTCTATCAAAAACGATATGATTCATTATCTGGAACCACTTGATACTGGCTTCTCAATCAATCCATTAGAATTACCAAAATACTCTCCAGTAAAAAGAGAAGAGATAGTATCAAGATATGTCGGTTACTTTTTGGAAATGGTAAAGGAATGGTATGGACAACAACAAACCTTTGTGCAGATGGAAAGAATATTTCGTGTGTTATTGTTTTACATGTATTACAAAAATGATGCACCAACATTTATCGACATGTATGAGATTATTATCCAGCTTCAAGATGAGGGAGAAAAATACCTGCAGATAATGTTCAAAGCATTAGGAATGCCGGGTGATGAGTTAAAGCAAGCATTGTCATCAATTGCATCATTAAAACCAGATTCTTTTGTTCCGTTACTAAACAGGGTGGAGCAGTTTGCAACAGATCCAATTCTAAAAAAAGTATTTTGCCAAAGACATGGAACTGTATCTTTTGAAGAATTAATCAAACCCGGTCATTACACTATAGTTAGAATATCAACGCTAAACTTGGCTCACCACATACAACCATTGGCAATTCAAGCTTTTGTAATCAAACTGTGGTTTACAATTCTAGAGAGAGCATCAAAACTAAAAGAAGAGGACAGAAACCAGGTGGTTCTAGCTTTGGATGAATTTCAAATTGTAAAGGATTTGCAAATATTGCCTCTCATACTATCACAAGCTAGATCATACCGTCTGGGAATGTTACTGGCACACCAGACAATGGCACAAATCGATGACAAACTACTAGAGGAAATAGTAGGAAACAGCGGAACCCAGCTTGCTGGCAGAATCTCAGGCAAAGATGCATCACGTCTTGGAAACATCTGGGATCCAAAATTCTCCAAAGAGTTAACACAGCAGATGGCCTCACAGGAGGATTTTCACTGGACATACAAGATGAGGGCAGCCTCAGGTCAGGAACAGCCCACGCCTATCCAGTTTTGGCTGCCCATACCACCTGCTGATATGCCCAATTCTGATGAGAAAATAAAACAGTTCATCTCATCTCAAAAGGCAAAATATCACAGAATCAATCAATCTACAACATCCCTTATCTCAGAAGCCCAGACTGAATCAATGAAATGGATGAAATATCTCACTGTTCCATTACCTGAAAAAACCCAATGGCAAATAATGCTAATGTTACATCAAAACAAAGGAGAACCACTCCAGCTAGGACAAATCACAGAGAAACTAAAGGCAGACCAACGAGATGATATCTCAGAGATTCTGCATGAGATGGTAGATCAAAAATTGCTAGAAACACTAGACGAGGACAACAGAAATGCAAAATATGTCCTGTCAAATTATACGATAGAACAATATTTTACATTTGACAGTACAAAGATTGGAACAGCAGACGACATTCCATATCTTACAGAAAAGGCAGTGGATAGCTACCTCAAAAAAGGATATTTTTTAACAATAGCAGACCAGTCAGTAAAAAAAGATGAGGACAGAACAGATCTTATAGCATATTCGTATGAGACTGACAAGGCAATCTCAGTTGAGATAGAATCAGCTTCAGAGATTGCATCACATCCAGAAGCTGCAAGAAAGAACATGGTAAAATGGCCAAAGATGGGATTTGTAGCTTATCACGGATGGGCAACCACTAACAGACTAAAAGAGATTCAGGAATCACAAATAGATAAAGAAAAAAGAAAAGATGTTTTGGTGTTTGTAGTTTAGTCGTACCTAGAACTCGTGTCCGTCTAGTGGATTGAAATCTTCATCTTTGATTTTCTGTGATGAATCAGTTTCATTGTCATTTGATGTATTTGCAACTGTTTTAGCTTTAGAAACTTCTGTTTTTGTAAGATGAGTTTCATGTTTTTTCAAAACTATTCGATCATCTACCAGTTCTACCAACAACGTATTGTTTTCATCCAATTCCAATTTTTTTACAATGTATATTGGAATGCTGATACAATATGTCTTGCCGCCTTCTTTCCAGATATTTCTAATTGTGGTTTGACTTTCTGTCATATTGTATAATTCTGGTTTTGTTATAACTCCGGATATTCCTGATAAAATGTTCAGGATATTCCTGATAAAATGTTCCTGATATTCCTGAGAAATCAATCTCCGGATATTCTTGAGATAAATAATTCCTGATATTCCGGATACTTAAGGGCTAATCAGGTACAAAAATGACTAAAATCTCTAAGATGGGCCAAAAATCCCTCAAATTCGCAATATACTATTTGGACTAATTTTATCGATAGGTCTTTTTTTCTTTTCTCTTCTGATTTGTTTTTTTATGGAAATGACATGATTCTCAATTCATGAGAATGATAGTTACTCATTAAATTGAAAACGTCCTAAAAACAGCAAGGAAAGCAAGTTGGAAGAGATTCACTATACCATTTTGGCCATTCACCTGACAGTCGGGTTTGCCCTTGTATACCTGGCCATGAAGGCATTTAAAAAAACAAAATATCCCCCCATGGCATTACTTGCACTTGGATTCTCACTAATTGTAATAGGTGATACAATAATTGGTGATGTTTTTGAATCCTTTGGAGAAGGCATTATGGGTGAAATAATGGAGGAAGGAATCGAGATAGCAGGATTCATTGTTTTGATACTGGCTGTGAAACGAAGCTGAAATGGAAAGTACAGATGAAATATTATCAGTACTGTCTGACAAGCAGAGCAGGGACATAATAAAACTGGTTTCCAAAACAGAACTCACAGTACAGCAGATATCTAATCTGTTAAACATCCCACAGTCAACAGCATATCGCAAGACAAAGAAATTGGATGATCTGGGAATAATAAAAAAGACAAAGGTTGTTCGCACCTTGGAAGGCCTTGATGAAAGCTATTACAAAAACTGGACATATGAGATCATCATAACATACAGAGATGGCGAACTGTCGTACAAGCTAGAACATGTAAAGATGGAAGACAAGATAGTTAGGCTCTGGCAAAAGTTTTCAGAGTGACAAGACAATAACAACAGCAACTGTACATTCCCAAAAAATGAGAACGGTAGACACGCATTAAGTTCACTTTCACGTAACACCATCATGAACAAAAAATCCCTAGTTGGAATCGTTGTTGGGCTTATGATGGCAACGTCTGTCGTATATTTTGTAGAGACTTCAGAAGAACTGTTTGAGGAACAAGACATGGTAAAGGGCCCATTCTTTTTGATAGTGGCAATGGCATACATACCAGTGGCATTTTGGATGATGAAAAATCCATATAGTCCAATCCCATATGTTGTGACAATTGTCGGCACTGTAGGAATAATTGCTCTTTACGCAGTCACCAGAACTGACATGGCAGCAGCATTTGGAATGGAGGCAGGAAAAATTGGGCATCTTGGAATGGTATCCAAAGTAATTCAGTTTGGAGTTATAATCGGCTCTGTCCTAGCATTGATTCAAACCAAGAAAGACATGTTAGTTGAATCCAAAGTGAGAAGATAGCAAAAGATATCTCCACATTATTATTTTTCTTTTCAATATTTTTATGACTATATCACAGTACAAATCATCCCAAATTGATATTAACTTCCATCTCCTTCGGAGATTATATCATGGCACCACAGGCATACTCCAAAGTAGTAAAGGCAATCACATCAAAAAAACTCAAGGAACCATTTTATCCACATGAGGCAATCAAGGTTTGTAGGCCAAAAAATCCAGGTACATTCAGAAAGATTTTCGCAGCATATAGACGTGGAAACCCATTTGGAAATCAGGCATTATTCATACATCTAAAAGATGGAACCTACAAGGCAATCAGGCCTTTCAAGAGATAATTGATTAATGTTAAAGGACTGATTTGATAACTCATTTAATTTCAGAAAAGAACCATAATTGAACTTAATTATCCAGTTTGTTTAGAATCATAATGGAAGTAATTGTCAACAAGGACTATTAGATTACAACAAAGAGATCTCTAAAAGATTTCAGATAGTTCATGAAAAAATTATGTATACAATGACTGATGAGAATTTTGACGAGCAAATCATTTTGCCTCTTTTTGAGGAATCTGATAAGGTGCAATTGTTGCAAAGAATTACATCTCATGCAACATACAATTTGGATACTAGTGAATATCATGAAGAAAACATTGCAGAATACCAGTCAAAATTCGGTGATCTTCCCGAAGAACTGCAATTACTCATGGATGCAAGACCACTATCACCAGAATCCAACAAAGAAGAAGAAAATTCTCAAACACTATCTGAAATCAACCAGCTTGGCTTGGAATATCAAAATAACGATTCTGAAAAATTCAACGAGCAGATGCTATTAATGCAAGAAAAACAAAAAGAGATTGCATCTGACATTCTTGGAGTCAAAATATCAAATGTGTATATTGAGGAAAACTGGAACTTTCCGTTTAAGGATTCATCAAAAGTGAATATAATTAATAATGAAAACATTGTTCCCCTTTGCAACATCCCAGAGAAAATCCCAGATCATCTAAAAATAATCAAGCAAACTGAAATGTTTCAAATGATCTCTGAGAAATATTCTGAGGATATCATTATGATAGATATCTCCGATGAGCGATATTCAGGAGGCTGGATTCATTATGATTTCTCAGTTACCTCATCTGATAGCAATGAGACCCAACAGATGAACACCCATTTTCATCTAGACTCTTGTACCGGAGAGAAAATACCTCCTGACGTACTAATGTGTAAAAATCAGGGAGATGAAAAGTCAAGAACCCACACCCAGATCAAATCTGAAATCAATGCCAGCCTGAAAAATTATGATGAGTTTTGTGTCATAGAATATGGGGATTGGCATCAAAGACTGAACAAATACCAACAAAAGATACAAAGTGGACTGGAGTCAAAGCATCAAAAACTAGCTGAAATGGATTCTAATCAACAACAATACAGTCATGATGAAATTTTTGTGGTAATGATGGACACTTGGAGTACGGGACTAGAAAACAACATCTTAAATCATCTGTCATCTAGTCCGTATGAATTTGATGTAGATAACAACGAGGAATTAGCAGAGTACCGACAGAAATTTGGAGAATTGCCAAAAGAACTACGTAACCTAATAGAGCAGAGACCATTGGAGTAGTCATCTTTTTCCCCTTTTAAGCAAATGATCTATCATTAATCGTGAAATTAAACCTAAAATCATCTCATGAAGGGTTTGTCTTTACCATTCCCTTGATGCTGGCAATAGGTTTGATAATTTTCACAGCAGTAATTGTCATTACCCAGGTTGTGGTTGCAATCGGCGGTCCTTTAATCCCTCAACTAATAACTGAGATGCCACGATTCTTTGACTATGATGATGTGACTGGTGACCTGATTTTAGATGGAGACGGAAATCCTGCATCCAACGAAAGAACCGAATTATACTTTGGACTGTTTATTTTTTCGTTTATCATTTTGATTGTAATTGGCATACTATCAATTCTTGTGTTAATGCTAGAACAGATAAAATGGGTCAATCCCGGCACTGCCTGGCGTCTGTTACGAAAGGTAATTTTACTAATTCCGTTCTTTGCAGTTTTTCCATTTTTGTGGGACTTGTGGGCCATAACAATAGAGTCAACATCAATGGCATTACTTGAATTTAACAGTGGTGGAATAGATGCAGCTACTAGAACTGCCACACTATGGCAGTCAATGGGAGGTGTGATTCCTCCTGGTGCATTTGATCCTGCAGAGTGGACTGCAGCATTTGTTGATCCTGGTGCATTTGCTCAAGGAATTATGAAGGATGTTTTCTTGGCATTGTTTAAGGGATTTGCAGTGATGTTCATGACTGCAATGGCATTTATCATCAGTACTATACGTATCATGTTGACAATGGTCTTTGCAATGTCCATACCATTGATACTGGTGTTGGGATTGATTCCGTTGTTTAGAAAACTCAAAGATTTGGTTGTAAACAATTTGGTTGGATTATCATTGGCACCAATATTTTCTGCGTTGATATTGACAACTGGAATGGCATATCTTGATAGTACAGTTCTGCCCGGAATGCAGGACTGGTTTGCATCATTGGCAGTAGGATTCTTGGCAGTATTTGCACCAGTAATCTTGGCACCAATTCTTGGAACCCTAACAACGCAAGTCGGACAGATGATGTCAACAGCAATCATGGGAGCTGCAATCATTGGTGGTTCTGCAGGACAAGGTGCTCTAAGTGGAATGAGCAATGCCAGCAATCAGATGAGCAATGCTGCAATGGGAATGGCAGGAGCTGTTGGTGCAATGGGTGCCTCTAGGATGGGTGCATTTGGTGGTGGAGGTAATGGTGGTGGACTCACTTCAGGACATATTGGAACCTTTACCAGCGGAGCTGCTACTACAATGGGGAGCAGTACAGGAAATCAACCAATGGCATTTGGTGGAGCTCCACAACCACAACAAGCTGGACTTGGTGGAAATAATCCAATTCAACAGACTCCTCTAACATTTGGTGAGAAAATCAAAACGTATGGTAAGGCAGGATTGTTTGGGGCAGGAACTGGAGTGGCAGCAGGTGCCGTACAGTCTGCAGGTCATATGATGCATGCAGACAAGATGGTTAGGCCAATAGTTTCAGATATTCAAGGTGCAGGTGCACAAAAAGGAATAGAGATAGGACAACATGCAACTG